>NPIE01002213.1_pt1 | contig 10691 bp, 10 predicted proteins | sample 8637661 | NCBI WGS metagenome assembly NPIE01 (sample SAMN07420842, study PRJNA396082) | bioreactor metagenome | isolation source: sample BA12 brine-fed electro-methanogenic bioreactor BA | place: Japan: Kochi | collected 2016-12-09 | reverse complement strand
GGACAGCCGCAACTACGCCAAATTTGCCAAGGTTCCCATGCTCGAGCCCTCCGACAGCCAGGAAGCTCTGGTCTTTACCAGGCTGGCCTTCGATATCAGCGAGCAATTTGACACGCCGGTGTTTATTCGCACCACCACCCGTATTTCCCATTCCAAATCCGTCGTGGAACTCGGCGAACCGGTTCAGAGCATGCCTCAGCCGGGACTGGAGCGCAATCCCGCCAAACTGGTCATGCTCCCGGGGAATGCCAGAAAGCGCCATCCAGAAGTTGAAAGGCGGCTGACTCAACTCTCGGAGTGGTCAAATGACCAGAGTTTCAATCGAATCGAAGAGGGGACCGGGGATCTCGGCATTATCACCTCGGGTGTTTCCTACCAGTATGCCAAGGAAATTTTCCCTGCTGCCACGATTCTCAAGATCGGACTTGTCCATCCGCTGCCCAAGGGGCTGATCAGAGAGTTTGCCTCCCGTTTTAAAAACCTTTACGTCATCGAGGAGCTTGACCCTTTTATCGAGGAGCAGGTTCGGGCCATGGGGATCGAGCTCAAGGGCAAGGAGCTGCTGTCGGTCTGCGGTGAGCTGACCCCCGGGCGGGTGAGGCAGGCGATGACCGATACGCCGCCGGTAAAGCCTGTCGATCTCGGCGAAACCCTACCCAATCGACCCCCGAACATGTGCCCCGGATGCCCTCACCGAGGGGTGTTTCTTGGCTTGAACCGGCTCAATGCCTATGTTGCCGGGGATATCGGCTGCTACACCCTGGGCTTCATGCCCCCCCTTTCGGCCATGGATACCTGCGTCTGCATGGGGGCCAGCATCGGCAATGCAACGGGCATGACCAAAGTGCTTGGCCCGAAAGAGCGGAAAAAGGTCGTGGCCGTCATCGGAGATTCCACCTTTCTGCATTCCGGCATCACCGGCCTGATGGATATGGTCTACAACCGGGCCGAAGCGACCGTCATCATTCTGGATAACCGGATCACGGCGATGACCGGCCGCCAGGAAAACCCGACCTCGGGTTTTACCCTGTCTGGGGAGGATGCCATGGCGGTCGACCTCGAGGCGCTCTGCCGAGCGGTGGGTGTCAAAAACATTCAGGTTGTTGACCCCTATGAGCTCGACCAGACCAGGGATCTGATTCGTGCCGAAATGGAGCGGCCCGAGGTGTCGGTTATCATCACCCGCCGTCCCTGCATGCTGATCAAGCGTGACGTGGTTGAACGCAAGGCGCCTCTCTACATCGAGCAGGAAAAGTGCACCGCCTGCAAGGCTTGTCTCAAGCTCGGTTGCCCTGCCATCGAATGGCATGAGGGGGGCGAAGGGAAGGGGAAGGCCCGTGTCAGCCGGAACCTTTGCGTCGGGTGTGGAGTGTGTCAGCAGGTTTGTAAATTCGGAGCTATTGGAGTCTGTAATGTCGAATAAAATCCATAACATCCTGTTGGCCGGGGTTGGCGGACAGGGCATTTTGCTGGCCAGTGAGATTATGTCCGAAGTGCTGATGCTGGCCGGCTATGACGTCAAAAAAAGCGAGGTCCACGGCATGGCCCAGAGAGGTGGCAGTGTAACCTCCCATGTTCGCTTCGGGACGAAGGTTTTTTCGTCCATCATTCCCGAGGGAGAGGCCGACATCCTGTTCGGTTTCGAGCAGCTCGAAACCTTCCGCTACCTTCCCATGGTGCGACAGGAAGGGCAGGTGCTGGTCAACGACCTCAAGATTCTCCCGCCCTCCGTGGCTCTCGGGCAGGAAAAATATCCGACCGACATCCCCGGAAAAATTTCCGCCAGATTCCCGAAGACCAAGGTGGTCAACGGCATGGAGCTGGCGCTGGCGGCCGGCAACGCCCGGACCGTCAATACCGTTTTGCTCGGGGCCCTCTCAACGCTGATGGAGATCGAGCAGTCTCTTTGGCAGAAGGCTCTGGAGAATATGGTTCCGGACCGCTTTATCGAGGAAAACCGCCGGGCCTTCGAACTGGGGCGAAACAGTTGAGTAAAGTTTTCCCAGGGTGCGGCGGCTTGCCGCTTGGCGCCTGATTCCCAAGACAGAATCGAGGAAATCCATGATCTGGAATGACGAATTTGAAACGCTTCCCCGGGAAGCCATCGAGGCTCTGCAGTTCAAGCGCCTCAAGCAGACCCTGGAAAAGGTTTACGCAACGGTTCCCTTTTACCGCGAGAGCTTTCGCAGGGCGAATGTGACTCCGGACATGATCAAAACCCTCGATGATCTGCGCCGGGTTCCTTTTACCCTCAAGCAGGACATGCGCGACAATTACCCTTACGGCCTGTTCGCGGTCCCTCTCGAGCAGATCGTTCGCATTCATGCCTCCAGCGGAACCACCGGCAAACCGACGGTGGTCGGCTATACCCGGCGCGATATCGACATGTGGGCCGAATTGATGGCCCGTTCTTTTGCCGCTGCCGGTGCAACCCGCGGGGACGTGATTCACAATGCCTACGGCTACGGCCTGTTTACCGGCGGGCTCGGGGCCCATTACGGCGCCGAAAAGCTTGGTGCTTCGGTTATTCCCATGTCCGGCGGCAATACCCGGAAGCAGATCATGATCATGCAGGACTTCGGCTCCACGGTTCTGACCTGCACGCCTTCATATAGCCTTTATCTTGCCGAGGCGGCTGCCGAGGAGGGCATCAGCATTCGTGATCTCAAGCTGCGCGTCGGTATTTTCGGCGCCGAACCCTGGACTGAAGAAATCCGAAACGAAATCGAGGACAAGCTCAACATCAAGGCCATCGACATTTACGGACTCTCGGAAATTCTCGGCCCCGGCGTAGGAATCGAATGTGCCGAAGCGCAAAAGGGGCTGCATATCTGGGAGGACCACTTCATTCCGGAAATAATCGATCCCGACTCCGGAGAGGTCCTTCCCATCGGCGAACTGGGCGAACTGGTGATCACAACCATCACCAAGGAAGGGATACCGATGATCCGCTACCGCACCCGGGATATCACCCGGATCATCAGCGAACCCTGTATCTGCGGGCGTACCCATGTGCGGCTGCAGCGAATGAGCGGGCGCAGCGACGACATGCTGATCATCCGGGGCGTCAACGTCTTCCCTTCGCAGATCGAGAGCGTGCTAGTCAATATCGAGGGGGTCGAACCTCATTACCAGCTGGTCGTCGACCGGGAGGAGAATCTGGACACCCTGGAGGTTCAGGTGGAAGTCAACGAACAAACCTTCTCCGACGAAATCAAGGTTTTGCAAGATCTTTCGGCCCGCATCCGCAAGGACATCAAGGAAATGCTCGGGGTGACCTGCAAGGTCCGCCTGGTCGAGCCGAAATCAATCGCTCGAAGCGAGGGCAAAGCCCAGCGCGTTATCGATCGCCGGAAAGAACACTGATTTCCAGCCACATCGCCCAAAGGGGGTTTTTATGAAAGTCGAGCAGATTTCCATCTTCATTGAAAACAAATCGGGCCGCCTGGCCGAGGTGACCCGGGTGCTGGGGGAAGCCGGGGTCAATATCCGTGCCTTGTCGCTGGCGGACACGTCTGATTTCGGCATCTTGCGATTGATTGTCGACAATACCGATCTGGCCAACTCCGCCCTCAAGGAACGGGGGTTCACCGTCAACAAAACGGAAGTGGTCGCCGTCGAAGTTCCCGACCGGCCCCTCGGCCTGGCCGGAATTCTGCAGATTCTCGATCGCGGTCAGGTCAATGTGGAGTATATGTACGCGTTTGTCGAGCGATGCGGGGAAAATGCGGTTCTTATCTTCCGTTTTGATCACGTCGAGGATGCCATCAAAGTGCTGCTCGAAAACGGCGTGACGGTTCTCGAAGGGGAACGGGTCTACGGCATGTGACGCCATTCTGGAGCCTTGAAAGTTGAACCTTGGAATTTACCTGAAGTTTATGGAGCGCTGGAACCGTTGATCTGGGACCCGAAAAACGAAGGCATGCCGCGCGAGGAACTGGAGCGAATCCAGTTCGCGCGTCTCAAATCCACCCTGGAATGTGTCTACCATAAAGTTCCCTGCTACCAGGGGAAATTCAAGGAGACCGGCCTGGCGCCCGAGGATCTCAGGTCCCTCGAAGATCTTTCAGGTCTGCCGTTTACCACCAAGGAAGACCTGCGTCTGAACTATCCCTACGGGATGTTCGCCGTTCCGATGCGGGAAGTCGTCCGGATACATTCCTCATCGGGCACCACCGGCAAGCCTACCGTTGTCGGTTACACCCGCCAGGATCTGCAGACCTGGACTGAGTTGGTGGCGCGGTTCATGACGGCTGCCGGAGTCACTGCCGACGATATCGTCCACATCGCTTTTGGCTACGGGCTATTTACCGGCGCATTCGGTCTGCATTACGGAGCGGAACGGATCGGGGCCTCGGTGATCCCCATCTCGGGGGGAAACACCGAAAAGCAGGTCATGATCATGCAGGACTACAAATCCACGGCCCTCGTCTGCACTCCATCCTATGCCCTGACGCTTGCCGACTTTTTGGAAAAAAAGGGGATCGATCCATCTTCTCTGTCTCTCAAGTTCGGCCTGTTCGGCGCCGAGCCCTGGAGCGAAGAGATGCGCCGTGAGATCGAAACCCGGCTGGATATTGTCGCCACCGACAATTACGGCCTTTCGGAGATCATGGGCCCCGGGGTCGCCGGCGAATGCCGACATCGATGCGGGATGCACATCTTCGAGGACCACTTCATCCCCGAAATCATCGATCCTGAAACCGGAAAAACCCTGCCGCGAGGCTCTGTCGGCGAACTGGTGCTGACAACGATCAGCAAACAGGCCTTTCCGATGGTTCGCTACCGCACCCGGGATATTACCAGATTGCACTACGAAGCTTGTGAGTGCGGACGAACCCATGTGCGGATGGAAAAAACCATGGGCCGTTCCGATGACATGCTGATCATCAAGGGGGTCAATGTTTTTCCGACCCAGATCGAAGAGGTTCTCTTCCAGGTTGAAGGATGCGAACCGCATTATCAGCTGGTGGTCGATCGGGTAGGGCCCTTGGATACCCTGGAGGTATTGGTCGAGGTCAACGAAAAGATCTTTTTCGACGAAATGAAAATGCAAAGAGCCTTTGTGGATCGGGTTGAAAAGCGACTGGCTTCAGCTTTGGGTGTCAGCGCCAGGGTGAAGCTGGTCGAGCCATCTTCGATTCCGCGTCACGAAGGAAAAGCCTGCCGGGTCATTGATCGTCGCAAACGCTAAGCCTTCGATTATCTGAGGCAAATAAGGCCTTAAACTTATTCGTCTTTTTTCAGTTTGATCAGCGAAATTTTCGGGGAATTTTCCCTTGACTTTTAATATCAAATAAACCATAATCCCGACTCGTTGTTGACGGGGCGTAGCGCAGCCTGNNCCTCTCGCCCCGACCAACGAAAAAAAGGAGTGACTTCGGTCGCTCCTTTTTTATTTCTGCGGCGCGATGAGTAAATAAAATTTGCCTAAAAAAAGGGCTGCGAAATTTAGCCTGTAATCGATTTTCTCTGCAGAACCCTTGTCGTGGTATGGCCAGAAAGTTTCTTTAGCAGTTTCAAATACCTCTCGCCCAAACCCAAGAACGCCGACCCTCTTAAGCTTTCCCTCCAGGGCCGCAACCCGGGCCTTGAGATCCACGAAGCGGAAAAACCCGTGCAGAGACTCAAGCATCGAGACGAAAACACGGATCATGCCCTCAGGCAGAGCGATCGAGAGATAGACGTAGCCGTTACGGGCTCCGGCCATCTGGAAGTCAAGCGGAAAGTCCTGGTGAAGCGGGTTGAACGAGCTGTTCATCTCTGCAAGCACCCGCTCAGCATCCGAGCGGAGGCGGGCCGAGGGCTGTTTTTCCACCTGGGGCGCGGTCATCGCGAATCCTCGAAGCGCGGCAGGTTCATGAACGGAGAGAACTGGCGGCTCGTGGCCAGTCGCCGCTGTTGGCGTAGTCCTCAAGTTCTGGGCTGACTTGCAGTATTACTTACTGCAAGTCAGCCTGCCAGCCGTGTCCGACATAAGATCCGGGCGGACATCTGCGCGGGCCTGTCCGGACCTGAGACGGCGCAGCGCCGGGGATCGGCACCCCCGGACCCCCAAAAGCGGGTTGGGAAGAGGGGGGTTGCGCAGCGGCCTCGGCCCGGTCGCCCGCCCGCACGCGTGGCGGCGGCGCCGGCCTGGCCGCTTCCGCAGTGTTGGCCAGGTGGATGAACTCACGAAGCCGCTCGATCTGGTCAGGGGTCCAGTGTGAAACATCAAATTCCTCGAAAGTTTCACCCTCGCAACCTTTCCAGGCGGAAATATCAATTTGGATCCGGATGGAATCGCATGGATAGCCGGGGCCGGGGCGTTGGTCTCCTGGCAGTGGTGGTTTTTGAAACGATCATCGATTGCACTTTGCAAGGTTTGCTTCAGCATTCTGTAACCCTCCTGTCGTTCCATGGTTTACGTCGCATAAGATATATTATGTAAACCAGGAAATGCCGGTCGCGGTCCAAGTGAAGAATGGTTGTTGGTTAGCCGATACTGGCAAGTTCCAGCCGACTACCCCATCGATCCATTAACGCCTGACGCACTTCGGCATACTTGCCCCCGTGTAGGAACTCGGAGTCCTCAGCCAGCCGAAAGGCCTCTTCCCGGGCCTCTTCGAGGATGCGGCCATCGCGCAGCAGATTGGCGACGCGAAAATCCGGAACGCCAGCCTGACGGGTGCCTAGAAACTCACCGGGACCGCGGATTTCAAGATCCGCTTCGGCGATGCGGAAACCGTCGGTTGTTTCGGTCATGACCTGGAGCCGCTTCATGCCGTCCTCACTGCAGCGATCCGAACGCACAAGCAGACAATGGCTTTGCTGGCGGCCTCGTCCCACCCGGCCTCTTAGCTGATGCAACTGGGCCAACCCAAAACGTTCTGCGTGTTCGACCATCATTACCGTGGCGTTGGGAACGTCGATTCCGACTTCGATGACCGTGGTTGATACCAGAATATCAATATCTCCCTGATTGAAGGCGGCCATCACCGCTTCTTTCTCGTCGGTCTTCATCCGGCCGTAAAGCAAACCAATGCGGCGGCCTGGAAATATCTGATTCCTGAGAAATTCCGCCCCCTCGGAAGCGGCCTTCAGATCGCTTTTTTCCGATTCTTCCACCAAGGGATAAACCACATACGCCTGGTGGCCGGCTTCGAGTTCCCTGGCAATTAAATCGTAAGCGGTGGTTCTAGAGGATTCGGTCATGACCCGGGTCCTGACCGGAGATCGTCCCGGCGGCATCTGGTCAATGACCGACAGGGCCAGATCGCCGTACAGGGTCAGGGAAAGCGTGCGCGGTATCGGGGTGGCGGTCATGACCAGAATGTGGGGATTTTGTCCCTTTTTGCGCAAAACTCCGCGTTGTTTAACCCCGAAGCGGTGTTGTTCATCAACAATCCCCAGCCCAAGTTGCCGAAATTCAACAGTTTCCTGAAGAACGGCATGGGTGCCGACGATCATGTGCGCCCTTCCCTCGCTGATTTTTTCCAGGGCCTCCTGCTTTTCCCGGGCGGGCATCGAACCGGAGAGTAGAACCGTTGAAAGCCCCAGCAATTCAAGCCACTTGCGGAATTGAAGAAAGTGCTGTTCGGCGAGGATTTCGGTGGGGGCTACAACCGCGACCTGGGTCCCGTTTTCAATGGCGACCAGAGCGGCCATGAGGGCTACAATCGTTTTACCGCTGCCGACATCGCCCTGAACCAGGCGGTTCATCGGATGGGGGGCCATCAGGTCTCGCTTGATTTCTCCAAGAACCCGGCGTTGGGCGTCCGTCAGGCGGTAAGGCAGCATCTTGGCCAAGGGCTTTGTATAACGGTGGGAAACCTGAAATGGAAGGCCCGCTTCGAGAACTATACCGCGTCGTTTGAGGGCGAGGCCGAGTTCGAGAAAGAAAAATTCGTCGAACACCAGGGTCCTGCGCGCCAGGTCCCTGCCCTGCTCCAGGCTTTCCAGGGAAACATCACTATCCGGCCAATGGGCAAGGGCAAATGCTTCCGAAAGGGGCAACAAGCCACATCGATGGCTTATTTCAACAGGTATTGGGGAAATGGCCAAAGGAGCGTAGCGATCGACCACGTCTTTCCAGATCTTGCGAGCGGTTTTCTGGTGGAAGCCCTCGGTCAGCGGATAAACGGGGAGAATACGCCCGAAGCTCAGCGGGTCTAAAGCGACCAGCCTTTCCGGGGAAAGGTCCCCCTCGAAAAATTCGGCATCAGGGTGGTGAACCTCCTGAAGGTTACCGAACCGCTTAACTTCACCGATAAAAAACCCCTTCTGACCTACGGCGAACCGTTTTTTCATCCAGTCTTGCCGGTAGCGGAACCATTTAAGGGTTACCTGAGCGGAGCCGTCCGAGACTATCGCTTCGTAAATTCTCTTTCCGGATCTGGAAGTTACCGATTCGCCGGCGGTGATTATCTCACCGCAGAAAACTTCCCTTGCACCAGGGCGCAACTGGCTGATCTTACGGATTTTCCTGCGGTCTTCATAACGGAACGGCAGGCAATAGAGGGCGTCTTCGACAGTGGTGAGGCCGATTTTGGCGAGCTTTTCAACAAGGCGGGGACCAACCCCCCGGATTTGTTCCAGGGGGGTTGCTAACAATTGGCGGCTGCGCTGGTAAGAAGGGGCCAGGGGCATCTCCCCTCCCCTCTAATTATCGAAAATGGCGTTGAGTTCCCGGAGGATGTCATTGACATCGAGGCCGTGGGCCAGAGCGCCCTGCTCCAGAGTTTCGTTCATGGCGCCCATGCAGCCGACGCAGCCGAGGTTGAATTTGCCGAGAACCTTGGCCACTTCCGGGCTCATCTGTAGTACCTGGTGAAAAGTCATGTCCTTGGTGATCGTCTGGCTCATTGCGGGGCCTCTCATTCTATTCGTATTTGATATCGATGACTTCGTAAATCCGCAGGCCCGAAGGGACCTGGATGCGCACTTCGTCATCCAGACGATGGCCGATCAGGGCTTTTCCCACCGGCGAGGTAACAGAAATTTTGGCATCCTTGAGGTCGGCCTCATCTTCACCGACGATCTGGTAGGTTACCTCATTCCCCGAATCGGTGTCGAACAGGGTCACTTTGGCACCGAAAACCACTTTGTCGGTGTCGAGTTCGGCCGGGTTGATAACCTGGGCCCGGGCAATCTTGTCATTGAGTTCCTTGATTCGGCCTTCGATGAATCCCTGCCGGTCTTTGGCCGCATCATACTCGGCATTTTCCGACAAGTCTCCATGGCCGCGAGCTTCGGCGATATCCTGCACGACCTTGGGACGATCAACACGGATGAGCTTTTTCAATTCCTCCTGAAGGCGCTGATAGCCTTCACGGGTCATGGGGATGGACTGTTGGGACATAAACTCTTTTACCTCTTCTCCAAAAAATCATCGGGCGGGTTTCCCCGCCCTGAATAGTCCTGCGATGGTCTGAATTAGACGAGGCATCCGCAGGGGATGCCTCGATTGGGCCCGGTTAAGGCTTTCAATAATACTCTTGCAGCGGCTTCACGTCAAGACTTTCTCGGCGCATGGCGACAATTCCATCCACCGCCGCCTTCATGCCGGCAACGGTTGTGAAGTAGGCCACGTTGTAGATCAGGGCGGAACGGCGGATTGAGTAGGAATCGGCCACGGACTGGGCGCCAAAGGTGGTGTTGAACACCATGCCGATTTCATGGCTCTTGATGGCATCGACGCAATGGGGCCGGCCTTCCTTGACCTTGTTGATGGGCGTAGCCGCGACTCCCTTCTCCGCCAGAAACGCCGCCGTGCCGCGGGTTGCCACTATTTCGAAGCCGGCTTCCACCAACTGCCGGACCGGCTCGACGATGTACTTCTTGTCCGCATCCTTGATGCTGATGAAAACCTTGCCGTCCCTGGGAAGCTTGACGCTGGCGCCCAGTTGGGCCTTGGCGAAGGCCTTGCCGAATTCCAGATCAAGGCCCATGACTTCGCCGGTTGATTTCATTTCGGGGCCCAGCAGGGTATCGACGCCGGGGAACTTGACGAAGGGGAAAACCGATTCCTTGATCGAGATATGCCTGGGGACGATCTCTCCGGTGACGCCCAGATCGGCCAAGGTGCGGCCGGCCATCACCCGGGCGGCGATCTTGGCCAGCTGGCGCCCCGTTGCTTTGGAGACGAAGGGAACCGTCCGGCTGGCCCGCGGATTGACTTCCAGGAGATAAACGGTTCCATCCTTGACCGCGAACTGGATGTTCATCAGGCCGACGACCTTAAGTTCCAGGGCCAGGGCGACGGTCTGGCGGCGGATTTCCTCGACGATCGCCGGATCGAGCGAAAACGGCGGCAGCGCGCAGGCTGAATCGCCGGAATGGATGCCGGCCTCTTCGATGTGTTGCATGACCCCGCCGATCACCACCTCGCGGCCGTCCGCCAGGGCGTCCACGTCGACTTCGGTGGCCTCCTCGAGAAACTTGTCGACCAGAATCGGATGTTCGGGAGAGGCCTCGACCGCGTACTTCATGTAATTGCGAAGCTGGTCCACGTCGTAGACAATCTCCATGGCCCGGCCNNCCGGCCGCCCAGGACATAGGAGGGACGAACCACCACGGGATAGCCGATCCGGCCGGCAATTTTCTCGGCTTCTTCGAAGGAGCGGGCGATGCCGTTCTCCGGCTGCTTGAGGCCCAGCTTGTGGAGCAGCGCCTGGAATCTTTCGCGATCCTCGGCCCGGTCGATGGCGTCG
>NPIE01025149.1_pt1 | contig 10693 bp, 9 predicted proteins | sample 8637661 | NCBI WGS metagenome assembly NPIE01 (sample SAMN07420842, study PRJNA396082) | bioreactor metagenome | isolation source: sample BA12 brine-fed electro-methanogenic bioreactor BA | place: Japan: Kochi | collected 2016-12-09 | reverse complement strand
TCCTTCGGACCCGAAGATCGTGGAGGGACAACTCATAGCGGGGCTGAAGTTCATTGAGAAAGCCATAAGGGAAATGGCCGAACCGGAGGCGAGAGAACATTTCCGCGAGACCCTCGCAGACATCTGGTACGGGGAGATGGAGATCGGCGAGAACCTCGAAATGGCCCACCTTTTCCTCGAGGACGGGAAAGCCGATGCTCTCACAGCCGCTCAGGTCATAAACCTTTTCGAGAAGAGTTACCTCAAATCGCTTCTCAAGGTGAAGCGCTTCTCCAACCATATTCCGCCGGGATACCAGATAACGGGAATGCAGTACCTCGACCGGACGGTGGAGGAACTCGACGGGACCATCTACGGATTCGAAGAGAAGATCCAGGAAATTGAGGAGAGCGCCAGGTAGGGCTCTCCTCCATACCTATCGGGCAAAGTTTTAAAGGCTGGGCTGCTCACCCGGGGAAACTTCCGTTATTTCACCGGTCTCGACATCCAGAGAGTAGATCCTGAAGGGGTAGGACTCGTTCATGTTGGCATCCCTGTAACCACTGAAAAAGATGTACTTCCCGTCCGGTGACCAGTTGATATTCATGGCCAGCATATCCTCCGGCGTGAGCCTCTTCTTTTCTCCGGAGACCATATCGATGAGGAACAGGGCCTGGTTGGGTTCGTTGAAGGTCTTCTCGAAAAGCGGGGTGCCCGGCACGGACATGGTAAAAGCCCAAAGACCCTTACGTTCGGGATGCGGAAGGAAGCGATCCGTGGAGGTGGTGGCGTACCTGTCCCCTGTGAATTCTTCCACGGGAGTCTTTTCCATCAGGCTGCCGTCAAGGCCGAACCGGTAAACAAAGAGTCCGTCCTGGGCTATAAGGCTTTTCCCGTCGGGGCACCAGTTGACGGAACCGCAAAGAACAGGACCTTCGCCGCCCGGCTTGCTCCCTGCCACCCTTCGAAACCCGGTCCCGTCGGGCCGGACAACGTGGATGCTCCAGAAATATTCGCTGTCGAACATCAAAAAAGCTATGTGCCGCCCGTCGGGAGACCACTCCGGAAGCCTTATTCTGCCCCCGCCCTTCAAAACCGACTGGACACTTTTGTTCTCAAGGTTCTTGATCCAGATGAAAGAGGACTCGGTACCATCGCTGGAAACCTCTTCGGTCACGTAGGCAATGGATCTTCCGTCAGGGCCGATGTCTGGATCCAGTCCCAATGCCACATCCACTGCAGAGAGACCCTCTTCGGCGATCATGTAGATAACGCCGTCCCTGCGGGAAAAGACCATGGGCCCATCCCAGGCCGAAAGCGAAGCAGCCATCCACAGAGAACAAAACAACGCCGTCAGGACCACCAGAAATTTCTTCGTCAACATTTTTGCACCTCCCCGGCGCCGTGTGTTATTTCTGCACCAGGTTCATTGTAACCTGCTGACGATATGAAGACCATACTAACCGAAACGGAACTTCACACTTTCTTCGGCAAGGATCTTACCCCGGACATCTATGGTNNCTGCCGGAGTGTCAATGGCATTTTCGCCTCCTCGGCCGCCGCCTCTGCCAAACGCGACAGACCGCCGCAGCAGGGGACCTCCATTCTGACTACGGTTATCGAAGGCGTTTTGTTTATGATTATGATCCTCGCAAGTTTCTCCCGGTAATAATCGGCATCATCCAGTTTCGGGCATCCCATCAGCAAAACCCGGCCCCGTACGAAACGAGCGTGAAAATCCGGAGAAGCGGCAGCAGAACAGTCGGCGGCAAGGAGGATGTCGGCACCCACAAGGAAGGGAGCGTTCTCCGGAACAAGTCTCAACTGCACCGGCCAGGTTGAAAGTTCGGAAGATACACCTGTAGCAGTGGAGTTTTGCTGTGAGGTACAACAGCAATCGCCGGAAAGTTTCGGCTCGGCACCCGGCGTTTCTTTCAGAGAGCGGGCCATGGTTCCGGGACATCCGCAGGGAAGGGTTTCTCCGGCTTTGCTTGCCTTCATTTTCTGCTTGACGGCCTCTTCATCGTAGGGTTCCGCCTCACGTTCAACGAAGGAAATAGCCCCACGGGGGCATTCTCCTATACAGTCTCCGAGACCGTCACAGTAGGAATCGCTGACGAGTTTTGCCTTGCCGTCCATAATTTTTATTGCACCTTCGTGACAGGCCTCTGCGCACTGTCCGCAGCCATCACATTTATCTTCGTCGATCTGGATAATCTTCCGCATTATTTTTTCCGGCATTTGCCCCTCCTCTGGGTAAGTATATTTAGGTAATATGGTACCGGATTATATTTTTTTGTCAATAAGCCCATCCGGGAATAGTCCACTGTGCGGCTCTGATATCCTTCCGGTGTACAAAACAGCAAGGATCCAGATCTTGAAGGGATGACCAGAAATCGGCCGAGTGGTTCCGATGCCTGAGGTGGCAGAGTTCGTGGAGGACCACGTAGCGGACAAGATGGGGTTCAAAAAAGAGCAGTTTCTGGTTGAGGCTAATGTTGCCTCTGGCAGAGCAGCTCCCCCAGAGGCTCTTCTGGTTCCGTATGTTGATCCTGTCGGGGCGCAGACCGGTCTCATCGGCGATCTTCCATGCCAGGGGTGTGATCTCTTCCACGGCATGGGCACGGATCAGGCAGATGATGTCGGCACCCGCCAGGTTCAGTATTTTTCCCGTCAGAGGGAAAAGAAAACTGTCCGGAGGATCATCACAGTCATTCAGGGCCGACGAGGGGAGGATCCTTGAAAGGGCCCTCTCTATCCATGACCGCCGCTTTTCTACTATGCCGGCGACATCTTCTTTTCTGAAACCTTTCGGCACTACAACAACAAGCCCCTCCGGGGCGGAAACTCTCAGAGTTACCCTCTTTGCCCTCGGGCTGACCCTGAAGGAGTATTCTATCTGCACACCTCTGGCCGTCATCGAAGCAACCCCGGGAATGAGAAGGCCCGGGTACCCGATACAGGCAAGGTTCCCGGGCCGCCTTTCATTTTCGATCAGCGCGAATGGAGACGCGAAGCGGCGATGAAGGAGAGCCCAGCAAGAGTCAGCGCTTCCGCGGTCCTGTTGGTGGCGTCGTGTTTGCAGAGATAGTTCTTCTGCAGTTTTTCCATCTCGCCCGACGCGATGACCTCATCCCTGTCGCGGAAGTAGTCAAGAATGTCGGAGGGGTGATCCAGCGTCTGCTCCACCTCCGGGTCTCCTCCTTCGTGTTTGGCGGATATGTTGGGATAGAGACGCGCGACCTCCAGAAGATCGTCCCTCCTGTTGTATGGCTGGCGAACAATGCTCTTGTAGGTCTCGGTGATGTGGTGCTCTATGCGCACCTTGTCCTCAAGACCGAGTTTTCTGCGGATCTCTGCGCTCGCAAGAAGAGATCCCGCATCGACGGAGTTGGAGAGGTTGAAGCCTATGAGAGGGGTCGACCCGTCCTCCCTGGCCAGGAGCCTTGCCATCATCAGGGTCCAGAGAACTGAGTAGGGGTTGTCGTTGCCCATGAATACGGATATTTTGAATCGGATATCCACTCCGAGGCGGTAGAGCATGTAACCGAGGAAGACCGTTCCGGGGTTGATGTTCAGGACCTCGCTAATTCCGTAGTTCGTGTAGTAGTAAAGGAATTCGTCGACCCAGGCAAGGGCGTGTTCGTTCGGCTGGCCGATGCCCCCGAAGTAGCCCGTGATCGTTTCGGGACCGCCCAGGTGGACGTTGGATCCATCGGTCCCCTTGGTGTCGAGAGTCTCGACGTAGCTGGCCCCGACGATCTGCATCGCCGCCGCGACAGCAAGGATGTCCCCCTGGTCGCGCTCCTGCTCCTTCATCTTGCGGACACGGATATACCTGCCCGGCATGACCTCTCCCTTGTCGATCGCCTGCTTCGCCTCGGCGATAAGGAACGGGAAGTATTGAAGGGCGCTTATCTCGAGCGTCACCGATGTGGCCTCACTGAAGGTCCTGGCGCCCGCTTCTGCCCCCAGTATCTTCTTGCGATACTGTGATATGGTCGTAAAGGCTCCTCTGTCCCTCTCGGCAGAAAGCCATTCGAGGTCCTTGAGATAGGGAGAGCCCATACTGTCAAGCCGTTTCATCAGCTCCGGAAGACTCCTGGCCTCGCGCGCCCTGGCGTTTATCTCGGCAGGAGTGCCGTATTTCGCCACCACCCTCAGCAGCGCCTGGACATCGGCGTTTCCCGGATCGACCAGAAATCTGTTGATCTCCTCCAAAGTTTCCTTCCCGATACGGAACATGTCGCTTTCCACGAAAATCCCCTCCGGTTTTTTGCGCTGGCCTGTAAAGTCTCAGCGCCATGCGCTAAATCTGGAATCGTACTAATGATACCACGCAAAACCTGCGGAAAACATGGCCGGACTTCGGGAGAAAGGTTGCAATGTACAATAGTTGTATTGTACAATCACGTCGGATCGGAGGTGTACCGTGGATATAAATAAAGATGCTTCGGACCTCAGGGAGTCAACCAGGGAGCTCTTCAGAAACCTCTCGCTCCTCGACAGGGACAGAGCCTCATGCTGCGGAATTACCGTCGCCCAGTGCCACGCCATAACTGAAACAGGCCGCCTTGGAAGAGTAGCTCCCAGCGTGCTTGCCGAAATCCTCCGGCTGGACAGAAGCACGGTGACAAGGCTAGTGGACAACCTTGAAGCGCAGGGGTTTCTGACAAGGGAACAGGATCCTTTGGACAGAAGATCTATCCTCCTTGCGCTGACGGAAAAAGGGGAGGAGTTCTTCCAGGCGACGGAGGAGACAATGGACAGGTTTTACGCATCCATCGTCGAAAAGATCCCCGTCGGAGACCGTAAAGCCCTTCTGTCTGGTATCCGCGTCATTTCGGAATCCTTCAGTTCGGAGGAGTGCAAATGCTTTCGAAGGGACAACCCCGACGAGGGAAGAGGGAAGGAGATCAATAATGGATGATATCAGAGAAAAGGTTCGTGAAAAATACGCGGAAGCCATAGGGAACAAAAGATCCTGCTGCGGGGGTTCGTCATCATGCTGCGGAGGATCTTCTGCGGAGGACCCCATAACTTCCGGGATCTACGAAGGTGATGTCCTGAAGAGGATTCCCGGAGGGGTCGAGGGGCAGTCATTCGGCTGCGGCAGCCCCGTGGAGATGGCCGGGCTGAAGAATGGCGAGACTGTCCTGGACCTGGGAAGCGGGGCAGGTCTGGACGCCTTTCTCGCTGGCGGAGAGGTTGGAGTTTCAGGAAAGGTCTACGGTCTGGACATGACCGACGAAATGATCCTTACCGCCGAATCCAACAGGATACACTGGGGACTTGAAAACGTTGAGTTCCTGAAGGGGTTCATAGAGGAAATACCTCTTCCCGATGAAAGCGTCGACGTAGTTGTATCGAACTGCGTCATCAACCTTTCGCCAGACAAGGATGCCGTATTCCGCGAGATATTCAGGGTCCTGAAACCCGGGGGAAGGATTTCTGTTTCGGATGTGGTGTTTCTGCGACCCTTACCTGAAGAGATACGAACCTGCATCGACGCTTGGGCAGGGTGCATCGCCGGAGCTCTTGGAAAGGATGAATATGAGCGAAAACTCGCGGAGGCGGGGTTCACCGGAATAACGGTCTCTCCGACCAGAGTCTACGATTTCACACCCCGGCAGCTTGAGGAGATGTTCCCCAACCTCCCTGGTGCAGGAGAGCTAGATACCGGAGGAGTTGCCGCCGGAGCCTGGATATCGGCATCCAGACCAGTTTGAGGTTAAGTCCCTGGAGGCTTTCCAGTCCTGCCCTCTTTGGTTTTTTTAGAAAAAACAGGTAAACTCATTGTCTGGTGATGATCAGGAGGGATGCCTGATGAAAAGGATAGCAAGTATCACGACAATACTTACGTTTGTAGTTCTTTTATCGGCCACCTGCGCCGGATCCCAGGAACTTGTGCTCCTGCAGGGCGACGGTCTGAAGCGTGACGTAACCCTGTCGGACATGCAGAAATATGTTGGAGGACTGGCGGATGTATCCCAGAAGACCTGGGAGGCCTTCATAGGCCAGATGCCTGGAGCACTCTCGGTGGCCAAGGACTCCATGAACGCCATAGCCATCCACCAGCAGCTCTCAAAGGGCAGCATCTCAGGCGCGGCAAAGAGCGTCCTTGACTACGGCATAGGATTCATAGCGGGCGAATGGGAAAGCGCCGGATACGGGCCCCTTGCATCCATGATGACCGCCTTCAGCGTCTATGACGCCTCGCTGGACTTCATACACAGTCAGTGGTTCATGCCCTCTCTCGTCGATTCCGTCTATGGCAAATACAAGTCGGAAAGAGACGAGGGTCAGACCCACGAGGCGGTATGGGAGACATTCGGGACCTACTTCATTCAGCCCATCAAGGCAGAGGTCAAGAACAAGGTCATCTACCCCAGACATAACCTCAAGGACATGGGAGACGACAAGTCAAAGGCCACGAGGTGGGTCCTTTCCAAAGTCGGCCAAAAGGCAGTAAAGGTGACCTGCATGGACAGGTCCAACTGGCCCTACAGTGAAACACAGAAGGTCTACATAAGGCACAAGGGCAAAGGCTCAACGCCCCTTTTCGAGACCGCCATAGATATCGAGGTATGGGATTTGAGCGACATAGACGGGCTGACGCTGGACATTATGACCGATCTGTACAAACTCAACGACATCAAATACCCGGACTTGAAGAACCGTTTCACCGTCGCCCAGATGGATGAACTGGAAGGCAAGCTCAAGGGCATGCTCAAGGAGCTGAAGGACAGGGACATAGGTCCCGAACTCGACGCGGAGGCCGAAGAGTACATCGGGCAGATGCTTGAGGTCCGCTACGCGAAGGAAGCGGCGGATAAACTGATCTCCGTTGCCGACAAGGCAAAACCACAGGCCGAAAAAGATCTGTTGGGTGTGGCTAGACAATTAAAAGATTTCATTCCCAAACAACAGCAGCCAACCACCGGGGACTCCACTGGAGCGGGCCCTATCTTTGCTGAAAGACAACGATTCGTTAACCTTTGGAGAGAGTGGATTGAAGCAGAGATCATTTTTTCCCAGACCGACAAAAAATCTCCGCAAATGGCACAGATCCTCACCGCACGAAACGCTGCGGGCAAAGCTTTTAACGACTACGCCACGGGGAAATTCCCAAGAATCCCTGAGATGACCTCTCCTATAATGAGACAGGCCATGAATAAGGCCATGAAAATCCAGTCCACGGTCTTTTCACCCGCCGCGGCCGGCTCTTTCCCCCTGGAGGCCGCCATGACCAGCATCCCCGCCATCGAGAAGACACTGCTCAACCCCGATCCCTACAGACCGGAGCTTCCGGCGGAGGGGAAGGAGCAGACTGTAATTGACAACCCGCAATTCGGATTGAAATACTGGCTTGTCGCCCGGGGGGGACATCTCTTCCTGGAGGGGTACTACCACACAGCCGAGGGAAGAAAAGTGGAGTACAAAAGCAGACCCATGGACGAAACCGACCCCCTCTCAGCGGCGGTTGGCCTTTTCATAACTCCTGCCGGTACGGGATACCACCTTTACATCGAGGAAAAGGCACCGTGGCAGCCCGTGTCCCACTCCGTGCTGAACGTCACCATGATGAAGGGTTCTTCAATATCAGAGCGGGGGCGTTTTGACATTCATCAATTTGCCTACAAGGTGGGAGAGGCCATTCTGCCCTTCCTTCTCGAGGAAGCACAACCCGGCGGAGCGTGGGTATTGAAGTATAAGGGCTATGAGCGCCGGGATGACATAATGGATGTTTCCGGACTGCAGGAGCGGACGATCACCTTTGACTGAAAGAGGCCGTTTACTCTATCAGGGTGCGGATATGCTCGATATTCTCCATAAGAAGTCTGCGCTGTTCTTCAAGAGCCCCTGCGCAGGCTTCTATTATCTCTTCCCTGTGGGACAGGATGAATACGCTGATGGCAGTCTCCCGGTCAAAGGCCTGGTTTTTTGTAAACTCCTCAAACTCCTCATCCCCCTCCTCAACCCGGCATTCGCAGGAGGCTCCGTTACTACCCTTGCGAATAACGCAACCCAGAGAACCCCAGGAAAACTTGAGGGGTCGCCCGCCCGCGGCCCTTGCTACCGATTGAAAGAACCGTTCCGCCTCTCTTTCCAGCTTGCTCTGCAGGCTCCTCAGTTCTTCAGCGGGTTCATCGAGAAGTTCCGCCTGTTTTTTCAGCCTTTCCATCGCTTCACTCAAAGAATTTTCCAAAAGATATCTCCTCCCGGGGTGATCTCAGGGAATAGTCACTCCTGCCATTCATAATCCCTTTCGTGGTGTGCCGGGCCCTCCTCCATGCCGTTGTGACCATCGTCAAAAGGCATCTCTTCAGGAATACCCTCTGAGCAGGGCTCGACATGGACCGAGACGAACGATTCCGCCCCGTGGATCACCCGTACCGCGTTCTCTGCCCTTGTTGCAATATCATGCGCTTCGGTGATCAGCAGGCGCCGGTCCACCAGAATGTGCACCTCGACTGCTATATTGGCCCCGATGCGCCTTGTCCTCAGGTGGTGCGCCCCCTCTACTCCGGAGACCCCGAGTATCCCCTCCATTATGCTTTTTTCCTGCTCAGGAGCAAGGGACTCCTCGAGAAGTTCGCTCAGGCTCCTGAAAGTTATCGGAAGAGCCACACTTACGATCACCCCTGCAACGATGACCGCGGCGATCGGGTCAAGTATCCTGGCCCCGGGTCCCAGAAATATGGCTCCGCCGATCCCCAGGAGAGTCCCCACTGACGAGAGAGCGTCCGAACGGTGATCCCAGGCCTTGGCCATAAGGGCATCGCTCGAAAGTGAACCGGCGGCCCTTTTCGTGTAAAAGTACAGCCACTCCTTTACCGAGATGGAGAGAGCCGCAGCGATCAGGGCTATGATCCCGGGGCGTGGAATGGTACCACCCTGCAGGACGAACAGTATCCTTCTGCCTCCGCTGAACAGGATCCCCGCCGCGACCGCAAGAAGAGTAACACCCACGACTACAGTCGTAAGGGTCTCAAATTTGCCGTGCCCGTAGTCGTGAGTCCTGTCGACAGGACGTCCAGTGACCTTGAAGCCGATAACGGCCACGATATCAGTCGCAAAATCGGAAAGGGAGTGGACCGCGTCGGCTACCATTGCCGCGCTGTTCCCGGCAAAACCGGCAATGAATTTGAATGCGGTCAGGAGGACATTGATCCACAGACCTACCCACGATACAAAAAGAGCCCGTTCCGTTCTTCCTTTTTTCATTATTGCAAAATCCCTCCATCGGGGCAATGTGTCGTTTCCGATCATTTTACCCCAACGGGGGGAACAGGGATCAAAAGCTCTTGCCTTCTGCCTTTTCCGTTCACTGTTTACTGTTTACTGTTTTCGCAATTGATTTTGTTGTTATCCTGAATCCGCGCATTTGCGGATGAAGGATCTGTATTTCGTGATCCGTAACTCGTAAATCGTGAATCGAAAAACAAATTCAGATTCCTCACCCCTGTCGGGAATTCGGAATGACAAACTCTGGCCTTTTCCGTTTACCGTTTACTATTTACTGTTGACCGTTTACGCCCTTGATCTTTCGACTCACGACTCACGGTTTACGGTTTACGGTTTACGGTTTACGGTTTTACCCCAGACCCAGCAACGGCAGGACCGAATCCAGATCCTTGTCCCCTCTTCCTGAAAGATTGACGAGGATCGTCTCTTCCTTTGACATGGCTGGAAGCATTTTCAGGGCGTGGGCTACAGCATGGGAACTTTCGAGAGCCGGTATGATACCCTCGCTGCGGCAAAGGACCTGAAAAGCGTCAACGGCTTCGTCATCGGTGACCGAAACATAGGATGCCCTGCCGCTCTCCATAAGGTGAGCGTGCTCGGGGCCGACGCCGGGGTAATCCAGCCCTGCCGAGATCGAGTAGACCGGGGAAGGTTCTCCGTCCTCCTCGGTCAGCACGTAGGTCCTGAATCCATGGATAATTCCCGGTTTCCCCTTCATCAGGGTGGCCGCGTGATCCTTCGTCTCCAGGCCCCTTCCGGCCGGCTCCACTCCCACTATCCCCACCCCGGGATCGTCAAGGAAGGCCGAAAATATCCCTATGGCGTTGCTACCGCCGCCGACACATGCCACGACATGATCGGGTAGTCTCCCCTCTCTTGCAAGGAACTGCTCCCGGGCCTCCCTGCCTATGACGCTCTGAAACCCCCTGACCATTGTGGGGAAGGGATGCGGACCAACGGCAGAACCGAGAAGATAGAAGGTCTCGGGATTCATTACATATGCCTCAAGTGCTGCGTCTACCGCCTCCTTGAGGGTCTGTTGCCCATGGGTTACCGAAACGACCTCCGCCCCGAGCGCTTTCATTCGCAAAACGTTGGGAGCCTGCCTCTGCACATCGACGGCACCCATGTAAATGGTGCACTTCATTCCCATAAGGGCAGCCACCGTAGCCGTCGCGGTGCCGTGCATCCCTGCTCCCGTTTCAGCGATCAGTTCTTTCTTGCCCATCCTTTTCGCAAGAAGAGCCTGCCCGATGGTGTTGTTGATCTTGTGGGCACCAGTATGATTGAGATCCTCGCGCTTGAGAAAAAACCTGCCTCCACCATACTTGCGGGATATGTTTTCACAGAACGTCAGAGCCGACGGCCTGCCCACGTATTCCTTAAGAAGCCTGGTGAACTCCATTGCAAAAAGATCGTCACCCATTGCAGATGATAAAGCCGCCTCCAGTTCGTCAAGCCTCGG
>NPIE01000669.1_pt2 | contig 10698 bp, 11 predicted proteins | sample 8637661 | NCBI WGS metagenome assembly NPIE01 (sample SAMN07420842, study PRJNA396082) | bioreactor metagenome | isolation source: sample BA12 brine-fed electro-methanogenic bioreactor BA | place: Japan: Kochi | collected 2016-12-09 | reverse complement strand
AACTGGGGCATGCCTTTTATCCGCTATCAGACCGGCGATGTGGCGCAGCCTGGACCTGCGGGGTGCCAGTGCGGACGGGGGTTGGCGACCATGGAGAAGATCCAGGGGCGCACCACCGATTTCATCGTCACCCCGGATGGCCGTTGGCAGCATGCCCTCTCCATCATTTATGTGGTCAGGGATATCGAGGGAGTGGAGCAGTTCAAGATCCTGCAGGAGGCGGTGGATGACGTCCGGGTACTGCTGGTGACCAATGACATGTATCCGGAAGATGGCGACAAGCGCATTGACGCTGGTTTCAAGAAGCGTATGGGGGATGCGGTGCAGGTCCGGGTGGAGCATGTCGAAGACATCCCGCGTGAGGCCTCGGGTAAATTTCGCTATGTTGTTTCAAAGGTCGCGCGCCTGTAGGGGCACGGCGTGCCGTGCCCCTACAGGATTGAAGGGAGGCCTAATGAATACAAACGCTTTGTTTTTTCTCTTTTTTTTACTGTTGGTCCCCTGCTTTGCGCACGCCCTGCAACCCTCTGAGGTGGCTGTGGTGTGCAACAGTTTTGTGGAGGAAAGCACCTCGCTGGCCAAATATTACATGAAGGCGCGCAATATTCCTTCGCAAAACCTGATTAAAATCCGACCTTCCCATAAGGAATCCATCTCACGCAAAGATTTTGACCGTGATATCGCAGACCCCCTGCGCAAGACCCTGAGGAACAAATTCAAGCCCGGAGAGATTCGTACGCTGGTGGTGATGTACGGTGTCCCTTTGAAGGTCGGGGCGCCGCAGAGAACCAGCGAAGAGGAAGAACGTTTTCAGGAATTGACGACCCGCAGGGATGAGCTGCGCAAGAGTGTTGAAGGTGATGATATCTCTGAACAAAAGCGCGGCGAGGCTGATGAACAAATTAAAATCATCTCCAATGCTTTGAAAGATCTGAGCAAAAAGGGATACAGCGCGGCGGTTGATTCGGAACTGACGCTGATTCTGGCGGACGGCTATCCCCTGGCGGACTGGGTCGATAATCCCCTTTTTCTTGGAAATAAAGACAAGCTTTCATCCATGCCCGTCGGCCGTGATGATGTTCTGATGGTCAGCCGCCTGGATGGCCCGACTCCTGCAACTGTCAGACGGATGATTGATGATTCCCTGGCGGCGGAAGAGAAGGGGCTGCAGGGCAGGGCTTACTTTGATGCGCGCTGGAAGCGTCCTGACAGCACCGATGTGAGCGGGACGGGCTTTTATGATCTGTCCATTCACCGGGCCGCGGATCGGGTGCGCAAGAGCGGTCGTATGCCGGTGGTGGTCAACGATGATGACACTTTATTTCAAAAGGACGAGGCGCCCGAAACGGCTCTCTACTGCGGCTGGTACAGTCTGGCCCGTTATGTTGATGCCTTCGAGTGGCAGCCGGGGGCTGTTGGGATCCACATTGCCAGCCAGGAGTGTGGGACTCTGCGCAGCGGCAGCAGCAGGGTGTGGTGCAAGCGCATGCTGGAGGAAGGGGCAGCCGCGGTTGTCGGCCCGGTGGGTGAACCCTACCTGCAGGCGTTTCCCGTACCGGAGGCTTTCTTCAGTTTGCTGGTCGATGGCTATTACACGCTGGCGGAGAGCTATATGTTGAGTTTGCCGTGGCTGTCCTGGAAAATGGTACTGGTCGGCGATCCGCTGTATCGCCCGTTTGCCGTGAAATGACGTGGTTTTTTTTGAGGGTGGCGATGATGCCACCCCCGGACGGGGATGGATGACGGCACCAGGGCGACCCGGTGGGTCGCCCCTACGGGGACCGTTGGTAATACGTTGAATGGAGGGGCGACGCATGCGTCGCCCTGGTGAAACGGGGTACCCTGATGGGTCATTAAATCCCTGAAATTGGAGGGCAGGAGTTCAATACATGAAATCAATCCGCATCAATTATCCCGCCGTACTGGCCGGGATCCTTTTTATTGCCGCTTTCTGGCTCGTCTTCGGCAAGGCGATCTCAGGCATGGTGTATGACTGGGAGGTGGATCCGAACTATTCACACGGGTTTCTGATTCCATTTATCTCGGGGTATCTGGTGTGGCAGAAACGTGAGGCGCTTGCCCGCATCGAGGTTGATCGCTCATGGTTCGGCCTGCTGGTGATCGCTGGAGGACTGGGGCTGTTTCTGGTTGGTACGGTGGCGGGGGAATCGTTCACCATGCGTTTTTCCATGCTGGTGGTGCTGGGCGGGACGCTGCTGTTTGCTTTCGGCTGGGGGATATTTCGCGAGTTGGCTTTCCCTTATGCCTTTTTGATCTTCATGATTCCACTGCCTTATGTGCTCTATGACGCCATCGCCTTTCCCCTGAAGCTGATGATTACGGAGTATTCGGTGGCGGTGCTCAAGATGGTCGGCGTTCCAGTCATGCGTGAGGGCAATATCATTCACCTGACCAGTACGACCCTTGAGGTGGCTGATGCCTGCAGCGGCATCCGCTCGATGATCTCTCTTTTGGCACTGTCTACAGCCATGGCCTACTTTTTCCTGGTGCGCAGGTGGAAGCAGATTGTGCTGGTGGCGCTGGCGATCCCTATTGCCATGTTCGCCAATGCCATTCGCGTAATCGGGACCGGTCTTCTGGCGAGCCGCTACGGGGCCGGGGTGGCGCAGGGCTTCTTTCATGAATTTGCGGGTCTGGTGATTTTTGCCGTGGCGATGGTGATGCTGATGATCTCGTCGGTGATTCTGAGCAAGATCGGAGGGGAGAAATGATTGCGCGGTTGGTGATCGTCGCTCTGGTTCTTGGTGTCTTTGGCTGGTATGTTCAGGGGCACTCATTTCATAAGCGGATGCCTCTGCAGACGCCCTTGCAGGAATTCCCTCGGCATATGGACGAATGGGAGGGCAGGGATCATTTCTTCAGTGAAGGAATCCTTGAGCAGCTGCAGGTGTCGGACTACATCATGCGGGCTTACCGTCAGAATGATGACCGGGGTGTCTCTCTTTATCTCGGCTACTATGAAACTCAGGGTGAGGGCGCTCAGATACATTCCCCCCGGCATTGCCTACCGGGTGGCGGATGGTTCAGGGTGTCTGAGCAAGTTCGAACCGTTGAGGCCGGCGGGCGTGACATCGATGTCGTTCAAGCGGTCTACCGCAAAGATGAATCCCGTGAGGTTTTCGTTTACTGGTATCAAATGAAAAACGCCACAATTACAAATGACTACATGTTAAAAGTTCAGATGGTTTTGAACTCTTTGAAGTATGGACGCAACGACGCGGCCTTTGTTCGTTTGTCGGCACCGGTGACTGATTCGGTGGAAGAGGCGGTGACGCGGATCGAGGATTTCATGGAGGACTTTGTGCCGTATCTGGATCTGTTTCTGCCGGAGTAGGGGGATGCCACTAAGACGCGAAGACGCTAAGAAAAAAGATGAAAACCTTTAACACGAAGACACCAAGGAAAGGCAAAAGACAAGGCACGAAGAAAAACTAAAGCCATAGGGTTTAAAGCTCTAAACCATCTAAACCAATAGAGATTTTAAAGGTTTTCTTGGTGCCTTGGTGGTTACTTCGTGTCTTGGTGTTTAAGCCTTCCTTTGTGTCTTCGTGTTGAAATAATTTTTTGTAGGTTTTTTTCTTATGACCCATCTTTCTTTTATCATTATTTCCATCTCCCTGGCGGCGCTGTATAGCGCTTTTTTGCTGTTTCGCAAAGGGATGACACTCTGGGTGGTCGGTTTGTTGCTGGCATTCGTCGCCACCGGCTGTCTGGAGGTGTTCGATTACCTGTCTCTGGCGCGTCCCGAACAGCTCTACCTCTACAAAAAATGGGCTCTGATTGCGGAATCGTTTCTGCCGATGGGGTGGCTGCTTTTCTCGCAGCGTTTTGCCCGCACCAAGGGAATGTCGCGCATTCAGTGGTTATTTCTTCTGATTGCGGCCCTGCTGCCGGTGGCTGCGATGACGATTCCGTTGGAGCAGTTCTTCTACAGCCCCGATTTCGGTGAGGAGAAGCTGCTTTTTCTCGGCAATCCCGGCTATTTTTTTTACATCACCCTGATGGCTGTTCTGATCGTCTCTCTGGTCAACCTGGAAATCACGCTGATGAGCGCCCAGCGCGCCGACCGTTGGAAAATCAAGTACGAGGTTATCGGCGCCGGGGTCATTATCGGTTTTTTTATTGTCTATTACAGCCAGAGCCTGCTGTATCGCTCGATCGACATGGGACTTGCGTCGACCCGAGCCGTGATGCCGGCGGTGGGCATCGTGCTGATGGCCTTTTCACGGCTGCGTCGCGGTGATGCCGGCGGGGTGCGGCTGTCTCCGGATATGGCGTACCGCTCGGTGGTGATTTTTGTCCTCGGGCTCTATTTCATCGGCATCGCGCTGGTGGGCGAGGGGCTGAAGTATTTTGGCGAATCTGCTCAGCGCTCGGTGCTGACAGTGGTGGCGTTTGCCGGGTTTGCCATCCTGATGGCCGTCTTTCTGTCCGACCGGGTCAAGCGCCGCATCAAGGTGACCCTGCACAAGCATTTTTACCGCTCCAAATACGATTACCGCCAGCAGTGGCTGGAGTTTACCAATCGCATTGGCGCCGCGCGCGACGGGGATGACCTGTCTCATAAAATCCTTTCTTTTTTCTGCGAGGTTTTCGGATTTCAGGGTGCCGGACTCTACCTCGAGGAGCGGGAGCGGGGGCGCTACGTTCAGACGGCGCGTTATGAACGCTGTTCTCTCGCTGCGGAAATCGAATCAAATCACCCTCTGATGGAGAAAATGCGCGCTCGCGAGTGGATTGTCGATCTGGATGAGGACGACCCCGCAGGCATTCTGACCGAGTCGAGTACCTCGCGCTGTTTCTACCTGGTGCCGTTGCGGACGGAGACGCAGCTCGAAGGGATGATCGCCCTTGAGGGGGCGCTCAATCCGTCGGAGAAGCTGACCTACGAAGACTACGACCTGATGAAAGCTCTGGGGCGGCAGGCGCTGGCAGCGCTTATGAATGTGCGGCTGTCGCAGGAGCTGTCCGCCGCGCGCGAGATGGAGCTGATGGGGCGTGTGTCGGCCTTTGTGCTGCACGATCTCAAGAATCTCGTTTCCAACCTGGGGCTGGTGGTCGACAACGCGCGGGATTATATCGATGACCCGGAGTTTCAGCAGGATATGATGGAGACTCTTCAGGGGACGGTCGATAAGATGAAAGGTCTCATCCAGCGCCTGCGCAACCTTCAGGAGAAGCGTGACCTGCAGCGTGATTCTGTTGAACTGCGAGAGCTGGTGGATCAAGCCCTGGGGCAGGTGTCCCATCCAGCCGTGAAAATTTCCGGTGACGAGGTCGAGACGGAAGCGGATGCGGAAGAGATCCGCAAGGTGGTGCTCAACCTGGTTCTTAACGCCCTGGATGCCACGGGCAACAAGGGGCCGGTTCAGATCGAGGTGGGTCGAGCCGCTTCTGCCTTCATCCGGGTCTCCGATGAAGGGGAGGGGATGTCCGAATCGTTTATGCGCAGCCGCCTGTTCCGCCCTTTTGAGACGACCAAGAAGAAAGGCTTCGGCATCGGGCTGTACCAATGCCGCCAGATCATCGAGGCGCACGGCGGGCGCATCGAGGTGGAGAGCGAGGAGGGCAGAGGGAGCGCTTTTACGGTGTGGCTGCCCTGAATCTTCTCGAACATTTACACTTAGAGGCAATTGTGGAAGAATGCGCTGCAATTCGACCAATTGAAAATATTCGTTGCCAATCTTTATTGAGGAATGAACATTGAAAAATCTACTCGTAACCGGCGGCTGCGGCTTTATCGGCGCCAACTTTATTCGTCTCGCCCTGCAGCAGAACCCGAACATCCGCATCATCAATCTCGATTGCCTGACTTATGCGGGCAATCCCAAAAACCTTGAAGGGATCGCAGAGGGGGAAAACTACCGCTTTGTCCGGGGGGATATCTGCGATGCCGGTCTTGTCAATGATCTTTTCCAGCAGGAACAGATCGACACGGTGGTTCATTTTGCGGCGGAAAGCCACGTGGATCGCAGTATCGACGGGCCGGCGCAATTTATTCAGACCAATATTGTCGGCACCTTCAATCTGCTGGAAGCGGCTCGCAAAGCATGGCCACAAAATGCGTCTGCTCACCGTTTCCTCCACGTCAGTACCGATGAGGTGTATGGCTCACTGGGCGAAACGGGTTACTTCACCGAGCAGACCCCCTATGACCCGCGCTCTCCTTATTCGGCCAGCAAAGCCTCTTCGGACCACCTGGCCAGCGCCTATTTTCACACCTATGGCCTGCCGGTGTTGATCACCAACTGCTCCAACAACTACGGCCCTTACCAGTTTCCGGAAAAGCTCATCCCCCTGATGATCAACAACGCCCTGACCGGCAGGGATCTGCCGGTTTACGGTGACGGGAAGAACGTGCGTGACTGGCTCTATGTGGAAGATCACTGCGAGGCGATTCTGCGGGTTCTCGATGAGGGTGAATTCGGCGAAACATACAACATCGGCGGCAACAATGAGCGGCAGAATATCCAGATCGTTGAGGCGGTCTGCGAGCTGGTGGACGAGATGGCCGAACCCCTTGCAGACGGGCGCAGCCGGCGCGAACTGATCACCTATGTCAAGGACCGGCCCGGCCACGACCGCCGCTACGCCATCGACGCCTCGAAAATCCGCGATGAGCTGGGGTGGGAGCCGAAAGTGGTCTTTGAGGATGGCATCCGCCGCACCATCCGCTGGTATCTGGATCATCCGGTCTGGGTTGAGAGCGTTCTTGACGGCAGCTATCGTGAATATTATGAGAAGATGTATGGGGGGCGCTAAGCGATGATTCATCATTCATCATCTCCGCTCAAAACCGCCCTCATCGGAGCGGGCGGCATGCTCGCGCAGATGGTGCGCCGTGAAGCCCCAGCACACTGGGACATTGTCCCCCTTGACCTGCCTGATTTTGATCTGACGGACAGGCCGCAGGTGGTTGAAACCCTGACAGAGCTGCAGCCCGATGTGATCCTCAATTGCGCAGCCTATACCAACGTCGACGGGTGCGAGAGCGAACAGGAGATTGCCTTCGCTGTCAACGGCGACGGGCCGAAGCACCTGGCTGAAGCTGCGCTTGCCTGCAACGCTACCCTGGTGCATATCTCCACCGATTATGTGTTTTCAGGCGACAAGGATGAACCTTACACTGAAGAGGATGCGCCCGCCCCGAAGTCGGTTTACGGCCACTCGAAGCTTGCAGGGGAAAAGGCCATTGTGGAGAGTGGACTGGAACGATTTTTCATTGTTCGCACCAGTTGGTTGTATGGTCCCGGCGGCAAGAACTTTGTCGAGACTGTTCTGCGCTTGGCTGCTGAGCGCGAGGAATTGCGCATCGTGGCTGATCAGACCGGCAGCCCCACCATGACCCGTGACCTGGCCCGGGCTGTGTTCAATCTGCTGGCCACCGAGCGTTACGGAATCTATCATTTTTCCGACGAAGGTGCGTGCAGCTGGTATGATTTTGCCTGCGCGATTGTCGATCTGGCCGAATTAAACGGGATGCACGTCAAGGCGCAGAAAATTCATCCCATCCGGACAGAGGAATTCCCCCTGCCTGCGCCGCGTCCGCGCTATTCGGTTTTTTCGAAAGAGAAATATCGGATGGTGACACGGCAGGAAATTCCTCGCTGGCAGGAAAGTTTGAAAGATTATTTTAACATTCGGAGTCAAATTGATGAGTCATAACGGCATTAAAAAAGGCATCATCCTCGCCGGCGGGGCGGGAACTCGATTGTATCCCCTGACACTGGTGGCCAGCAAGCAGCTGCAGCCGGTTTACGACAAGCCCATGATCTATTATCCGCTTGCCACCCTGATGGCGGCGGGTATCCGCGAGATTCTGATTATCTCGACTCCGCAGGACGTGCCGCGTTTTGAGGATCTGCTGGGAGACGGCAGCCGCTGGGGAATTGAGCTCAGCTACGCAGTGCAGCCTGAACCGAAGGGGATTGCCCAGGCGTTTGTGATCGGGGAGGACTTTATCGCCGGAGATCCGGTCTGCCTGATCCTTGGAGACAATCTGTTTTACGGCAAAATGGGCCTCGATCGCATCGTTGCGGATTTTGACGGGGGCGCGCGCGTATTCGGTTACCCGGTGATGGATCCTGAGCGTTACGGGGTGGTTGAATTCGACCCCGAGGGCAAAGTTCTGAGTATTGAGGAAAAACCGCAGAAACCCAAATCCCACTATGCCGTTCCCGGACTTTATCTGTATGACGGCAAGGTTGTGGAGCTGGCTCGCAATCTTAAGCCCTCCGCCCGCGGCGAACTGGAGATCACGGATCTCAACCTCGCGTACCTACAGCGTGGTGAATTGATGGTGGAAAAGCTCGGGCGCGGTATTGCCTGGCTCGATACCGGCACTCACATGAGCCTGCTTGAAGCCAGCCATTTTATCGGTACCCTTGAGGCACGCCAGGGACTTAAAATTGCCTGCCTGGAAGAGGTTGCTTTTTCCAAAGGATTTATCGACGAGCGACAGATGCGGGCTGTGATCGACCAGACTCCCAAGTCAAGCTATCGTGAATACCTCGAAACAGTGCTGCATTGGCATGAAAGCGGGGCGTGAGTCATGCAGGTCATAAAAACCGAAATCCCTGACGTCCTGATCATCGAGCCGAAGGTGTTCGGCGATGATCGAGGTTTTTTCTTCGAGAGTTACAACGAGCGGGCGTGGCAGCAGGCAACGGGATTGCAGCGTCATTTTGTGCAGGACAACCACTCCCGTTCTCAAAAGGGCGTCCTGCGGGGGCTGCATTATCAGCTCCAGCAGCCGCAGGGCAAACTTGTACGTGCTGTCCTGGGCGAAGTATTCGATGTGGCCGTAGACCTCAGGAAGGACAGCGATACTTTCGGACGCTGGGTCGGGGTGCGGCTCAGCGCCGAAAACAAGCGTCAGCTCTGGATCCCGGAAGGCTTTGCCCACGGGTTTCTGGTCCTGTCGGATGTCGCTGAGTTTCTTTATAAAACGACCGATTACTACGCTCCGGAGCATGAGCGGACCCTGGCCTGGGATGACGAGTCGGTGGGGATCAGGTGGCCGCTGGATGGTGATCCGCTTTTATCACAAAAAGATCAGCAAGGATTGTCTTTGGAGCAAGCCCCTGTGTATGACGGGGAGCAGGGCCCGCTGATCGCATAACTTGGGCCTGTAATCGGGTTTCAGGAGGATATGTGGAAAAACTTCTCATTGTCGATGACAGCGAGGAAATCCGCAAACAGCTCAAATGGGGGCTGGGGCGTGATTATCAGGTTTTGCTTGCCGGCGATGGTGATGAGGCGTTAGCGCTTTTTCGCAAGCATCGTCCTCGGGTGATGACTCTCGATCTGGGACTTCCCCCCGATCCTGACGGGGCCAGCGAAGGGCTGCGCTGCCTGGAGTCGATTCTCAACGAAGACAACACCGCCAAGGTGATCATGGTCACCGGCAACGAAGAACGTGAGAATGCGCTGGAAGCGATTCAGAGGGGCGCATACGATTTTTATTCCAAGCCCATTGACCTGGGTGAAGTGAAGGTGATCCTTAAGCGCGCATTTCATCTGGCTGAACTGGAAGATGAAAATCGCCGGCTGCACAAAAAGGCGCTGGGAGAAGTGGCCCCCATGGGCGGCCTGTTCGGTCAATGCCCCCAGATGCAGGAGGTTTTCGGTACCATCCGCAAAGTGGCATCCACCGATGTGCCGGTATTTATTCTCGGCGAAAGCGGCACCGGCAAAGAGCTGGTAGCCCGCGCCATTCATGCCCACAGTCTGCGCAAGGGCGCAACCTTTGTGCCGATCAACTGCGGCGCCATCCCTGATAACCTGCTCGAAGCCGAGCTGTTCGGATATGAAAAAGGCGCATTTACCGGAGCGCAGACCCGCACCCAGGGCAAGGTGGAATTTGCCCACAAGGGGACGCTTTTTCTCGATGAGATCGGAGAACTCCCTACTTCTCTGCAAGTCAAGCTGCTGCGGTTCCTGCAGGAAAAAACCATTCAGCGTGTCGGCGGACGTGAAAACATCGACGTCGATGCCCGTATTGTCGCTGCGACCAACATCGATATCAGCGAAGCGATTGCCCAGGGGGCTTTTCGGGAGGATTTGTTCTACCGCATCGGGGTGATTACTCTGAACCTGCCGCCGTTGCGGGACCGCGGCGAGGATATCATGCTGCTGGCGCAGATGTTCCTGCTGCGTTTTGCCGACGAGTTCGGGCGCCGGGTCAAAAGCTACAGCGCCGACGCCAAAAAGGCGCTGCGATCTTACAACTGGCCGGGAAATGTGCGCGAGATGGAAAACAAAATCAAGCGTGCGGTGATCATGGCTGAAGGGCCGGTGATCGAAGCCGCCGACCTGGGGTTCGAAGCCGACGGCAGCCCCCAGACCATGCCCCCCGAGTTGAGCCTTGACGGCATGACCCTCAAAGACGCCCGGGAAAAGGTCGAACGGGATATGGTCCTGATGGCCCTCAACCGCGAAGGAGGCAACATCGCCAAGGCCTCCGAAATGCTCGGTGTCAGCCGCCCGACCTTCTATGACCTGCTGCGCAGGCATAACCTGCAGGGTGCGGCGGGGCGGTAAATAATGCCGGATCCCGGCGCGGGATGACTGAAATGACAGGTAGGGGTGCAGCATGCTGCGCCCTGGTGAATTACGGCACCCCGGTTGAATGGAAACAACCCCGATGCGGGTACGGGCGATGCCATTCTCTGGACC
>NPIE01002746.1_pt7 | contig 10702 bp, 10 predicted proteins | sample 8637661 | NCBI WGS metagenome assembly NPIE01 (sample SAMN07420842, study PRJNA396082) | bioreactor metagenome | isolation source: sample BA12 brine-fed electro-methanogenic bioreactor BA | place: Japan: Kochi | collected 2016-12-09 | reverse complement strand
GTACCCCTTTACCAACAATTCCAGCCAGATAAAAACTGCCTACAAAATCGAAATTCCTTTAGAGATTCAGCCACCTCCGGAATTGACACAAGATCCTGTCACCCTCGGCGACCACCTGCGTCGTCGCCGCCTTGAACTTGGATTGTACCAGAAAGACGTTGCAATTCAGATCGGTGTGACCACCTCCACCCTCTGGAACTGGGAGCATGGGTGGAAAGTGGACCTGAAATTCGTCCCCCGCGTCATCCAATTTCTCGGCTACAATCCCATCCCCCAGCCGAAGGGTATTCTCGAAAGACTGGCTTGGTACAAGCAGGTCAACGGCCTCACCCTTGAGCAACTCGGTGCCGAGATGGGCCGAGACCCTGAGCAATTAGCTGGTTGGCTGAATGGAAGGAATAAGCCTTGTCGGCAGAACCAGGAAAAGATCAGACTCTTTTTGTCTGGTCATGTCCAGGGACCTGCAGACGATCGGATTATCGTCGGAACGAACTGAGGCGAATAGCGTAGTAATCGCCTCAAGCACTGAGTCAAATAGGTCCTGGGTGGATTGGCGGGGAATGACGATGTCACCTCTCGTTCGCAATCGAACTATTCGTAGAAAAGAGATGTTTTTGCGCGTTCGATAAATCCATAGATGATGTAGGATTAATTCTGGCGCAACTTATGGGAACAGTCCAGTCTGAATCCCCTAGGAGACCGTCTGGAATCTTGAATTTGGTGACTTATAAGACAATCCTCACACCCGATAAATGTTGGGGATTGACACGTCTTAAACTATCTACTCCCACGCTCGGGCTCCCTTTGGGCGACATGCGACCATTTCCATTCGGGGAGAGAAAGGGAACAGAACACTTACTCCGCAGGTTTGAAATGCCGCAAAGGATGAACCAGATGCTTTAATTCAAAACCTCTCCTGGCTACTGGTTTTTTCGAACAGAAAATCGATGAACGCACGGTTGGCCCGCGAAAGGTACCTGTTCGCCTTCCAGGCGATCACCAGGTCGAGGTAGAGTGGCGGATCAAAGGAGACGGCCGCCAATTCAGGATCTCCGCTGACGACCATCCGCAGAAACGTCGATATCCCCAGCCGCTCCTTGACCAGCGACCGCACCAGGGAAAAGAGGTTCGTTTCGAAGACAACCTTCGGTTTCAGGTTGTTCTCCTCCACCAACTCATCCATCAGCTCCCGCATATAATACCCCTGCTTGAAAACAATCAGGGGTTCCTTCAGAAAGTCTGCAAAGGCGATTGTATCACGCCCGGCTAGGGGATGGTCCGCGGGCACGCAGGCCACGATCTCCTCGCGCAGGAAGTGCTGACATTCCAGGCCCTCCGGAACCTTGTGGCCGGCGATCACCCCCATGTCGATCTCCCCCTTGGAGATCATCCTCTGGATACTTGCGGCCCCCTCGCCATTGACCGATAGTTTCAGGTTCGGGTAGCGCTCCCGGAATGCGCTGATGATGAGCGGGATGTAGTAGGAGCTCATCATAGGAGGGATTCCGACCCGCACTTCACCGCATTCCAGTCCCCGCATCTCGGTCATCTCCGCCTCGGCCGCCGAGCAGTTCTCCAGAATTCGATGGGCATGGGCCAACAAAGATTCCCCTTCGGCGGTCAGGGTCACACGTTTTTCCTGCCGGTTCAAAAGGGTGAGTTCGAGTTTCTCCTCGAGTTTACGGATCGAGATGCTAACAGCCGGTTGGGCAATGTGAAGCAGTTTTGCGGCCCGGGTAAAGCTTCCCTGCCGGGCGACCTCGACAAAAACACGGAGCTGTCGCAGATCCATCAGCCACACCTGTTATAAAGAAAATATATAGCAAAAAATAATAACAATATATTTTTACTTATGTCTAGTCCGGAAGTAACCATTCAGTCAACGGGAATGAAGGGCGAAAAAGTGGATTGATCACGGGGGATGAAAATCTCATTGTACGGGGAACCAGGGACTAAAGCAGGGCCAACCTCGCCCAGTTCTTTGCCTGATTTGTGACCTTTTCCACTCTCTACGCTTTTCAGTCCATCTTTCCGAACCTGGACAATGAATTCTCCCCCTGGGGCGACGGGCCCTGATGGGCGTGGCCGTTACCCTGAAGCTCTCTGCTGGCCGTTGCCACCGCCGCCGGCGAGTCACTGTCGACCCTCCTCGCCCTGCGCCTGATGCAGGGGAGCGTTCTGGCCGGAGTTCCGGCTGTGGCGATGGTTTACCTGAGCGAGGAGATCGAGCCCCGGGCGGGCGGGAGCGCCATGGACCTCCATATCGCCGGGAACGCCTTTGGCGGCATGGCGGGGGGTATCCTGACAGCCTGTGTCTGGGGCTGCTTTTTCTTCTGGTCCTGTTGCCGCCCTCGCGCAATTTCAAGCCTCGGCGTTTTCACCTGGGGCAGCTCACCGGATCTCTTTTGAATCACCTGCGAAACCCTGGGCTGCTTTGCCTTTTTTTGGTGGCCTTCACCTGCATGGGCGGGTTCGTTACCCTCTACAATTATGTTACCTTCCGGCTTCTGGGCCCCGGATTCGGCCTGAGCCAGACCCAGGTGGCCTTGATCTTTTTCGCCTATGCGTTCGGTGCCTTTGGCTCGAGCTTCGTGGGTGCTTTGGTCACCCGGTTCGGGCGCAGCCCGACCCTCTTTGTCTCCCTGGCGATCATGGTGGCAGGGCTCGTTCTGACCCTGATTCCCGGCCTTCCCGCGGTGGTTTTCGGTATCGTGATTTTCACCATCGGCTTCTTCGGCGCCCACTCGGTCGTCTCGGCCTGGGTCGGTTTCCTGGCTCCCCATACCCAAGCTCAGTTTCCCTCACTTTATCTCTTTTCCTATTACCTGAGGTCAAGCCTTTCCGGAACAGGCGGCGGCTTTTTCTGCAGCTTATGGGGATGGCCCTCGATTGTTCTGTTGATCCTGCTTCTGATCAGCGTAGCGGGGATTGCGAGCATGTTCCTCGCTGGGCTAACTCAGGAAGCAGAGCCTGCGACAACCTTTTTGGGGTAGGTCGAATGTGAATAGGGACTTCAGGTGTAAGGGAGGGGACGGCCCGCGCCCCTGACATCAAGCAGGCCCTGCAGCAGGTCCAGGAAGTTGTCCTGGAAGAGGGCGAACTGAAGCTTGCCGTGTAACCGAAGCCTCATCCATCTGCGCAAGGTGTTCAAAGCCGTGGGAGTGGCTCTGCCGCCGACGATCCAGCAAATCGACTGACAAAAACCGATTGTCAAAAACCGAAAGTGTAGAGCCAAAGGACGAAGAGTGCCTTGTAACTAATTGAGGATACAGAGTATTTAGAAATCAACTGTAGGAGATCCGTCTTGGATTGTCTTGCCCGCAAATGAGGATATCGGATTTTCCTGGGGCAAATTTGGATGTAGTTGGGGTTGCGGCCAGAGAATGTTATGGCTGCTCCCTTTCCCCCCTCGCCTGATGCCTGTGCGATTAATTCTATCTTCTAATTCCGGACCAGCAACTCGTTAAAAAACTAAACAGCGCGTTTTTAAATTGAACATAGTTGTTTTGTCTGGGCTACATAAAAACCCGTCACAATTCCTCCCTCAAAAAAATATATATGAAAAATAAGCATTTAGGGAGCCATGTCGTAGCTGGCATGCTAGTTGCTATCTTTCGGGTAGGCGATTGGAAAACATTGTTACAAAATGGTCAAAGAATTTCAGATGACAGAACCTCGTGGCTTGCTTCGCCTTATTGACATTTTCTAAGTGGAGAAATAATTGTGCAAATCATCCGCAGTCTATTATTTGCGCCTGGCAGCAACACCAAGCTAATGGAGAAGGCTCTCACCATCGGGGCTGATGCAATTATTTTCGATCTCGAAGATGCTGTTGCCGTTTCTGAAAAAGAGAAAGCTCGAGCCCTTGCAGCCGAGATAGTTAGCAGGGGAGGGCGTCAATGCCTGACGTACATAAGAATTAACAGTTGGGATACGCCATGGGCCGAAGCAGACCTTGCGGCTGCAATAGGTGCTGGTGTTGACGGCATAATGTTGCCTAAATCAGAAGATCCAGTGGTTGTCAAAGCAGTTGCAGATCTCTTGCCGTTGAACGTTGACTTTATCCCTTTGGTGGAAACAGCTAAAGGTCTCTTGAATGCTTATGCCATTGCTGATTGCAGTGACAGGGTGTCTCGCCTAGCCTTTGGCGCTATTGATTTTACTCTGGATATAGGTGCCGATTACTCAAAAACCGGGACGGAGTTACTTTATGCGCGTTCCCAACTGGTTGTTGCTTCGCGGGCCGCTTGCCTGCTCCCTCCGGTGGATACAGTATTTCCTGATTTGGCAGATTCGGTTGGGCTTGAAACTGAATTGAATCAGGTTAAGCAGTTGGGAATGTTTGGCAAGCTGGCGATTCATCCGAAGCAGATCGCTCCTATCAACCAATTATTTACTCCTAGTGCAGAGGAAATCGAGGAAGCCGCCCAGGTAGTAAGGGCTTTCGGGGAGGCCGAAAATAAAGGTGTCGCTTCAATAAGAATTAACGACAAATTCGTTGATTATCCGGTTTTTAGCAAAGCACAGAGATTAATTGAACTGTCGAGGTCAAAAAAGAACTGAACGTTTCTGGTTAGGTTTTCGTTCAATTCATCATGCCATACAGAGGGCGTTAAGAAAGGAGAAACAATTAGTGATTGAGTGCAACGGATGTGAAACAGGCGAATGCTACCAAGGCCAAGGTTGTAGCAAAAACAATGATTTCTCAGAGATAGACTTTCAATCCAGGGCCATCTTTGATGAGCCGGGTGTCAAGAGGATACTTGAAGCGTCTGCCGAAATCGAAGCCCGGCACTATATGCAATGGAATAGGTTGGAAGAACTGATCGGCTTCTGCAAGCAAATGGAATATAAAAATGTTGGAATTGCCATGTGTGTTGGGTTGGCTCGAGAGGCAAAAATCCTGGTAAAAGTACTCTCCAAACATTTCAAGGTCTATTCAATTTGTTGTAAGAACAGCGGAATATCTAAAGACGATTACGGCATGCCCCACATTAATCAAGATCGCTATGAGGCAACCTGCAACCCAGTCGGGCAGGCGCTCGCCCTTAACCAAAACCAGACAGACATCAATATCATTCTCGGCCTTTGCATTGGCCACGATATGCTTTTTACAAAATATTCAGATGCTCCAGTAACAACATTTGCGGTCAAGGACAGAGTCCTGGCTCATAATCCATTGGCGACCTTGTATTCAGGTTATGGATTGAAGAAATTCTAATTGGTCACAGCAGTGTCCGTTTAGGTCCTTGCAGGGTGAGTTTTTATCTGGTCGGCACCTGCTCCAGGCCCTTGAACAGAAAGACTTTGCCGGGAACAACGCTGTTCCCCGAAGAAGATAAAAAAGTGCGACTTTTTCTAAGCCATCAACAGCCGTGGCTTTGAGCAACTCAGTCAACTCTTTACTGCTCTGGAGATGGGTGCAACCAAGATGCTTCCTTCTGCGTTCGCACATTTGGGAAATCTTACATCCATCGCTAGCTTTCTCATCGATGCTGTCCTTTCGATGGAAGGGGGCAACAATCAAGGCGAAGCAAAGAAGGCCAAAGTGCACATTGGGTTAGACATCAACTGGAGGCATCCCAATCAAGACATTTCTAACCGACGGCAAAGAGGGCGAACGAGGGTTGCCGAGAAAATCATTGGAAAAGGCCAAACATGTGTCATGGACCGGGGGGCCAGCGCCACCAGTTCTTTGACCAGTGGCAGACCGATGAGACGCAGTGGGCCTGCGGCATCCAGCAGAGAGTCACCAAGACAATCATCAGGGAGAATAACGTCACCCCCGACGGTATCGTCTTCGGAACAAAAGAGATTAAAGCTAAATCAGCCAAGTTCAGCGAAGGTGGGTTCGTGCAAGAAGCTTACAGGAAAGCGCTGACACTATACATTTGATGGCTTCGCAAAAGCCGACATCAGCTTAACTGGCTGAAATTATTAACTTATGCCGTTGATTCTGCTTCCTCTTGCGATGGTTTTGTGACAGAATAACCATGCAAAATCAAATGGTTACCTGGAGTGCGCATGATTCACCTCAAAGATCACAAAACCCGCGACATGTTCAACCCCTTTGAACACCTTGGCCCGAAACGACTGGCCTTGCTGGAATCGTCCTGGGCCCATCTGTTTCGGGAAGAAATTCTTCACATACTGCCGGCGGAAAAGTTGTTTCCCCTTTACAGTGAGGAGTTCGGCCGCAAGACGAAAGAGCTCTACACCATGCTCGGAATCGTTCTGATTCAGCAGATGGAGGACTTGACCGACGAAGAGGCCGTTCATCAGTTCGCCTTCAACATCATGTGGCACTATGCGCTGAACGTGACCGACCCGTCGGACTTCAGCAGCTATGTTTCTCCCCGCACCCTCTGGGGCATCCGGGATAGTGTCGGACGCCTCGGTTTGGATCAAGCGCTCTTTGAGAATGTCAGCGATGCGCTGAGGAGGCTGTTTGAGCTCGATCCGTCCAAGCAGCGTCTGGATTCGGTTCACATCTTCTCCAACATGGCCCATCTGGGGCGAATCCGCCTGTTTGTCAAAACCATCCGCAAGTTCCTGGTCAACCTCAAGCGGCAGCATGCCGATCTCTACCAGTTCCTTGGCGAGCTCGCCGTCCGCTATGAAGAGAAAAACGACGGACAGTTTGCCGTCAAGCCGAGCGAATCGTCCCGGACGCTCCAGCAACTCGGCAACGACTGCTTTCTGCTGGTGGAGCGCTTCAAGGATCAGGAAGCCATCGTTTCCATGTCCAGCTATCAGCTTCTGGTGCGGCTGTTTGGCGAGCAATGCGTGCTCGAGCAAACCGATGCTGGCCCCCAGGTGCTCATCAAGCCGAACAAGGATGTCCCCTCCGATTCGCTCCAGAATCCTTCCGACCCCGATGCCGGCTATTGCGGCCACAAGGGGAAAGGGTTCCAGGTGCAGGTGATGGAAACCTACTCACCGGACAAGAGCCAGCCCAATCTGATCACCCATGTCAAAGTCGAGGCGGCCCACCAGAGCGATGCCAATGCGCTGCTTCCGGCCATCGAGGATGCGGCGAAGCGGGAGCTTTCCCCGACAGAGCTTCTGGTCGATTCGCTCTACGGCAGCGACAACAACGTGGAGAAGGCCAAGGAGCTGGGTGTTGAGGTGGTCTCGCCGGCCATGGGCAGCGCACCGGAGGGCATCAGTCTGGCCGACTTTACCTTCCGCGATGCCGACGAAATGATCGCCTGCCCGCAAGGACAGAAACCGCAGCGAATCAAGACCGGCAAAAAGGGTGGCAAGATCGTCCACTTCGACAAGGCCACCTGCGACAGCAGCCCCCGGCAATCCGCGTGTCCGGTGAAGCGTGTGAAGCACAGCGCAACCCTCAGCTATGATGCCAAATCACTGCGGCTGGCCAGACGACGGGCGAAGGAGAAGACGGAAGCTTTCCGTGAGCGCTACCGCTTCCGCGCCGGGGCAGAGGGGACCATGTCTGACCTTGACCGAATCACCAATATCAAGCACCTGCGGGTCAGGGGGATGCCTCAAGTCCGGCTGGCAGCGGTCCTGAAAGCAACGGGCTTGAATATCCTGCGCGCAACGGCGTTCAGAAATCGCCTAAAACGGAGGAAAATCCAAAAACCGGGGGCAAATCCTTCCCAAAATGGTCCATTTGAAGATTTCAAAGAGCGATTCAGGCCACTACGGGACTACTTAAGACAATTTGCCGAGACCTTCTGTCCGGTCACCTATCGAATCGGCTGTTTCATGCCTCAATCGGCGTGAATCTTTTTTGCGAGCGCATCACATTTAGCCCATCCGGAAATTCCTGAGGGGCGGACCTGATGGAAACCATACTAGGTTGTTGCCGCGTGGGCAACAAGTAACTCAACCATTAGCACAGGAGAGGAAAATGTCAAAAATTAAGGTTCTATTGGTAAGCCTGGTGGTCACAGTCTCTCTCGTAGCCTCTGCTTCTGCCGCAATGTCCAAGCCAATTGTCATCAAATTTTCACACGTTGTTGCCGAAAACACCCCGAAGGGCCAGTTGGCCAATAAGTTCAAGGAACTGGTTGACCAGCGCCTGGCCGGCAAGGTCGTCGTTGAGGTATTCCCCAATTCCCAGCTATTCGGCGACAACAAGGTCCTTGAAGCGATGCTGCTCGGCGACGTCCAGCTTGCCGCACCGTCTCTTTCAAAGTTCGGAAAGTACACCTCCTCGCTGCAGCTTTTCGACCTTCCGTTCCTGTTCAAGAACATGACTGCTGTTGAAAAATTCCAGCAGGGCCCGATCGGCCAGAAAATGTTGATGTCGATGAAGGACAAAGGTCTCATCGGCCTCGGCTACCTGCATAACGGCCTCAAGCAGCTTTCCGCCAGCGATCCGCTGCGGGCTCCGGCAGACGCCAAGAACAAGAAATTCCGCATCCAGAGCTCTGATGTTCTCGCCGCCCAGTTCGAAGCGATTGAGGCCATGCCGCTCAAAAAGCCGTTCTCCGAGGTCTTCACCCTGCTGNNGCAGATGTCGGCCAACAAGCCGCTGATCATGCCGTCGGATGCCAAGGGGCTGAAGTTCCGGGTGCAGAATTCGGACGTGCTGAAGGCGCAGATGGCGGCGCTGGGCGGCAGCCCGCAGCCGATGGCCTTCTCTGAGGTCTACGGCGCGCTGCAGACCGGCGTTGTCGACGGCCAGGAGAACTCCTGGTCGAACATCTACTCGAAGAAATTCTACGAAGTACAGCCCTACATCACCGAGTCGAATCACGGTATTATCGATTACCTGGTCGTGACCTCGGCCGAGTTCTGGATGGATCTGCCTGACGACATCCGTACTGAAATCAAGATGGCCCTCGATGAGGCGATTGCCTTCGGTAACGACATTTCAGCCAAGAAGGCTGTCAATGACCGCCAGAAGATTATCGACTCCAATCGTTCAGAAGTCATTGAACTGACCGACGCCGAGCGTCAGCTGTGGGTTGATGCCATGATACCGGTCTGGAAGAGGTTCGAAGACGAAATCGGCAAAGAGTATATCGAAGCAGCCGTTGAAGCGAATAACTAAGCGGCGATGTGTTTATTCACGAGCCTCGTTTCCGAGGCCCGTGAATTTTTAATGGGTATGGGTTTTTACGAGGTCTGAATATGTTTAGCCGGATAATTACTGGCCTGGAGGAGGCAATTATAGCCCTCCTCCTAGCCTCCATGACTTTGCTGGTCTTTGTTGAGGTGGTGCTGCGCTTTGGTTTCGGAACCGGGGTGATGTGGGCTCAGGAACTGACCCTGCACCTCTCGGCCTGGATGGTCCTGTTCGGAGTCTCATACGGGATCAAGGTCGGCTCCCACATCGGCGTTGACGCCCTGGTGAAAATCCTGCCCACCATGGCCCGCAGGGTTATCGGTGGCATTGCCGTTGCCGCCTGCCTGGTCTACACCGGACTTTTCATCAAAGGCTCCTGGGTCTATCTGGCCAAGATGTACAAAATCGGCATCGAGTTGGATGATATGCCGATCCCCAAATGGGTCGCCCACAGCATTCTGCTGATCGGCATGGTGCTGATCGCCATTCGCTTAGCCATGCTGCTCTGGGGAGTCTTTACCGGAAAAAATGAAGGTTTCACTCTCACCGACGAAGCCAAGGAAAGTATGCACCTGGCTGAAGAAACCAAAGCCGCTGATCAGGGGGGGAAACCGGCATGACCACCGCTGCACTCTTTATCATTCTGCTCCTCTGCCTGCTGACCGGCATGCCGATCGCCTTTGCCCTGGGATTGTCCAGTGTCACCACGATCCTACTCTTTTCCCACGACTCCCTGGCGTCCATCGCCCTGAAACTGCTTGAGTCTCAATCGGAGCACTATACCCTGCTGGCGATCCCCTTCTTTATCCTGTCGTCCACCTTTTTGTCGACCGGCGGGGTCGCCACCCGGATCATCAATTTTGCCATCGACTGCGTCGGCTGGATTCGCGGCGGCCTGGCGATGGCCTCGGTGCTCGCCTGCATGATCTTCGCCGCGGTGTCCGGTTCGTCCCCGGCGACGGTTGCCGCGATCGGCTCGATCGTCATCGCCGGGATGGTTCAGGCCGGTTACCCCAAGGCGATGGCGGCCGGCGTCATCACCAACGCCGGGACCCTCGGCATCCTGATTCCGCCATCGATCGTCATGCTGGTGTACGCCGCAGCCACCGAAGAATCGGCCGCTCGCCTGTTCATGGCCGGCTTCCTGCCGGGCATCCTGATGGGCACCCTGCTGATGATCGTCATTTACTTTGTTGCCCGGTACAAAGGGTTGCCAGCGCAACCCTGGGTCGGGTTCAAGGCGCTGGCCCGCTCCAGCAGCAGTGCTATCTGGGGGCTGATGCTGATCATCATCGTCCTCGGTTCGATTTACGGCGGCATCTGCAGCCCGACTGAGGCGGCGGCGGTGTCCGCCGTCTATGCCTTCTTCATCGCCATCTTCGTCTACCGCGACATGGGTCCGCTCAAAGGGATGACCTGGAGGGAGAATGAAGGGGACGGCCTGCCGAAGATCATCATCCGCAACCTGCTGCTGTCCGCCAAAACCCTGCCGCTTTCGCTGGTTCACAAGGACACCAAAAAGGTGCTGGTGGATGCCTCCAAGGTTTCCATCATGCTGCTGTTCATCATCGGCAACGCGATGCTGTTTGCCCACGTGCTGACCACCGAGCGGATTCCGCACCATATCGCCGAGATCATCGTCGGCTGGGGCCTGCCCGC
>NPIE01014273.1_pt1 | contig 10707 bp, 11 predicted proteins | sample 8637661 | NCBI WGS metagenome assembly NPIE01 (sample SAMN07420842, study PRJNA396082) | bioreactor metagenome | isolation source: sample BA12 brine-fed electro-methanogenic bioreactor BA | place: Japan: Kochi | collected 2016-12-09 | reverse complement strand
CTGATGGCGAAACTGATGAACAAGTTCAGCAAGGAACCGATCAACCCGTTGATTGGCTCCGCGGGCGTATCCGCGGTACCCATGGCGGCGCGTGTGTCCAACAAGGTGGGCCTGGAGGCCAACCCGCAGAACTTCCTGCTGNNGAACGTGGCCGGTGTTATCGGCTCTGCAGTGGCAGCCGGTGTGATGATCAAGCTTCTGAGCTGATCATTCGTACGGTTTGCATTGAAAAGCCCCGCCTTTGGCGGGGCTTTTTCGTTTTGGGTCAGTGGAAATCCCGGGAGCTGACCGGTAGCGAGTTGATCAGATGGCTCAAGTCAGACAGCTTGCCGGCCATGACATGAACGATATCCCCTTCTTTCTCGATAACTCCTTTTACGTGTAACAACCGGGCGGTGAGCAACGGTTTGCGCTGGCGGCGGGCGGTGTCTAGCCAGACGACGACGTTGACGTTGCCGGTTTCGTCTTCAAGGGTGACGAAGGTGACGCCGGAAGCGGTGCCGGGCCGTTGGCGGCCGGTGACCAGGCCGGCTACTTGTACGGGGATGCCGGGACGGGTGGCTTTGAGTTGGTCGGCGGTGAGGCAATGGCGCAGGTGGCCTTGTTCGCGGAGCAGGGCAAGGGGATGCCTTTGTAGCGTTAAACCCTGGCTGCTGTAGTCGGCCAGTACGTTTTGCCCTTCGGTGGGCTCCGGGAGCAGGTGGCAGGGTTCCGGTGTGTATTCGGTCATGGCTTCGTTAGCGAAGAGCTCAGCGGGTTCTTCGTGTTCGAGCAGTTGCCAGTAAGCCTGGTGGCGGTTGCGGGTGAAGCCGGGCATGGCGTTGGCGCCGGCGAGAAGTTCCATGTCACTCTGGTTGAGGCCAGCTCGGGTGCGCAGTTCGGCGGCGCTTTGGTAACCGTTTGCCGGGCGGTTCTGGTGGACGCGCTCGGCGCCATTGCGAGACAGGCCTTGAATGATTCTAAGGCCAAGGCGCAGGTGCTGCTCCGGACCTTGCAGGGTGTGCTGCCACTGGCTGTGGTTGACGTCTGGTGGCAGCACGGTAACGTTGTGGCGCCGGGCATCCTGAACCAGCTGGCTGGGCGAGTAAAAGCCCATTGGCTGGCTGTTGAGCAAGGCGCAATAGAATGCTGCCGGATGGTGGCGTTTGATCCAGGCAGAGACGTACACCAGCAAGGCAAAGCTGGCGGCATGGGATTCCGGAAATCCATAGCCACCAAAGCCGCAGATCTGTTTGTACAGGCGCTCGGCGAAGTCGGCATCGTGGCCCCGCTCCAGCATGCCCTGAATCAGTTTGTCGCGGAAAGGTGTCAGATCGCCATGGGATTTCCAGGCCGCCATGGCGCGGCGAAGTTTATCGGCCTCGCCCGCACTGAAACCGGCGGCAACCATGGCCAGTTTGATGACCTGTTCCTGGAAGATCGGCACCCCGAGGGTGCGCTCCAGCACCTGGCGTACGGCATCGTTGGGGTATTCCACCGCTTCCATGCCGTGTTTTCGGCGCAGGTAGGGGTGCACCATGTCGCCTTGTATGGGCCCCGGGCGAACGATGGCGACTTCGATCACAAGGTCGTACCAGGTTTCCGGTTTAAGCCGCGGGAGCATGTTGATCTGGGCGCGGGACTCCACCTGAAAGACACCGATACTGTCGCCTTTTTGCAGCATGGCGTAGGTGGCAGGGTTTTCCTGAGGGACATCCTGAATGGTAAACGGCGTGCCTTTCTCTTCACTGATCAGCGCCAGTGCTTTGCGAATAGCGGTGAGCATGCCCAGGGCCAGGACATCCACCTTCATCAGCCCCAGGCTTTCCAGGTCGTCTTTGTCCCACTGGATAACCGTGCGCCCTTCCATGGCGGCATTCTCGACAGGCACCAGTTCTGAAAGCGGGCCGGCGCTGATCACGAAACCGCCCACGTGCTGGGACAGGTGGCGTGGAAAGCCCAGCAAGGTGTTCACCAGCGTGAAGAACTGATCCGCGACTTTGGGGCTGCGGGTCAGGCCCTTGTCCAGAATCTGCTGGCGCCAGCCGGTGGCCTTGTCACGCCAGTCGATGCCATCCAGCAGCTTCTCCACCAGTGTGGCATCAAAGCCCAGCGCCTTGCCCACATCCCGGATGGCGCTGCGGGGGCGATAACGAATCACGGTGGCGGCCAGGGCGGCCCGCTCACGGCCGTAGCGCTGGTAAATGTACTGAATAACCTCTTCACGCCGTTCGTGCTCGAAATCCACATCGATGTCGGGGGGCTCATCCCGGTCTTTGGAGATGAACCGTTCAAACAGCAGTTCCACATTGGCCGGGTTCACCTCGGTGATGCCCAGGCAGTAACAGACCGCGGAATTGGCCGCGGATCCCCGGCCCTGGCAAAGAATGCCCTGGCGCCGGGCAAAGTCGACGATGTCGTGGATGGTGAGAAAATAGTGTTCGTAGCGCAGTTCGGCAATCAGCTCCAGTTCTTTGCGAATCAGTGCCTGCACCTTCATGGGTGTGCCCGATGGGTAACGCCGCCGTTCACCCTCCCGAGTGAGTCGCGCCAGAAATGATGTGGGTGTTTCGTGTTCCGGCACTAAATCGGGAGGGTATTCGTAACGCAGGCTGCCAGGCTCAAAGCTGCAGGCTTCGGCGATTGCCACGGTCTCCCGAACCCAGGGCTCGGGGAATAATCGCCGGATAACCGGTATCGGGCGCAAATAACGCTCGGCATTCTGAAACAGGCAGTGTCCGGCCTGTTCCAGCGTGGTGTGGTGGCGCAGAGCTGTCAGCACGTCCTGTAATGGCTGGCGTTCGCGGCGATGCATATGCACCTGGCCGGTTGCCACCACTGCGCAGCGCATTTGCTCAGCTAACCACCGTACGCGGACCAGTTGCTGTTCCTCGCCGGCTTCCAGTGTGCGGGTCGCTGCAAGGCGTAGCCTGTGCTCGAAAATCCGTTGCAGCCATTCGCCGGTGATCAATGCCTGGTGCGCGTTGGTTTGTGATACCAGCGGTGGCAGCCACAGGCAGAGGCAGTGGTCCAGCGAATGGGTTTCGATGTCCCGGGTCAATAACCGGTATTGCCCTTTCTCAGCGCGTCGCCGCCCGGTGGTGATCAATTGGCAAAGCTGACCGTAGCCCTCGCGGGTTCGAGCCAGCAGTATGAACCGGGGTGGGGCAGTGGCGCCCTCGGGAGTATCGCTCAGTTCGAACCAGCTCCCGGTAATCAGCTTTACCGGGCTGTCTTTAAGGGCTGCCCAGGCTCTGGGGATGCCCGCCACCGAGCAGGCATCGGTGATGGCAATTGCCCGATAGCCAAGCTCCGCGGCTTGCTCGGCCAGTTCATGGGGGTGGGAGGCGCCGGTCAGGAAGGTGAAGTTGCTGAAGCAGAACAGCTCGGCGTAATCAGAATCCATCAGCCAAACCACCCGTGTATGTACCAGCCATCGCGGATATCCCGGAACACCCACGCCAACTGGCCGCTGGACAACTGGGCAATATAGTAGTCACGGTGCACCCGCTGGCCGTCCCACCAGCCAGCACTGATGCGTTCCGGCCCCGAGAACCATCTGGCCGGAGGTTCTGCCAGTGGGTGCGGCGTGGATAACAGCCATAAAGGGCGCGCAGGCAGGCCAGAGACCTCTGGTGTTTCGCTGTGCCTGCTGGCCGGTTTTATGGCGGAGGCTGTCCAGGCAAACTCCGGGCGGTGGTCTGCCCGCGGTGCAAGCTGTTGCAATGCCTCAGTACCAAGGCGGGCCTGTAAACGACTGGCCAGCGTATGCCAGGCTTCATTCAGGTCCTGACCATCGCCCAGGAGGTCCTGGCCAACCGGGGCTTCCCGGCCCAGAAACCGCTTTACCGACAGGGACAGACTGATCACCGGTGCCCGCAGCGGGTGCTGATCCAGTTTCAGGCGCAGCAGTTTCAGAAAACTCTCTGCCCGATGCTCCGGGCCAGTCGTTCGCAACGTTAACCGGGTGGCTTCTTCGTGCCGGTGTTGGAGTAAAAGGTGCAGGGTATCGGTGTCCTGTTGGCGCCAGCACAGGTCTTCTTCCAGCTCGGTCAGAATCCGCTGCAGCGCGAACAAAAGCCCTTGGGCATGCTCCACTTCCTGAATAAAATCGGCCCGCTGGCGGAATCGGTGCGGGGGGTGCCAGGGCGATTTGGGGTCTGGCCTGGTGCCCTGGGCTTTTTGTATACGTGCCAGCAGCTCCGGGGATAGCCTCCGTGCCAGTTCCCGGGCTGGCAGATTGAAGACTTCAGCCAGCGTATTCAGCCCCAGGCGATGCAGGCGGGTACAGGATTTTTCATCAAAACCCGCAGCCACCAGAGGCAGTTTGCCCAGGGCCGTCAGAATGTGGCCTTTGTCTGCGGTGCACTCGCCTTTGCCTGCTTGCGCAAGGAGCTGAGCCGCCAGTGGCGTATGCCCAAGAGCCAGCCAGGCAGTGAGTTGCCGCTCTGCCAGAGCCTGCTCGACCGTTTGCCAAACGGCGGGAAGCCCGCCATATAGTCGCTGGAGGCTGCTGACTTCAGCCCACAGACCGTGCGGCGGCGACAGGGTAATGTGGGCCGCGTAACGGTATAGCCAGCGGGCCTGCTCTTCCAGCAGATTGGCTTCCTGTTGAGAATCGAGATGCAGAATCACCAGGTCTGGTGCCAGGCCCAGTGCGGTCTTGAGGCGCATGCCCGGCCGAATACCCAGGTGATCGGCTTCTGGGCAAACCTGCAGAATAGCCTGCCCGGCAAGATCGACCACTGCAAGTGCGCCCTGAGTTTGCTGACTGCGGCGAACATGGTCCAGCAGCAGGTGAGGGAAGTGCAGATACAGCCACAACATGAATCAGGTGGCTCCATCCTGTGACCATGGCCCCTGAATCACACCAGTGGGGTCGCTGGCCTGAATGCCCGCGCGATGCCCAAGGGCAAGAGTGCAGCGCTGTCCTGGCCAGCTACCACGGCGTTTCAGAATGTTGATCTTGAGATCCTGGTGTTCTCCGGGAATCAGCTCCAGCCGAAGTGCGGCCGGTGAATGCTGCTCTGCCTGCCGACGTTCCCGAAACAGAATGCAGACATTGTTACCCGCTTCGGAAGCCAGTTGCAGCCGGCGGATATCCCGGGTGGCCAACTTCCCCGGCCAGGCCATCACCAGGCCTGTGACAGGGGAGCGCAGGCAGTTTTCCAGTGTCCACAGAAAGTCAGCGGGATCGTGAGTTTGAACCAGCACCAGTTGATCGGTGTTTACGCCAGCCCTGGCCAGCGCCGGGGCATAAGGTGTGTGGGGCGGGTTCAGCCAGAAAATGGTCTTTCCCTGCCTGGCGACCTTCTGCATAAGCGGAAGTACCAGGTGCAGCTCGCCAATGCCACAGCTGTCCAGCAGGCATTCACTCAAGGCACCCTTGGGCCAGCCGAGCCCACCAAGTTGGTTATCCAGAACCTGATACCCCGTGTGCTCCGCCGGAGAGGCGTGTTTCTGGGGCTTATGACCCTGCCAGATACGGGCGTCCTGAAGCAGGTGGTTGAGTGATTTGCTCATGCTTATTTCTCGAGTACTGTTTATATATACAGTATTCGGAAAAGGGGTCGATTTCAACTGCCGGGTTGATAAACGACGGGTGGGCACCCACGATGTGGTTGAAGCCACAAATATAGTGGAGGACGCTATGTCGAATCTTGGCCAGCAAAGCTGCAGCGCCTGCAGTGCCGATGCACCCCAGGTCACGGATGCTGAAAAGCAGACCCTGTTGAAAGACGTGCCTGAATGGCAGTTGATCGTTCAGGATGGGGAAGAGCAGTTACAGCGGGTGTTTACCTTCAAAAACTTTGTCCAGGCCCAGGCCTTTACCAACAAAGTGGCGGACCTGGCGGAAGAAGAAGGCCACCACCCCGCGATACTGTTGGAATGGGGGAAAGCCACCGTACGCTGGTGGACCCATAAAATCGGAGGCCTGCACAAAAACGATTTCATCATGGCCGCCAGAACCGACGAACTTTACCCATAATCGCTTCAAACAGACCGGAAACAGGAAGTGCCATGGACGAACAATCAATGGACAACCCGCTTACCCTGAAACTTGGCCACGAAGAGCTGATCATCCGGCGCCGCTACGAGATGATCAGCATCATCAATGATTTCTTCATCGCCATCTGGTTTCTGGTGGGGAGCATACTCTTCCTGTTTCCGAAGCATGAGACCGCCGCAATCTGGCTGTTTATTATCGGCAGCTTCCAGTTCCTGGTAAGGCCCACCATCCGCCTGATCAGCCACATTCATATCCGCCGAATACCACAGAGTAACTGGGAATCCTAAACGGCCTGGTCAATCGGGCTGCGGACTCCAAAGCCGCCTTTCTGCACAACGTGGGTGTAGATCTCCGTTGTGCGCACGTCTGAGTGCCCGAGTAATTTCTGAATGGTTCGCAAATCGTAGCCAGACTCCAGAAGCCTGGTGGCAAAGCTGTGCCGGAAGGTATGGCTGCCGGCAGGTTTATGAATACCTGCCTCTCTGATAGCGTTTTTGACGTGCTTCTGGACGGTTCGATCCATCATGTGGTGTCTTCGCCGTATACCTGAACGAGGATCGATAGAAAGATCCGGCGCGGGAAAAATATACTGCCAATCTGGTTCCTGGCTGGCATTGGGGTATTTTTTGGACAAGCCCGCTGGCATATATACCGAGCCACAGCCTTTGGCCAAATCAGCCTGATGCTGCATAAGTGCGGCATGAATCTGGTTTTGCAGTGGTTGAATCAGACGGTCTGGCAGGAGTGTTATTCGATCTTTGCTGCCTTTCCCTTCGCGAATGATCAACTGCTGCATGCCGAAATCGACGTCTTTGACACGTAAGCGAAGAGCTTCGTTAATCCTCAGGCCGGCACCGTAGATCAGCATGGCCACCAGCTTGAATTCGCCCTTCAGATTATCAATTACCCGCCTGGCCTCGTCCGGGCTGAACACAACCGGAAGCCTCTTGGGCTTTTTTGCCGCTTCATACTCCAGGTTTTCCAATGGTGTTCCCAGAAACTCCCGATAAAGAAATATCAAAGCATTCAAAGCGACACGCTGAGTGGCCACGCTGACATTCGCCTGCAGAACCAGATGAGAAAGAAAAACCTCAACCTCCGCTGTACCCATAGACTCCGGGTGTTTTCGACTATGGAAGCGGATAAAGCGCTTGATCCAGAACACATAGGTTTTCTCGGTTTTATAAGCGAGACCGCGAAGTCGGATAAAATTTCTGAGCCGATCCAGAAAGCGTGTGGATTGCGGAGAAATCGGGCAGCGGATGTCCATATCCTGGCTCCTTGATGGTTATGTATAAATATACAGTATTTGATTTTTCGGGATTGTCAATCAAGTATCCAGAAGCGGAGTTATACGAACGCGTTCGCAAAACTCCGGGAAACCAGGGCGAAATGTTGCTAACCTTCTGATAAGTTTGAAAAGGAATATCGGGGCGTGCGGAGTTATACGCCCCCAATCTGGAGCAGGGGTGGCTCGAACACGGGCGTATAACTCCGGCGGTAGCCGTGTTGGATTCAGGTAATTTGCTGATTTTATTGGTGAAGCTGGGGTTTCTGAGAGCCGCGTTTTTTGGAGTTATACGAATGCGTGTTATACGAACGCGTTCGTATAATTAGCTGTTAGGTCCTTTTATGGGAAGCGACGACAAGTGGTATTCGATAAAAGTTGAAGCAGAAGTATCACTGTTGCCCACTACTGAATCCGGTCTCAGAAAAGGCATCACGTCAGGCTACAGGCCCAATCATAATTTTGGGTCAGCAGATAATACGGAAATGAGAATAGGGCAAGTTACCGTAGCCAACGACGAATGGATTGAGCCAGGCCAGTCGAAGGCGACTACAATCCATTTCCTGATGCCTGAAGGCTATGTGGTAGATCTATTTCCTGGCCTGACATGGCGCATTCAGGAAGGCGGCCGGTTAGTCGGTAACGGTAAAATCATAAGGGTTGTGTCATCTGATGTGCCAAGTGGCTAAGCCACAACCTAACCAGTAGTTGCAGTACGTTCCGGCCCTACGGGCCTCCACCGGACCGGTTTTCCGTTGCACTCCAAACCGGCCGCTGAACGTTGGCGTTAGGGACCTTCTGACTGCGGGATGCTTCAATTAGGCTCATACTGAATGCATAAATGGTCGAAAATTACGTTGCTGCTTTTCGTCTTGATTTCCGGTTGCGGAGATGGCGGACAATCAAATGAAAATGTGGTTCGTGGAGACAGTGACAAAGCGCTCAATGAGTGCCGAGAAATTACGGAAGAAAGCATCATCTATGAGACAGCAGCTAGGTTTAAACTAGAAATCCCCGTGTGGGTAAAGAATTTTCCGTTCACTAATAGTTTTAACGCGGACTGTGAACTGACAGACATGATTCTGAGTTTTGCATGGGTTAACAACGCGCTCATCCCCGTGGCGGCCGTTGGTGAGAGGAATCCACACAAGCATCCTTTTCCCCAGCAATATGAGCAGTTTGTTCTCATGATGTCATTCAGGCCCCCTGAACAAGACGTAGACGTGGAGCGTCATTGCGAGAGCAAACAACCAGTTTATGAGTTTCCTGAGTATCAAGTGAGGATGTGTCCTTTCTCCATGTCAGGTGTAGAAAGTCCTAACGCCAAGACTTGGCCATTCGTTCCGCATTTTGAGTTAATGACCGACCACAAGTTTCCAGCTAATTTCGGTTGTTCCAACTCAGTGTTTGATGGCTATCACGTCGATAATGTTACCCAAGTAGAGGTTCCATATAGTTGCAGAGGGTATTGGCACTGGAGACCAGGTGCGTGGGCAATGTTCGACATTCATAAAGGAAAGGTGATCCAGAAGGCATATAGCGTCATTGAGGCCGCTGAAAAAATCATGAACTCATGGGTAGACGATTGAGCCTTCACTACAACCCTTGTCTGGGCTGCCGGAGCTTGAGTCAATGTGTGACTATGCCCTAACAAACGCAGGCACGGCGACGCCCACTACATTGCGCCTTTGGCTTCATTTCGTAGGCGCGCATGCTGCAAGCGTTAGGTGATTGAATGGGATTCTTCAGCATCTTCAAGAAAAGACGGCCAAAGGCCGACCCAGAGTTTGATGATTACGCAAAAAGCGCCATGGCTGACTTCCAGCAAAATGATTTTCTGGGAAAGGCGGCGGAAGCGGGTCATAAAGCTAAAGCTGCCGTCAAAGCTAAGCAGTACGATGAGGCTTGGGGTTTCTATCATGATCAGAAATCTTTCTACATGCAGCACGCCAACCGTTCAGGCTTTGCTGCTAAGCAAGCAGTCGCGCTTGATGCCAGTGTTCATGAAGACATGGCTAACATTCTCAGGCTGGAGAACAAGCACGAGGATGCTCTTGTTCATATCGTGTATTGGATTTTGGCTGGTTCTGATCGGCCATTAAAGCGTCACCAGCAAAAGCTACAAAGCTATTTTAATAGGTGCAAGTTTAAAAATACCACGCCATCTGAGGCAGCAAAAACCATTGATGCACAGACCAAAATGCCAGGGTTTAACCTCGCAAAATCGATAGTGGCTGACTGGGTGTCTCGTGGTTAATCACCTAACAAGGCCAGGCACGGCGACGTCTACTCCATTGCGGCTTCGCCTCCATTCCGTAGCCGCGCATGCTGGCTGGCGTTAAATTGATATGGAAATTGTCCTCGTTCTAGCGGTTGTTGGGCTTTTTTATCTCTGGCCCATGCTTTTGTCAGAACTGCATCTCTATCGATTAGGCCAGTCGTCTGCGGTAAAACTGCGGTTGAAGTTGTATGGCCTGAGCTACGGTATCTGGTTAATTTTCGGGATCGTTTATTCCCTGGTTTTAACTCAGCTAAATTTTGATGCAACAGAGCACGCAGCGACCTGTGGGTTAGGTGAGAACGCCTGCGACCAAGCCTATCTTATGACTGTTGAACGAATTGATGAGTGGGGTGACTTTTTCTTACATCCCGTTGCTGCGCTCTCCGCATGGTTCGTGCTGCAATGGCGTACGAAGCAAATTTAACAAGTTGTTGTAGGTTGTTCCGGCCTGCGGCCTCCACCGGACGGCCCTGTCGGGCCGCCGCTAAACAAAAGCGTTAAGCACTTATGACTCATAGCCTGGAAGATCTAAAAGCACTGATTTTTGCTCTTGAGGAGGACATTAACTTGGCAATAGCCAAGGTCAACTCCTCTGGAGACGAATTCGACTTCTATGCTCGATCTTATCTCCGCGCACTAGCGACTTGGATTGAGGGATCGCTATGGCTACACAAGATTATCGTTCGGGAAGTAGAGTTTGATTGGAATAGGGCTGTCCCTCTAGAAAGCCAGCTGTATCTTACTGAATATGATTGGAAGATTGATTCACGGGGAAGGCCGAAGAAGGAAGCAAAGAAAATTCCGACAAAACAGAATCTCAAGAGCTTCTTTTACGTTATGGGGCAATTGTTTGAGCGTTATGAGGTAGATCTTGGAGGAGAAGGCTGGGAGGCTGTTTTACACTTTTACGAGCTGAGAGATCGAATGATGCATCCCTCTGGTTTGGCTAGCTTAGCTTTCAGCAAACCAGACATTCAACGTTGCGACACTGGCAGATTGTGGCTGAAAGATGAGTTCCTTAAAATCCGCCAAAAAGCCGTTGAATATATGGATGCTTAACCAACGCAGGCACGGCGACGGCTTTTCCATTGCGGCTACGCCTCCATTCCAAAGCCGCGCATGCTGCGGGCGTTAAAGGCCTGGCTGTCG
>NPIE01005144.1_pt1 | contig 10723 bp, 11 predicted proteins | sample 8637661 | NCBI WGS metagenome assembly NPIE01 (sample SAMN07420842, study PRJNA396082) | bioreactor metagenome | isolation source: sample BA12 brine-fed electro-methanogenic bioreactor BA | place: Japan: Kochi | collected 2016-12-09 | reverse complement strand
AAAAAAGGAGGAAAGATTATTATCCACTTTTATTCACCTGAAGAGATCGATGGTATTGTGAGTCGTATTAAACGAGATCAATTGTAATCTATGGAGAACGCAAAAAAACAAACAGACAAGAAAGAAATTTCCTCTGGTGTTATTATCTTTCGGCTTGAAAAAAAGGAACCGCTTTTTTTGATTCTCTATAGAGGAAAATCTCATTGGACATTTCCACGAGGAAAGATAGAAAACGAAGAAAGAAGTTTTCAAGCAGCACTGCGTGAAACACGTGAAGAAACAGGATTATCTCGTTCAGATATTTCTATTATTAATGGGTTTAAGGCCTATGAGCATTGGGTGTTTACCAAGCATAGACAACGAATAGCAAAGACAGTGATATTTTATATTGGAGAGGTGAAGAAAAAACATGTTCGCCTAGAACCAGACTTTGAAGGGTATGGATGGTTTGTGTATCGGGAAGCTCTTCGCATCTTTTCTGGAGCAAAGAATAAAGAAAATGCAAAAGTGTTACGCCAAGCGTATGGATTTTTAAAAAAGAAGTATAAAAAAAGAAGAGAGGAATCTGATCAAAAAAAATCTGCCTGAGGCAGATTTTTATTTCATCACAGTTTCGTAGACTGCATCAAAAGTTTTTGGATTATCCTTTGCAAGATTTGAAAGTATCTTTCTATCAAGAAGTACATTCTTTTCCTTTGCCTTTGCAATGAATGTACTATAGTTTGTTCCTCGTGCTCGTACTGCTGCATTGAGTCGTGTTTGCCAAAGACGACGAAATACTCGTTTCTTTTCTTTTCGTCCTTTAAAGGCATGTGATTGTGCGTGAAGAAGAGCTTCCTTTGCAGCTCGTTCTTTGGACTTTCGTCCCCACATAAATCCTTTTGTTTTTTTAAGAACGCGTGCTCGCTTCTTATTCGCACTGGTTCCTCGTTTTACTCGTGGCATAGATCTAAATGATTATAGTTCTCCCTGTTTTGTAATAACTCGTTTTACTAATGCGTTAGGGGCAGATACTTTTCCAGCAGTTCGTTGTAATTGGAGTGATGATTTTTTCGCACGAAAATGACACTGCGCCATGTTACGGCGAAGTCCCTTTTTATTCTTTGTTATTTTGATACGTGTGGTGACTGATTTTTTCATACTATTTTTTTACTATCTGTGTAACAATTCCTCGTCCTCCTTTTTTTGCTGGTGATACTACTTTGTATTCAGTTTCTATTAATGAGAGGAAATGATCAAGTCGTTCGTATGCCCACGTCTTATTTGCCTTCTCTCTTCCTCTTAAAACGAGCATGAGCTCTACTTTCGCTCCATGGTCTAGAAACTTTTCTACCTGTCGTATTTTTGTTTTTAAATCGTTTTCAGCAGCACGCCCTGAGAAGCGAATATGCTTTACCTCTCCCGCTCCTTTTTGTGCTTGCTGTTTTTTCTTTTCTTTTTCCTGCTTTTCGTGTTGATATCTAAATTTATCAAAGTCTGTGATACGAGCAACAGGAGGATCAACCTGATCACTGATAATGATGAGATCTTTTCCTTGTTCTTGTGCAAGCGCAAGAGCTTCTTCTCTTGTGCAGACTCCTCTATTTTCTCCTTCTGCGTCAATAACACGCAAGGATGAAGCTCGGATTTGTTCATTGATAACAAACTTTCGATTCAGAGGAATTTTTCTTTGTTGTGGCCGTCGCCGTTTTATCTTCAGATATATCTAATTACTTTTGAAAAAAGAAAAACACATACCGTGGTGCTTTTCATACACAGACTACCATTCCTTGTTGTGTATTGTCAAATGGGGAGAGGATATAAAAAAAGAAAGTCTCCTAAGGCTTTCTTTTTTGTGGGTAGTGTTGTTTTTTGTGGAGGCGGGGAGATTGAACTCCCGTCCAAAGGCATCTTAAAAAACAATCTACGAGCATAGTCAGAATGTCGTCTGACACCTAATAGGTGGATAGTTTACCTGTACTACGGCTTATCCAGTTCCGTAGGAGGGTCTGACATGTATAACACCAGTGATCCTCGCATCAGACATTGAGGGCTGATGTCTCGAGCGTATGTCGAGAGCCAACACTTACGCGTACGCAAGTGCTGGAGCTGCAGTTTTGTTTGCAGATATAAAGGTGAACAGATTTATGAGATGTTCAACTCAACTCGCAGTTTTTTAAGGAGTGCATTTGTCGAAACTGACGCCCCCCTAGTGTTGTAATGTTCGTCGTATCTTTCGTTCTACATCTCGTTTCTTTATTGCTTCTCGCTTATCTGCTTTCTTCTTTCCTCGTCCAATACCTACTTTTACTTTGATGTAGCGACCCTTATTGTACAATGAAAGAGGAATAATTGTCAATCCTTTCTGATCACTTTGTCCACGGAGCTCATCGAGTTCTTTTTTATGAAGTAAAAGTTTTCGGGGTTGATCTGGGGTATAGTGAGAGGGGGTATTTTTTTCTTGATAGGGTGGAATATGCATGTTAAGGAGCCATGGCTCATTTCCATAGATTTTAATGTATGCTCCTTGAAGCGATCCTCTCTTGTTTTTGAGGGATTTTACCTCTTGTCCAGACAATACAATGCCCGCCTCGTATTCTGAGAGGATGTGATAGTCATGATATGCTTTTTTATTATCTACAAGACTCATATGAAGAATTGTATGGTACTTTTTCCATTCTTACAATCGTTCTTTTTTTATTCTCTTTTTTTTGGTAGTGTAGAGAGATAGCAGTATGTTAGAAAAACGCAAAGCATTTAATGCATCGGAGGTAGAAGAAAACGTTCTTTCGTTATGGAAGAAGAACAAGATTTTTGAAAAAAGCCTTTCTCACAATACAGAGGGAGAGGAGTTTTATTTTTGGGAAGGTCCTCCGTATGCCAATGGGCGTCCTGGAATACACCACATTCTTGCTCGTGCCATGAAAGATGTCTTTCTTCGGTACAAAACAATGCAAGGGTACCGTGTTCCTCGAAAAGGAGGGTGGGATACACATGGACTTCCTATTGAAATAGAGACTGAAAAGAATCTTGGAATGCGCACAAAAAAAGATATTGAGCGTATTGGTATTGATACGTTTAACAACAAAGCACGAGAATCTATTTTTCGTTACAAAGATGAATGGGAAAAACTTACCGAACGTATTGGATACTGGCTTGATCTTGATAATGCATATGTCACCTATGCTCCTGAGTATATAGAAAGTCTGTGGTGGGTGTTTGCTCGTATTGCAGAGAGAGGATATTTGAAAGAATCATATAAGGTGACTCCATATTGTTTTCGATGCCAAACAGCACTTGCAAATCATGAGTTAGCTCAACCAGAAGTCTATCAGACAGTGAGTGATCCTTCGGTGTATGTACTCTTTCCTCTAAAAGGAAAGAAACATGAATTCCTATTGGTATGGACAACAACACCATGGACACTTTCTGCAAACGTTGCCATCGCTCTTGATCCAAAGGTGGAGTACCATCAATTTTCTCTTGAGGGAAAGAAGGTGTGGGCTCATAAGCTTCCTGAAGGATATGAAGGGACAAGTATTATGACAAAGAAAGGAAAGGAGATGATTGGATGGGAGTATCTTCCTGCTGTTCCATATGAAGGGGAGGTATCGTTACCGTTTGATCGTTACCATATTCATGGTGCTGATTTTGTTTCTACCGATGAGGGAACGGGTCTTGTTCATATTGCTCCTAGTTTTGGAGAAGATGATTTTTCTCTTGTATTTCCTGATGGCCTTAAAGAAGAACATATACTTCCTCAAACCATTACCGCTGATGGGAAAGTGGCACAAGGATGTATTGGAGAAGGAAAGCCGATAAAAGAGGCTGATAGTGTTATTACCACATACCTTGAAGAGAAAGGGCTCCTTTTAAAGGGAGGTCATGCTGATCATGAATATCCGTTTTGTTGGCGTTGCTCCTCACCGCTTATCTATTGGGCTCGTCGAGCATGGTTCTTTGAAGTGTCTTCACTTCGTAAAGAACTTCTTAAAGCAAATAAAGGAGTATCGTGGGTTCCTGCTCATATTAAAGAAGGACGGTTTGGAGAATGGATTGCACAGGCAAAAGATTGGGCAATTTCACGTGAACGATACTGGGGAACACCCCTCCCTATCTGGAAATCTGACACAGGGGAGATTCGTGTGATAAAAAGTTTGGAAGACCTTACAACGTATCGTGCTCATAGCAACACCTTTGTTCTTATTCGTCATGGAGAAGCTCGTGCCAATGTTGAAGGATGGTGGGCTTCAGGGAAAGAAACGAAAGAATACACATCACGTCTTACCGAGAAAGGAAAAGAAGAAGTTGCTCGTTTAGCCAAGAAACTTGCACAGGAACATATTGATATTATTGTTTCTTCTCCTTATACTCGAACAAAACAAACAGCAGATCTTCTTTCTCAGGAACTTGGGGTAAAGCGTGTTATTGTTGATGACCGTATAAAGGAGAGAGAAGGAGGTATCTATGCACATAAAGATATTTCTGAGTTTTATGGATTCTTTTCTCAAAAAGATATAGATCCTGTTATGGATGCTCCTGAGGGAGGAGAGTCACTGTATGATGTCCGTGTTCGTGTGACAGAATTTTACAAGGAGATGCAGAAGAAATATCCAGATAAAACTATTGCGGTAGTGAGTCATGGAGATACGTTACGCATGTTTCGTGCCGTTGTGGAACATGTTTCATCTGAAGAAGCTCTAAAGAAAGAAAAGAAATATTTCGTTCCTACTGGAGGGTATGTAGTATGCGTATCTGATAATCTTCCTATCGATGCGCTTGGTATGATTGATATGCATCGTCCCTACGTTGATGAGATCCTTCTTCGATNNTCAGTTATGAAACGAATTCCTGATGTTGCTGATGTATGGTTTGATTCTGGTTCGATGCCATATGGAAGTACTCACTTTCCTTTTGAAGGAGGAGGTAAAAAACCCTATGGGTTTCCTGCAGATTTTATTTCTGAAGGAATTGATCAGACACGTGGGTGGTTTTATACCCTTATGGCTACGTCAGTTCTGCTTGGGTTAGGGACACCCTACAAGCATGTGGTATCTCTTGGATTGGTGCTTGATAAGCATGGACAGAAAATGTCTAAGTCAAAAGGAAACGTTGTTGATCCATGGGCACTTATAGAAAAGTATGGCATTGATGCAATTCGTTGGTATTTCTTTACTATTAATGCTCCAGGGGAACCAAAGAACTTTGATGAAGCTGATGTAGGGAACGTGTTACGACGATTCTTACTCGTTATCTATAACTCTTTTTCATTTCTTGAGTTGTATGGAAAGAAAAAATGTTCTCTTTCTAATATACCTCATAGTGATCATGTGCTCGATGTGTGGATGTTGGCACGACTGGGAGAGACAGAAGCTGTTGTGAAGAATGCTATGGATGGATATGATATCACCCGCGCCTCATCTGCTATCGAAACGTTTGTTGATGATATGTCTCGGTGGTATATTCGTCGTTCTCGACGACGACTTCAAAAACCTGAGACAAAGAAAGAATGGGAGATGACATCCTCAGTACTTGCGTACGTGTTACTTTCATTAAGTAAGCTTACCGCTCCTTTTATTCCTTTTTTCTCAGAAGCGCTCTATCAATCGATTAAAAATCTCTACACTATTACAGGAGCTGATTCGGTGCATCTTGAGAAGTGGCCAGGGCATAGTTTTGATGCACGTTACAAAAAACTTATCGCTGATATGCAATGGGTCAGAGATGCAGCTAGTGAAGTACTTGCACAACGAGCAAGTGCTCAGATAAAAGTGCGTCAACCACTTGCAGCACTTTCTTGTAAACGAAAGAAATTGACTGGTACCTATGCATCACAACTAATCACTCTTCTTGAGGAAGAGGTGAATGTGAAACGTATTGTTTTTGGAGCTTCTCAAGAGGAGGAATTTGTTCTTGATACGACATTGACTGAAGAACTTAAAGACGAAGGAGATGTTCGTGAGTTTATTCGTTTCGTACAAGGACTGCGACAAGAGGCAGGGTATGCTTTTCATGATAACATTACACTGTATATACAAGGACACCATGATACAGTCTCGTTTTTAAAGAAATATGAGTCTACACTTAAAAAAGAAGTGCATGCTGTATCGTTTATCTATGAATCAGCCCCATCTGTTGATGCTCAAAAAGAACTTATGTTACGAGGAACAACACTGACGGTAGGGGTGAAAAAATAATATGTCCTACATTATAGAGAGGGAGGGGGTTAAACAAAATGATCTGCGATCATCAGTTATTCGTGTCTTTGATGCTGGGCTTGAAGCGATTGATGTGGAGCGTATTATTTCTCAAAAGATTCATGTTCGTGATCATTCCTTTTCTATTAAAGGGGATGACTATATATACGATACAAAATATTTTAAACCAGTGGTTGTAGTGGGAGTTGGGAAAGGTGCTCGGGGCGTTGTATCTCTTTTTTCTCGTCACGTTGAGGGGGTAGATGAAGCGTATGCGCTTGATGTAGAGGGGTATGCTTCTAGCATCCCTACCCATGAAATGGTCCAGGTGTATGAGGGAACACATCCTCATCCTTCTGATGTTAATATTAAGGCAACACAACATATTGTGAGTGTTCTTGAAACATGTAGTGAAGATGATCTGGTGATCTTTCTTGTTCTTGGTGGAGGGTCCTCTCTTCTCTGTGGAGATGAAAAAGAAAAAAATATAGGAAGTGATGTATTTAAACGACTTACCGACAAAGGGGCTCAGATCAGAGAGATTAATATTGTCAGAAAACACCTTTCTTCAGTGAAGGGAGGTGGTCTTGCAAGGGTAGCATATCCTGCAACGATGCTATCTCTTGTTGTATCTGATGTGTGTGGAAATGATTTGGGTACCGTTGCTTCTGGTCCAAGTGTCTTTGATGCATCACGAAAAGAAGATGCGGTAGCGATTCTTGAGAAATATGAATGTGATGATGTGATCCCTTTTTTACAAGAAACGGTAAAAGATGAGAATATTTTTAAAAAATCTCGTGCACTACTGTTAGCGTGTAATGAAGATGCTCTTGTTGCAATGCTTAAGAAGGGAAGAGAAGAAGGATTTCAAACAAAAATTATTTCTACTGCATTTCAGGGGGAGGCGTCAGAACTTCTTGCCCCCTATCTTTCTACAATTCGTCCAGGAGAGATGTATCTATTTGGAGGAGAGAGTTCTGTTTCAGGATGTATGAGTGGGGAGGGAGGAAGAAACCAAGAAGTGGTACTTGGGGCACTCTACGAACTTTCCAAACCGTTCTTTGAAGGAAAAGATATTTGTGTAGGGAGCATTGCTTCTGACGGGAAAGATAATGTGCCTGTTGCAGGAGCTATTGGATGTGGAGGGGGGTACAGTGACATTGATGTAAAGTACCTTGATGAACATAATTCATTTCATTTCTTTAAGAAGTATGGGGGACATATAACGATTCAGCAACGATGTCTTAATGTATCTGATTTAATTGTTGTTGCACGGAAGTAGCGCTCCTTGCTCTTCTTATTTTTTGTGGTATCATATCCCTTGTATGAAAAAGCAGGCAGCATGGTTTCTTGTAGGGGTTGTTGCCCTGAGTATTGTAGGGGCATTTTTTATTTACCCAACTCCCTACACCTCATGGTTATATGATAGTGTTAATTGGAAGCTTGGGCTTGATTTAGTTGGTGGTACTCGACTTGAGTATGCCATTGATACATCTCATCTTTCTGGAGATGATGTTTCAACAACACTTTCTGGTCTTCGAGATGTTATCGAACGACGCGTAAATTTATTTGGGGTTAAAGAACCACAGGTTTCTATTTCTCAAAGTGGAGATGAATATCGTCTTATCGTTGAACTTGCTGGAGTTTCTGATATTAATGAAGCGGTTCGTCAGATTGGAGAAACACCATTTCTTGATTTCCGTGAATTAACAGAACTTGAAGATGGAACGGTTGGATACATTCCTACTGAACTTGATGGACGATATGTTAAAGGAGCGCAACTTTCATTTAATCCTACAACAGGGGAACCACAGGTAACAATTTCATTTACTTCTGAGGGGTCTGATATTTTTAGTGATATTACCAAAAGGAATGTTGGAAATATTGTTGGTATTTTTCTTGATGGAGAACCAATTAGTGAACCTCGGGTGAACGAACATATTCCTAGTGGGGAGGCGGTGATTAGCGGAGTGTTTAATTTAGATGAAGCAAAGCAACTTGTGTCACGCTTTAATGCAGGAGCACTTCCAGCCCCTATTGAGCGTATTAGTCAACAAAATATTGGTGCTGATATTGGAAAAGATGCACTTGATGCCTCTGTATTTGCTGGTATGTTAGGGACGTTGGCTGTCGCACTCTTCATGATCATTTACTATCGTGGGAGAGGCGTCCTTGCTACGATTGCATTACTTATTTATGTTATTTTGACGCTTTCTGTATTTAAGTTATTTGTAACTCTTACCCTTGCAGGGATCGCAGGATTTCTTCTTTCTGTGGGTATGGCAGTGGATGCCAATATTCTTATCTTTGAGAGAACAAAAGAAGAACTTAAAAAAGGCTCATCATATATGGCTGCAGTATCTGAAGGATTTGCTCGTGCATGGCCATCAATTCGAGATTCAAATATCACTACCATTATTACCGCACTGATTCTTTTCCAATTTACTTCAAGTTTTGTGAAGGGACTCGCTCTCACACTTCTTTTAGGAGTACTTATTAGTATGTTTACCGCTATTGTCGTAACGCGAAACCTTATGATCGTATTTTCTCGTAATACAAAATAGTATGTTTGTTATTCGATATAAAAAAATATTTTTGAGCATTTCAGCATTGTTGGTTCTTGCTGGTATCGTAAGTATCGCTGTATTTGGATTTCGTCCAGGAACTGATTTTACCGGAGGAGTGCTCTGGAGACTTTCTTTTGAAGAGGAGGTTTTGAAAGATGAGGTGGTAACTGTGTTGCAGAACGCAGGGGCTGTTGATGTATCAGCGTTTGAAGATTTATCTCAAGAGGGGCTGCTATTGATAAAGATGAAAGAGTTGAGCCAAGATCAAAAACCAGTTCTTGAGGCTGCGCTTCAAGATTCTTTCGGAACGTTTGAAGAGCTTCGGTTTGAATTTGTTGGTCCTACGGTAGGGGAAGAACTTCGTTCCCGTGCTATCTGGGCAGTGGTGCTCGTTCTTNNGCATTGTTACGCTTATTACTCTGTTTCATGATGTTATTATTCCTGCTGGACTTCTTGCATTGTTGGGAAGTGTAAATGGTATTGAACTTGATAGCAATTTCGTTGTTGCAATTCTCTTTATTATGGGATTTTCTGTGCATGATACGATTGTAGTGTTTGATCGTATTCGTGAGAACATTGGTCACATGAAAAAAGGAGATGTGTTTGAAGAAAAGGTGGGAGAAAGCATCTCTCAAACATTGGTTCGCTCTATTAATACTTCACTTACCCTTATTGTTGTATTGCTCGCACTGTTGTTCTTTGGGGCAGTGAGTTTAAACTTCTTTGTTTTGATTGTATTGATAGGGACAGTGGTGGGAACGTATTCATCCATTTGTGTTGCCAGCCCTCTCTTGACTCTTTGGTATAAATTTGGTAAAAATAAGTAAGGTATATAGACACTACCTGAAAACTACAGTATAATTAGTGGTATAATTTTATCGAGTATGACATTACATTCTACATTAGATTCTCTTATTTCCTCGCTTCCAAAACGACAGCGAGACATTATTATTCGTCGATTTGGATTACTTGGGAAAGAACCTCAAACTCTTGCTTCTCTTGGTGAGGAGTATGGAATTACCCGAGAGCGAGTTCGTCAAATTGAAAACGCAGCACTGAAATCGATTCGAGGAGAAGCTCAGAATAATGCTGATGCTGTTTCGTTTCTTGAAAAGGCGCTTGATCATATCACCTCTCTTGGTGGTATTCGTCGTGCAGATCTTTTAGTTGATGACTTGAAGTTTGTTTTTAAAGATCATGATGTGAGTGAACCATATGTTTCATTGCTGTTTGCTATTTTTAAAAAGCCTCAGATTTTTGGAGAGAATAGTGAGTTTTATCCATTTTGGTATATTCAAGAAGATCACGTAAAAGAACTGAAGTCATTTGTTAAGAAAGTGCAAGCACTTCTTAAAAGTAAAAAAGAAATGTTGGTTGAGCGGAAAGAGTTTGATAAGCTCTTTGCACAAGCAACAAAACAACACAAGATTAAAGAATTTATCGCACTTAACTACCTGTTAAATTCAAAGAAGTTTTCAGTAAATCCATTTGGAGATTTTGGACTTGTAGAATGGCCTGAGATTACTCCAAAAACAGTTCGTGATAAGTCATACTTGATTTTGAAAAAAAGGAAAGAGCCAATGCACTTTCGTGATATTGCGCAGCATATTAATGAGATTGAATTTGATACTAAGAAAGCACATCCTCAAACAGTGCATAATGAATTGATAAAGGACAAGCGATTTGTGTTAGTTGGACGAGGACTGTACTCTCTTCGAGAGTTTGGTGTTGAACCAGGAACAACACGTGAAGTCTTGCAACGTATTTTAAAGAAACATGGCCCTCTTCCTCTTGAAGACATTGTTCGTCTTGTATCTCAGGAACGTGTATTAAAGTACAATACCATCTTTCTTAATTTACAGAATAAAAAGTTTTTCAAGAAAAACGATAAGGGGCACTATCACCTTGCATAACGTATGCCGTTTTTAGAGGATATTCTTATTGTCGGTGTATACAAAGCACTTTCTGTTGCTCTGTGGA
>NPIE01012211.1_pt2 | contig 10725 bp, 8 predicted proteins | sample 8637661 | NCBI WGS metagenome assembly NPIE01 (sample SAMN07420842, study PRJNA396082) | bioreactor metagenome | isolation source: sample BA12 brine-fed electro-methanogenic bioreactor BA | place: Japan: Kochi | collected 2016-12-09 | reverse complement strand
CCAACAGGACATTTGCTGCCGGGCAACCAGCAAATTTAGGTGCTGCAAGACAGTTACGTTTTGGCAACGAAAACCTGCTTCTGTCAGATGACGTTCCCACCGGCTGGTCGCGCGTTAAAAATACACCACGGTGGACACGTAAAGCGAATGTTGTTCCACCTTGGCGTCGGTGCCGTAAAAACCGAAGGTGTCCTTCCGTGCATTGTTGCCCCAACGATAGATATACGCGACATCGAGGTTGACGCGGTTCTTGAATAATACGCCCGCGCCCAGGGTGATACCGTAATAATCGTCCGGTTTGCCGTCGCCCCGTCCCAGCCCGAAAAAGCGGTCCGGCCGGTTGCTGGCCGGTTCCGGGTCGTAAAAGAAGCCTGCCCGCAGACTGGGCAGCATGTTCTGAATCGGTTTCTTCTCGTTCACGAACACATATTCCGCACCGACGCGGACGGTATAGGTGGGTTTAATATCATGCTGAAAGGTTGGTTGACCGGTGGCGCCCCAGGTGCGCCGATGACTTAATTGGCTGTTTTTGGGATCGCGGATGATGAACTGGTCCCACTCGCGGCGCGTTACGTCCATCGAAACGGTGAGTTTGTCGTTCTTGAAACGATAGGCGACGCCAAGCCCGATGGCGCTGGGAAAAGTAATCTTCTGGGGACGTCGCTCGCGCCAGATGTGATTGGTCTGATCGCCGAATATATGCAGATACTGTTCGTAATTCACATCGGCCGTGAACTTGGTATGGTATACCATACCGAATTGCAGCTGGTCGGTGGCGCGATAGAGCGCCCCGACGGTTGCGTTGACGCCTCGGAATCCGGTGTACTTCTCGCGCATGGAATAGTGTGTCAACCCGCCCAGGGGACGCCCATTGAACAAAGACGCGATGCGGATATCCGTCTCCGTGCTCCAGTTGTTTTCCGGGAGCAGCGATTCATTCCAGATGTTAAGCGTAACGCCAAGACTCAACCGCTGGGTAATTTCGAAGCCGAACGCAGTCGACAGCGAGCTCAATTGGCCCTTCTGCCGGTATTTCACCTGCTGCATTCTACTCACAATCCCGGGTCTGCCCAACGCGACCGCGTCGTGGTAGATGAAATCAAGACGCCGCTCGAAGTCGTACTGGCGCTGATAGTTCAGGCTGAGCACCAGATTTCGTCCGCCGAGCGTCCAGGGAATGGGATACACCACGCTGGCGTAGTTAAACCCGTTATAGCTCGAATCGTGTCCGCCCGCCATTTCAGGATGGGAGATGGACGAGAACCGTTCATTGTTCCAGCGGAAATCATAGACCAGCGACAGCTCGGGCCGCTCGAGCTGGGTCAATCCGCCCGGATTCCACGAGGCCGAGGTCGCGTCGTCGGCAATCGCGATAAACGCGCCGCCCATGCCCAGCGCGCGCGCGCCGCTGCCCACTATGTTGGGCGAGGAGGTGATGTCCACCTGGGCCCATGCCTGAACGGCGACGCCGACCAATACCAGGGCCAGCGCGCTACATCGTAATCGCTGCCATGCCTTGCTCAAGTTCCACACCCTCCTCCAGGTAAATAAGAACCGCGCTGCTCTGGCTGTCCGTGATGGAGCGCAGACGCGCGCGGCCGATAACTTCGTGGTCGCCGAATACTTCCTCGACAATGAGTACATACGCGTATTCCTGAAGACCGTCTTCCACGGTCCAATTAAAAGACAACAGGGTCTGGTTGCGTCGCTGCTGAAGCTCGCGCAGCTCGCCGGAAAGACGCGGATAGAGCCGGTTGAATTCAGCGGCGAGGGCCTCGCAGGCCGCGCGGATCGCATCCCGGGACTCGTTGGGCGCGAAACCGTCAAGCCGCGTCAGGTTGCTCGACGTTTCCACGTCAATCACATCCACTTTAATCTCGACGCCGCTTTCGCCCTGGGGAATGACCGTGACCGCCAGAAAGACGTACGCCGGCTGTACCTGCCCCGATTGCAGTGCGTTGCGGGCCTGCACCAACGCCGAGGCGGACAACTCGAGCTCCGTCAAAATGGCTTCAAGATTCAGGCGATTGAGCACATCGAAGCGTTTGAGGTCCATCAGCGAACCGTCGAGTTCAAAACGAACCGGTTCTGCCAGGGTCGCCGCCTTGCCTTCGGCGGGATAGGCCAGTGTGGCCACGGGCATTTTTGTTTCCCGCCTGTTCAGGACCACCGGCCTGAGTTCCACCTCGACCTGCTCTTCCAAATGATGCCCTTCGGCGTCTTCCGCCGCCACGGCCAGCGTCATCAGGCCGCCTTCTTCAGCCAGGGTCTCGTCGTCTAACGGGATTCTTCTGCTGAAGGCCTCTTTCGGCGCGCCCGTAAGCTGCTCAAAAGGTTGATCATTGATGCGCAACGCGGCAACGCCGGAAGTGGTAATCACTTCGCCCTGCACCAATACGGCCCGATTATGCCGGTAAGGCTTGTCTTTTTGCGGCGAATTGAGGACGATCCGGTCTTGCGGCTCGGGCGCTTCCGCCAGCGACATTGTACCGTCGGCCTGGGCCAGCATCAGCAACTCGGGGCTGTGTTGTTGCAGCAACCACAACCGCGCCGCGACCGAATCCCGGTCGCCGTGATAGACGCGCAGCTCGGTGCGAGTTTCATTGCCCGCGAGATCACGCGCCGTAAGGGTTAGGACATTCTCGCCGGGCGCGAGCGTCGCCTGGGTCTGGAACGGCACGCGACGCGCGCCATCGCCCGAGGCAAGCGCCCTGTCGTTAATACTGATTTCCGCCACCCCGTGATTGTCCACGCACACGCCTTCGATAAGTATGGACTGCGCGCCGACAATTTCGGCCTCGGTAGGCGAGAACAGACCGATGGTTGGCCCCGTGAGGTCCACGGTAACGGTCAAAGTGTCCTCATGCGCCTTGTCCGCAAGGTCCATGGCGGCAATGGATATCTCATGAACGCCCTCGGCCAATTGAAGCCGTTCCTGGAACGTCACTTGCGCGCCGGGCGCGCGCTGCGCCAGCACCCGGTCGTTTACACGCACCTCGGCAACGCCCAGGTCGTCCGACGCCTCGAGGTTGAAGGGGATGATGTGTTCATTCAACAGGCTATCCCGGGCGAGGTCCATGCTTATCGACGGCGCATCAACATCCTCGAGCATGCCCTGGGCGATAAGCGCGCGTTTGGTCAATCCAAGATAGTGATGGCCCCGCGCCGTGTCCACCATCTCGAGGGCCGATTCGAGCGTGTTCGAAGCCTCCTGATAACGTCCCTGGTAATAATAGGCGATACCCAGCTCGCGGTTCGGGAAGTAGGGGACAAAATGCAGCCCATAGGTGCGCGCGCGCCAGGTGTCGCGGGAACGATTAATCAACGCCGTTTGGAAATCCGACATTGCTTCCTCGTAATACCTGCCACTGGCGAACGATGCGCCGCGTTCGTAATAACTCCACCAGCGTCCCCGAAATGTCCCGGAAGTGACGCCGTACCGCACGCCGTCGCGTATATAGGCGTCGCGGTCAAGGGATGCGCAACCCCAAACACTGACGCCAATCAACAACAACGCTAAAAAATGTCTAGCCATATCGTTATGGCCCTCCTTAAGTCGCATTCCTCTTTGCTTATACTATACCATGTTTGGCGACATTTGTAAACAGATTGGACTGAAATTTACGTTATCCACGCAGATGTATTTTCCGTCCTGGGCCATGAAGAATGCAAATACAACCCCGGCTGGTCCGGAAGCCCTTTGACACCGTTCACCAGTCCATGACGAAACAACCTGTTTTGAACACGAAACTATCAGCCATGAAAGCAACGCCATGAAAAGCAACGCCATGTCCGCAATCACAGCCGTTGCGGTACTGTCCCTCACGTTTGTCGGTTACGCCCAAAGCGATGACGCCTGCCTGCATATGACCCGAACGCCGGGCACAACCCACTATACCCCCGGCGCGGCCATGGACATCTACCTTAATCTCGAAAGCGGCTGTACGCGAGAAGTGACCACTCTCGGCATCGAGGAAACCTTGCCCGAAGGCTGGTCCTTTATCTCCGGCGAAGCGCTTGAGGGCCCCCCGCCGGTTCAATGGGGCGCGCCCGATATGATTGGAAGACTTGAAATCTTCTGGATTAACGTCCCGGACTTCCCCATCGTCTTACGCTATCAGGCAATGCCGCCGGAAAACGCCGAAGGCCAAGTGGTCTTCACTGGACAGGTGGTGTTCTCATTGAATTCAGACAGTCCGCAGCGCGGCCCTGAAGTCATCACCACGCTGGCGCCCAGGACAACGAACGAAGGCGAAGAAGAGGGTGAAAACGAAGGGGAGGAGCAAAATGAAGGGGAAGCACCGAACGAGGGCGAACCCAATCAGGAAGGCGAACCGGCAACCGACCCACCGCAAAGAGGTTGTTGTCGTCCCGCGCGCGACAACAGGACCGCACAGAACCGTCCCGCGACAGAAGGGATTGCCGGCAATGTCCTGCTCCTGGGGATAGGCCTGGCGCTGACCGTTCTTCCATGGAGCACCTGATAAAAACCGAATACCGGTCCAACGCGCAATCGCCTGTCTGACCCTGTCCGTCAGCGTCCGACCTTGTCCGACCCTTCAGCACCCGCTATGATCCTTCCGGATATTTCCACGTCATGCGAACCGTGCCGTCCGGCCGTGTAACTTGTACCGCATAACCGTTCTCTGTGCGCTCATACCGATAGGGGCCGTCCATCAAGTCATGACTCTGTGATGCGGGCAAGTACTGCGGCGCCAATTGCTCGGGCCGCTCGGGAAATGCGCCGGTTTCGCGCCGATAGCGCTCGGCGGCAATCATGAAACGCGCCCGCCGCACCCAATACGAATCATAGGTCGCATAATGAAGATATCTCTCCAGCGCATGCAGATACCCCAACGACAGTGTCTCGTGCCTGCTCCAGGGGTCGCGCAGTGGCCGCCACAGATCATAGCGAATACTTATGGAAAAACGCTCTTCTTGTTTGCGCAACCCCAGGTAATCATCCGCGCTTTTTGTCGTAGTCAGCCACTGTTGTTGCTGTTGCGCCGCAAGCACCATGTCCAACACGACAAGTACGGATTGACGGTCCGTATACCATGTAACCGCCTGTCCCGGACCGGTGCGCATATACCAGCTGCGTTCCGCGTCCATGAACGCCAACTGCTCGGGCCACCACCGCTGCATATCGGCCCACCATCCTTGCAAGGCGCGCATCGGGGGCTCGGGCCCGCGTCCAAGAAGCGCCGCCAATGCGGCAAGGGCGTCACTTGAAAAGGCCTGGTTCTCAAGGCCGTATACAAGAAGGCAGTAGGTCGCGACGGCATGATTGGTGAATGAATCGCGCCAATAGAGTACCGGCGGATGGATATGCTTGCGCACATTGTCATACGCCGCCAGGGCGTTCAGGGCGTTCATCGCGCCGTCGCCGTCGTTATCAAGGATATGCGCCAGCGCATCATAAAGCAACAAGGCTGGAAGATTCGCGCTTCGACCCCAGAACTCCTTGCGTTGTCCTGGTTCATACGATTGGCGCCAGTACGCCTGGGGCAAAGCCGAAGCGCGATGCAGCAAGGCCAGGCTTTCCGCGTTTCTGGACAACAATTCATCTATCTGCGCGCGCAACCACTCGGGAAAGGATTGTGACGGCAATGGCAGCGGAACCGATTTTGAGCCATAGGCTGGCTGATGGCCGTCCTCGGAAAATCGCCAATCCGTTATCAGGTCGCTATTCATGTAAATGCCGTCCCAGTCCACCTCCGGGATATCCAGCCGTTGAAAGGCCTTGTCATAGAGCAACGCGGCGTTCGCCTCATCCGGGACTTCGCACACCGCCGCTTCCCGCTCCCAAGCCGTACCGATGGCTTCCACTTCGGCATATAACCGGGCCGCAATATCAGGCGCACGGTATTCCGCAACGCGAATACACAAACCCGTTGCCGCAAAAAAGAGCAGGGTTACGGGAATCCAGGGACGTCTCACCAGCGTATCCATATCAACTCTCCCGATACGGGCCAGGCCCGCAATACAACTTCAACTATCTTCGTAAATTCGTTCATCATCATCTGTAACCAGCCGCCAACCACTAACCACTAACCACTAATTCACCACTCGTTTGTGCATCACCTGTTTGGGCAATACGATGATGGGCGACAACAACAGCGCGACAACGAGCAGGGCGAACAGCAAGGCGTATCCAGTAGCGTAGCCCGAAGCGCCCGGCCACCAGATGAATAAAACCAACACGGGATGCAGTAGTAGATAGACTACCCATCCGACGCGCGAAAACAGATTCTCGCGCCAGGCATGCATGAACAACCGTCCCAGATAGACCAGCAGAAAAAGGCAGAAAAGGCAAAGCGCAATCACATCGGGTGGTGCATTTCCTATCTGTAACCGTCCGATCAACAGGAGCAGCCCCATGAAGACAAGGAGTGGTTTGACGCACCACAACGCAAGCCAGACAAGAATGCCGGCCCAGAACAAAGGCGCCAGGAAATAGGCAAGGGGCAACAGGCGGTCCGGCCCCGACAATAGCTGTTGGACCATGAACATGTAATGCTCGGGGATAAACCACCAGTGCAACACACTGGAAAGCGCGAAAGCGCCCACCAGGCAGAACATGAAGCGGCGCGTCATTAACAGCAGATGTATCCAGGCAAGGCGGGTGTCGCTCACTGGCCGGGTAGTGGTGAATTCACCCAGAGGCAAGGGCCACATGCTCCTGCTGAACTCACGAATCGCGCCCACGAAAAATGCCGTAAATACAACGGCGCCATAGGGCCCCATGCGAAACAACAGAAAGTCCAGGCGAAAGGCAGACCCATAGTAACTCCGGACCGGACCAAGGGCGTTCCACAATAATACACAGACAATCACCGCCGGTATGCCCACAATCAACAGGATGCTCATGACCTGCGCCAGTTTGGCCCCACTGTTCATACGCTCAAACCAGTACCGCGCCTCCTCCTGCGACGTAAACGCTCGCTTCAGGGAGCGTTGATGCCGCTCGTACCAGTCGCGCAGGCGGTCCAGCGAAAACAGTCGGTGGTGCTCATTGCGGCGCTCCCAGGCAACGCCCAACCATGCAAGGCCCAATATCCCCGGCAACAGCGCCAGGCACACAATGACGACCACGGTCTGCGTCTGGGTTGCGATGGCGTGTTCCGCAAAACGAAACCGCGGCAACAGGCCAAGGACGCGCAGAAGTATAAACACAAGCGGCGATGCAGTCAGCGGAATCAACGCGAGATAGACGGCGCTCTTTTCCGTCCACACCAGCGCCTGCAGCACAAGATAGGCCATTATCGTGAGCGCAAGCGCCATGGGGGACAACAATTGACCGTAAAAGGACCAGCTAATCAGAGAAAGGCCCACGAAATGCGCCATGAGACAGGCAACACGGGTAAGGAGCGGGATAAACGTCAGCATGGCCGTGGAAACGGGAAGACGCGCCAGGCGTGGTTCAAAGTGAAAATCGAGATGGCCCGAAACGCCAAGGCGCAGCAGAAACAACAGCGCCAGTCCGACTTGCGGAACATAGAGCCAGAAAATCAAGAGATCATGATACATATAGCGATGACGAATTCCAAGAACCCATCGAAAATAAAGGAAGCTCAATAGCACCGTCCCAAGGCACCAAAGCGTCAATACCCCGGCAACCCGCCCTTGCTCCCATAATAATGCGCGCGTTTTGGGGTTCATGCCGCATCCTCCTCGGCGGCGCATACGCCCGTATGGGCCAGGAAAATTTCCTCAAGGGTGGGCGTGGCCGTCTCGACAATGCGCGCGGACGCCTCGGACGCGGCCGTCTGAAACGCTGCCGCATCGCCCTCGAATACCACGTTCCATTCGCGGCCCGAACCGTCGACGAAGAGCTGGCCCGGCAGACGCGGCGGCGTGAGCGGCGCCGCGTCAAAATGCAACACCACCCGGCCATGCCGCGCGCGGATATCCTCGAGCGGGCCGTCCAGCACCACCCGGCCCTGGTGGACCATGGTGACGTAATCAGCGACCCGGTCCACCTCGTCCAGCAGGTGGGACGAGAACACCACTGTACGGCCCTCGTCCGCCACCGTGCGTACAATGGCCTCGAGGATGTCGCGGCGGGAGGAGACGTCCAGTCCCGACGACGGCTCGTCGAGCAGCAGCAGCTCGGGGCGGTAGGCGATGGCGCAGAGCAGCCCCGCCTTCGCCCGCTCGCCCCGGGAAAGACCCTTCACCCGCGCCTCCGGCTTGATGCCGAAGCGCGCACGCAACGATTCCGCGTATCCGTCGTCCCAGTCGGGATAAAAGGACTTGACGTACCAGAGCAGTTCGCGCACGCGCATCCACCCGGGAATATCCCGCTCTTCCGAGAGATAGCCCAGACGGCCCAGGACCTCCACCGGATGCTTCACCGGATCAAGGCCGAAGACCGACACCGTGCCGGACTGCGGACGATAGGCGCCCAGCATATGCCGCATGAGGGTGGTTTTGCCCGCGCCGTTCGCGCCCACCAGCCCATGCACCGTCCCGCGACGTACGCGCAACGACACGTCTTCAAGCGCCGTGACCCGCTTGAAGCGGCGCGTCAAGCCCTGGATGTCCACCACGGTACCGGCAGCGTCTTCAATAACCTTCTTTTCGGCTTCCATCATGTGGTTCCTTCCTGGTTATAGGCCGGCAACGTCGCGGCCTGTTCCTGGACAAATGCAATTACTTCATCGAGGCCATATCCCAGCTGACTCGCTTCGGCCAGCAGCGCGTCCACGCGCTCGCCCACAATGCGGCGGCGTTCCTCCGACGACAGCGGCGATCCGCGCTCAGCAACGTATACGCCCAACCCGGGGCGCTTGTACACCAAACCCAGCGCTTCCAGATCGCGATACGCCCGGGCCACTGTATTTGGGTTAATCAACAGCCGTTCCGCCAGCACCCGTACCCCGGGCAGTTCATCATGTGGCGTTATCCGTCCACAGGCAATCAGATACTTGACCTGCCGCACGATCTGCTGATACACCGGCGAACCTTCTTTGATGTTGATGTGAATATGCATGGTATTGCGCCTCATTTAATTGTACTAACACTGTAACACAAAATGCGGTGAAAGTCAAGTGCTTTTTTTGTCAATGAATTTTTCGCCCCCGCCCGACAATATCCAGCCCCGCACAACCCGCACTCCCCCGCCCGATTCTGTCCTACGCTGTCAGACAAAAGCGACGCACGCCCCCTGCCTCCCATTGACCTCCTCGGGTCAGCCCAAATACAAAGGCGACCAGAAGGCGATGACCCAAACAAATAAAATCGCCGACGCCACAAGGCCCGCCCGATAATCGCGCGCGCCGCGCACGGCCAGACTCTGCGCGGCGGAAAGCATCACAAACACAAAGGCCCATATGCCCAGAATCATGCCGAAAAAGGCCATTCCCGGCACGAACCGCAGGCCTATCGCCAAGGCAATAAGGGGAATGGCGCGGGTTGCCGAGGCGATCATAAAACGTTTCCAGGCGCTGGTCAGGGGAAGGCGTTCAAGCACCCAGCCGTCAAACATGACGACTGGCGCCAGCAAGGGGAACAAGAGCAGCCAGATCAGCCAGCGCTCGGGATGCAACAGCGCATAGGTATAGATATTTGTTGACAACACGGGATGGAGCATGACAATAAACAAAACGCTGTATACAAAACCTTGCAGTGCGACCATAGGCAGGGAAGCGGTTGAGACCATGGGCGCGGCCCGACCGCCGCACCCCAGCAATCGGCCAACAATGCGATAGGGATTGACGCTCCAACGGCGCACGACCTGCGTCGGCTGCGCCGCGCCGCGTGGTGGATGGCGCAACAGTTTCAAGGCCCATCCCGCCAGCGCCAGGGCGGCGCCGCAGCCCAGGACCAAACCCGCCATACTGGACAGGTACGCGGCCCAGGGAAAACGGGGATTGCCGTCGAAGCCCAGATGCTTTTCTGTCCAGGACAGGATACCCTGTATCAACACCGGGTCCGACGCCTCGAGGATATGGTTGCTGTACGGGCTGATGAGAACGTCCATCTTGTCGCCGGCCCGCAGGTGCGCACGTTCCGGCGTGAACAATTCCTCGAAACGTCCAGCAGCGATAAGCGTCGGGACCTCATGATCTTTCCTGGGCAACATGCCCATAGAAACATATGCATCCATGTCCGCGCCCTGACGCAACGCCAGATCGCCGGCCACGCCGCCCATGGAATAGCCCAGATACGCCATCGGCAGGTCTGGAAAGCGTTCGTGCGTCCAGGCAAACCAGGCGTGCAACTGGCGCGCATTCGCCAGCCAGTTAAACCTTTCGCGCGACAAACCGCTGCCCCAGAAGTCGATGGTCACCGCCGCATACCCATGGAGCGCATAGCTGCGGGCGAGATGGGCCATGATTCCCTGATTGCCGCTAACCCCGTGCCCGAGCACGACCACGGCCTTCGGATTCTCGGGCAACCATGCCGTACCAAGACACGGGGCATTGTCGGGCCCGTCTATACGCACCTGCTCGCGATGAACGCCGCGCGGCGTGTAAGCGTACATCAACCCAAGCGCACTCCCGTACACAAACAGAAGGCCCAGAAATGCCGCCATCGCTTTGGAACCGTGTGGCTTTGGTCTGTCGTTCATTATACGATACCCTTCCTATTATGGCGACGCCGGGACCGCACCAATTGTCCCACGGCGCGCCTTTTCGCTTCTATCGGAACACCAGCCGCTTAAGCGGAATCAGCCGTATAGTTAATGTTCAGGAACTGTAACTGTCTAGCACCAGTTGT
>NPIE01011138.1_pt1 | contig 10727 bp, 11 predicted proteins | sample 8637661 | NCBI WGS metagenome assembly NPIE01 (sample SAMN07420842, study PRJNA396082) | bioreactor metagenome | isolation source: sample BA12 brine-fed electro-methanogenic bioreactor BA | place: Japan: Kochi | collected 2016-12-09 | reverse complement strand
TCCACCCAGGCGTTGGAGAGTGCATTAATAATTTGTTCGCGATTTGCCCCCAGCAAGGCACTGACCACTGCTGTTGAAGCAATTTTCACCAAAATGACATGATCCAGCCCCACACGGTTAAAACTATTTTCCAGTGCCAGCACACCCTGAATTTCATGGGCTTTGATCATGGCATGTAGCACATCCTTCATTAGCAACGGTGCTTCACCATTTTCAATTGCATGACGGGAGAACCAATCTGCAGCCATCAGGATACCACCCAAATTATCGGATGGGTGTCCCCACTCGGCTGCTAACAAGGTATCATTGAAGTCCAACCAGCGCACCATTGCACCTAAATTGAAAGCCGCTTGCACCGGATCCAGCATGTAATTTGTACCGGGTACGCGCGCCCCATTTTCAACCTGTATGCCTGGCACTATTGGTCCTAACAATTTTGTACAGGCAGGGTAGGAAAGTGCTTCCATGCCACAACCAAGGGTATCCATCAGGCAGTATTGAGCGGTTTGCAGCACATTTTCACTATCAATCTGGTAATTTAAAACGTAATCCGCAATTTTTTCCAGCACCTGATCCGGTTCTGGACGAATATTGGAAATGTGGCTGCTCATATGAGGTTAAACCCGTTCTGCTAATTTAACAAAATCACGTGGTTCAGGTCCAGTGTATTTTGCTCCAGGACGAATGATTTTGCCACCAGAGCGTTGCTCGATGACATGTGCTGCCCATCCCGAAACGCGCGCCATGACAAATAAGGGTGTGAACATGAAGGTTGGAATCCCCATCATATGATAAGTTACCGCGCTGTACCAATCCAAATTGGGGAACATTCTTTTTTCTTCCCACATCACTTCTTCAATAATCTCTGAAATATCACAAAGCGTTTCATCACCAAAATCCTTACACAACGTGCAGGAAAGGTCTTTGATGATCTTGGCTCGTGGATCGGCAATGGTATAAACCGGATGACCGAACCCGAGGATGATGCCCTTATTTTTGAGGATGCGACGCACATCCTCTGCAGCCTGCTGTGGAGACTTGTAGCGGTCGATCACTTCCATAGCCCCTTCATTAGCACCACCATGACGGAATCCTTTTAATGCACCAATTGCTCCTGTGATGGCGGAATAAAAATCCGTTCCGGTGCCAGCAATTACCCTTGAACTGAAGGTGGAGGCATTAAATTCATGCTCGGCATATAAGACAAAGGTGATATCCAGGGCTTTTGCATGAACTTCACTCGGTTTTTTGCCATGCAATAAATGCAAAAAATGAGCGGCAATTGAGTCGCATTCGGTTTCAACCTCAATACGTTTGCCATGATGCGCGTAATGGTACCAGTACAAAAGCATCGAAGGAAAAACCGCCAACAAACGGTCAGCGATATGGCGTGCACCCTCCGGAGTGTGATCTCCACGCTCTGGTAAAACGGATCCGAGCATGCTGCAGCCGGTACGCATCACATCCATCGGGTGCGCAGCAGCAGGAATCTGTTCCAGGGCGGCTTTTACCGGTGCTGGAATGCCGCGTAAGTTCTTGAGTTTGAGTTTATAACGGGTCAATTCATTGGGAATTGGCAATTCACCATGTACCAGTAAATGCGCAACCTCCTCAAAACAGGCATATTCCGCTAAATCATAAATATCATATCCACGATAGCGTAAATCATGACCTTCTGTTCCGACTGTACTGATCTCAGTTTCACCAACGGTTACCCCTGAAAGTTGTACCTTCTTTTTTTGCGACTTATTTACTTCAACTGATTGTGTGCTCATCTGTTTCTCCCGGAAAATTTGATCTCTTTTAGAAATTTGGATTTATTCATCTGAAGAAATTTCAGTATTTTGAAATAATTGGTCTAGTTTTTCCTCATAGGCGTAGTAATTGAGCGTTTGATATAAATCATCGCGGGTTTGCATTTGCTCAACCACCTGTTGTTGCGACCCTTGCTCGCGGATGGTGTGGAAAACATGCAACGCTGCTGCGCTCATTGCCCGAAATGCACTGAGTGGATAAAGGATCAGATCTATCCCCACCGAAGTTAATTCTTCTTTGGTAAAGAGAGGTGTTTTGCCAAATTCGGTCATATTCGCAAGGACCGGCACAGACAGGTTATCCACAAAAGATTTATATTGCTGCAATTCGGTTATGGCTTCCGCAAAAATCATATCTGCTCCAGCTCCCACATACGCCTGCGCGCGTTCTATCGTAGCCTCTATCCCTTCTGAGGCGAGTGCATCAGTGCGCGCCATAATGACAAATTCATCATCGGTGCGAGCATCGACTGCTGCTTTGATGCGATCGCACATTTCCTGCTTCGATACGAGGGCTTTTCCAGGGCGATGACCACAGCGTTTTGCCTGCACCTGATCTTCCATATGCATGGCTGCTGCATCATATTTAATCAAGGATTTGACCGTTCTGGCAATGTTAAACGCCGAACCAAAACCAGTATCCACATCTACCAATAAAGGCAATTCAGTGGCATCCGTAATACGGCGCACGTCCAGCAGCACATCTTCCAGCGTTGTTATCCCCAGATCGGGTACCCCCAGTGACCCGGCTGCCACACCGCCACCGGATAAATAGATGGCTCGGAAGCCGGCATCACGTGCTAATAATGCAGTATATGCATTGATCACGCCAACTATCTGCAGTGGTTTCTCCAGCATCAAAGCCTGACGGAAAACGTGTCCCCTGGATGAAAGATTCATCTCTTCCCTCTGTGGAAATAAACTCAGGACAGTAAAAGGTTACAGGTATTAAAATAGAACTGCCCTGGTATTAATACTATAAAGACAGGTTGTTTAATTTCAACTTTTTATATAAGATTTGTCAAAATAAAGTGATATGCTGGTTCGATACTCATTTTGGCCTAAGTGCGAAAATCTCACTCAAGTTTAAGTGTCGTCCATTGCCAAACCTTTGCATATTTATGAAAAAACCAGATCGATCGGATTAATGATTGGCGCGGATAAATTTACGATTGCCCCGTTCATTAATGAGTTACTTTAAACACCACTACCTCTCGATTGGTTGACCAGCATTTTCCCAAGCGACCATCCCACCATCCAAATTCCAGATATTGGTGAATCCTAGTTTAACCAATTCCTCAGCAGCAATCGTGCTCATTCTGTCACTTTTACAATAAAGGACTATTTTGGCATTTTTGTCACTACCCAATTGGTCTAAATTTTGACCAATCGTATCATATGCAATCGATAGGTCGGTTTTGGGCAGATCGCCTTCAAATGGAATATGAACATTTACCAGTGTAAAGTCTTTATTCTCCATCATAGACACCAGCTCAATCACCGAAATTTCTTTGTAAGCACCCCCATCAATTTTGATATCTGTCCCGATATCTGTGGTCTCTAAACCACCCGTTGTTACAGTTGAAGATTGGCATGCACTTAATCCCAGTATCACCGCTAGAAACAATATATTCAATAAAGTTTTTTTGATTTTCATTTTCAAATTCCTACTTACTTACGAACTCTTACCAACAAATTTTGTTGTATATCCAAAATATTACCCTAATTACGGCAAAAAAACCAAAATATGTAACAAGTGACTAAGAGTGATTGTTGTGAAAAAATTTTCAGAAGGCTCTCATCTCACTTTTGCCTGTATCCATATTTCCTGAATTGGGTGATCCGAATCNNTATCGTGGTAACCAGTATCAAATTGCAAAGTCATTAGAACTACTTTTCCAGGTGGTATCTCATTTGCTGTAAAAGATGCGGTCGTACAACCACATGTTGTATAAGCCCGGTGAATTATCAAAGGAGAATTGCCTGAATTAGAGAATATGAATGTGCGCTTCAAAATTTGTTGTGAATTGACCTGCCCAAAATCGTAAAATTTTTCCGATAGAAGAATCTGTGGTTTTTCCGTTGAATTAGTAGAGATCAGGCGAAGGTTTTGAGGAGTACTTATGTTATGGGTCGCATATATTGAATCTCCATAAATCACATCTGCGGGTGAATATTGAATCTTTGAATTCGTTGTATTTAGTGTTGTAGACCCATAAAAAATGAATACTATCACCAAAATTATAGCTAAGCCCAGAATTAAATAGTCCCAAGCCTTATTTTCTGGCAATCGCAAAAATTCAAAAAGGTGAACCAATGACTTTCTAAACTGGATTAGCGTAATTTTATTATTCATCAATTAGTTTCCATGTAAATATTTGAAAGGGAATTTCCAATTCTGCAATAGTAATTGTGATGCTCTTTTCTCTTGTTAACAAACTTGTTTCATCAAAGGAACATGGAAAGGAAAGTTTTCCTTCCCCATCCTGTCCTCCTCGTTGAGCATCCCAGAGAGTTGCCTGAACAGTTTTTCCGGTATCAGTGGTATGGAATTTAAGTTTCGTATGATCCATATTAAGGTCAATCGAATGGGATTTTAAAGTCTCTTTTACACCGAACCGGGAGCACAATCCATCGATCTTACCAGAAGAAATCAACATCGTGGCTTAACCTTTCTGACCTCAAAAAAAATCCCAAAATAGGCTGTTGTGAGAAATTTGGAACCAGGCAAACCAACTCCTAAAGGGATCAGGGATGTTCTCAGATACGATAACAAAGTTTTTCATCTCATTTCAGCTACAGATAAAATATCACTTGTATCATACGCAATTATGTCAATATTGTTATGCGCCGAGTCGCTTGATTTGAAATAAGCAAAAACACCTATCAAAAATTTTGTACACTTTTATTTAGAAATAACAAATCTCAGCGAAAATCCTCTCGATAAAGCTGAGATTTTTCATTCATACTCTCTATTGAAATGACACCTGCCAATCAGCTTTAAATTCAAGTTTTTATCATATTGAGAAACAAATTTTATCCATGTGTTTCTTTCGATGGTCAATAAAAATTGAATTGCCTAGGACAAACAGGCAAAAGTGCCTATTGTGAAGTAATTATCCCCAAAATACAATTACATCAGATAAATCATCCTCTATAAAAAATGGTATTGGATAGGTTTGGTGGGGTTCTCCACCAAACCTATCCTGCCCTCTATAAGTTAATGATCTATAAAAATCGTTTAAAAAGGAAAGGTTTGATATCATGCCTAAAATTCAACGAAAAATCTTAAGAAACCAAAAGAAACGGAACAATCCGAAAAAATTCCCTTTATTATTCATTTTTGGTGGTTTGGCAATTATTATTATTGCTTTACTTTTCGCTTTCCAGAAAAAAGCTGAACCTTACACCCCGGAGGTTACAGGCAAACCCAGCCTTAAAATAGATAAAGAAATGGTTGATCTTGGGAATGTTAAATTAGGACAGACCGTTAGAGTTTCCTTTGAACTTAAAAATATTGGTGATAAACCCCTACGCTTTTCTAATGTACCTTATGTTGAAGTAAAAGAAGGCTGTTGACCCCCCACCCCTGTCATCGGTTCGATGACCCTTCAACCTGGCGAAACTACCTTCATATCAATGCAATTTAATATGCATGGAATTGAAATGGGAGGAATACACGACTTCAGAGTACATATTTCGAGTAATGATCCTGATAATTTAAACAAGACGCTTAGGATCCTTTCGAATTGGGTTCAGTAAAGGTTGATACATGAAAATAAATGCAAGTCGAATGTTTTCTCGTGGTAAATTTTTGTTGCCATTCATCATTTTATTAACAATAAGTTCCATCCTGGCTGGTTGTAGTGGTAAACCAACCACTCCCAATATGGACCTCGACAAAATAGCTCCTATGTCGGAAATGCCAGCAGAGGTACAAAATGCACCGGTATCTGTTCAAGTTGCCTATCAATTTGCGGTTGCTAATCCTGACGCGCTAAAAAATGTTCCCTGTTATTGTGGATGTGGCAAGGTTGGGCATACTTCAAATTATTCCTGTTATGTGAAAGAAATCAAACCTTCGGGGGAGATTATCTTCGACTACCACTCCCTTGGCTGTTCAATTTGTGTTGATATTGCCCAGGATGTGATTAAAATGACAACGGACGGGAAAGCTCCCGAGAAAATTCGGGAGACCATTGACCTGACATATTCGCAATATGGGACTTCGAATATGCAGCCAGTCCAATAAATTAGAATGAAATTTCCATCACCCTTTTCTAAACTCCTTTCTTTTCTTCTTCAATGGATTTGGTTATTCGTGTTTGTGCTGTCCGGATTGCTTATCCTAATTGCTCCACTTCCACAAGCTTCCAAAACACCACAGAAAAGGATTATCCGGATTGAAGCATCCAGCTTTCAATTCATGCCTGGCCAAATTCATATTAATCCGGATGACGTGGTAACTGTGGAGTTGGTCTCTTTGGATGTTGTACATGGTTTATCACTGGATGGATATGATTTTGAATTAAAAGCCGATCCCGGTCAAACTGCAACAGCTACCTTTGTAGCAAATAAAACCGGCGTTTTCCGTTTTCGTTGCTCGGTCGCTTGTGGAAATTTACACCCCTTTATGATCGGAAAGCTCCAGGTAGGGACAAATCAATACCTTATCCGTGGTTTTGCTTTGTTGCTATTATCCATCGTGATGGCAATTTATTCATTAAGACAAAAACCCTTGGGTCAGAAGAGATTATCAACATGACACGTCTGGACTTAACTCGTTTCCTATCGGCTTTCTCAATTTTGCGTAGCCGTTGGCCTCAATTTATATTGCGGGCTGTAACATTAGCAGGATTTATTTTTACCATTTTAGCCGGGTTATTTGGTTCAGTCGTTGGTAGTAATAATTTTGCGATCATCTTTGTGTGGATTGCATGGTGGACTGCACTTAAGTTATTCTTTATCCCTTTGGGTGGACGTTCATGGTGTTCCATTTGTCCGATCCCCATGCCTGGAGAATGGCTTCAGAATGGCGGGATATTAATGCCTCGCGGTAAAGGTTTCGGGTTAAACAAGAGGTGGCCAAAGGCTCTGCGCGGTTCATGGTTTCAGGCTGGTGGATTTCTATTCATCGGATTGTTCGGAGCGTTAACACTGACTTCTGCCAGTGTAACTGGCTTTGTTCTATTATTTATCATTGTTCTTGCATTCGTGTTAAGCCTGGTATTCGAACGGCGTTCATTCTGCAATTATCTATGTCCAATAGGTGGTTTCTCGGGGCTATATGCGCAAGCTGGACCCGTGGAAGTGCGAGTTAAAGATGCTGAAGTTTGCGCCAGCCACGCTGAAAAGACCTGTTATAACGCCTGCCCCTGGGGACAGTACCCTTTGGCTCTTAAATCGAGTGCGAATTGTGGTCTTTGTATGGAGTGCTTACGGGTCTGTCCAAGTGACAATATCGCCGTAAACCTGCGTCCATGGGGAAGTGATCTGGGACCTAAAACAAAACATCGTTTGGATGAAGCCTTTCTTGGCTTGGTAATGTTGGCCAGTGTACTAATCGATTCAGTGGTTTTTCTAGGACCTTGGGGGCAGATCAAATCTGCTGCCTATGCGATCGGTAGCACTTCATGGTTCATCTTTGCCGGGATATTTCTCTTCACAGCCATAATCATCGTACCAGGACTTTATGTAGGGGCTGTGAAATTATCGATATTATTAGGTTCAGTAAGAGCTACTTTGCGACAGTCATTGGCTACCTATAGCCAGGTGCTCGTCCCGCTGGGGTTAATGGCATGGATAGCATTTACCATTTCTTTCGCCTTTGCCAAATTCTCTTATGTGCTACCGGTGATATCTGACCCTCTTGGGTGGGGTTGGAATTTGATCGGGTATTCAAAATCTGACTGGGTAGGACAGTCCACCGCTGTTAGCTTGCTATTGCAAGTTGTAATGCTTGCGGTTGGCCTGACTTGGAGCAGCCGAGTTGCAATTAGAGTTAGTTCCTCTCTCCGTCAGGCGCTTCCAATGGTTACATTTTGTGGAATATTTTCCTTCACCATGCTTTGGCTCTTGATTGGATAAACCTATGAAAAAAGAACATTTGGCACGGTTTCTTGTCATCCTGTTTATTTTGATTGCTGTGTCGATTCCTTTTGCAGGACAATGGCTGTTCTTCAGAAATAAGACCGATATCATAGAACTTCACGCCCGGATGCCGGAAAATGGTGGATGGAGTATTGATCGGATTGACGCTGAGGTTAACGAGCCAATACATCTGCGAATGACGAGTGACGATGTTGTTCACGGTATTGCTATTGGAAAATCCGATTTACCTGGGGTGGATATTTATCCCGGAGAATTTGTTGAAACTACATTCGTTTTTGACCAACCAGGTCAATATACTTTTTATTGCACACGATGGTGTGGACCGAATCATTGGCGTATGCGTGGAACTATTAATGTTTCAGGAGAAGGACCGCCTCTTCAACTCGAATCACAACCATTATTTGTTACTCTCGACATCGATATTGACTCACCACCAATTGCTGAAACAGTTCCAACTGAGCAAACCTCAGCAAAACGTGGCGCGAACTTTGCAATCCTTCTCCCCACCTATGCAATCGAACGTACCACCTATCTCTCAACCAGCCCAGCAGTACTATGGATGCGGTTGCGAGCAGAATCATCTTTGTCCAGCTTGAGCGACCAGGATATTTGGGATGCGGTGGCATGGATCTGGCAAAGACAGACAACACCTGAAAATTTAGAAAATGGTCAAAGACTCTATGCTGAAAATTGTGCTGCCTGTCATGGAGAGACCGGTAAAGGGGATGGTGTTATGGTGCGAAATAATCCTGTTTGGGATCCAAGCAACCATAATATGGACAAATCATCCGATTCATTTACCGGAGAAGAGTTCGTGAGGCCACGTGATTTCAGCGATCCCAAGAACCTATTAGGAACCAGTCCAGCTTTGCTTGAAGGAAAAATCATCCGTGGAGGAATGGGCACTGGCATGCCATATTGGGGACCAATTTTTACATCTCAGCAAATTGAAGATCTTATAAGTTATCTTTTCAGTTTTGCTTGGGAAGCCACTCCTGAAGAAAACTTAGACTAGCACAGGAAAATAGATTTTGTTAGCAGGTATAATTAACAATCATGTCTTCACAAAACTCTCCGATTATTCGCGTTCTTCTCGCTGATGACCATGTCGTTGTTCGAGCAGGGATTCGTCAATTCCTTGAACAAACCTCCGATATCCAGGTTGTAGCAGAAGCATCCAATGGAAAAGAAGCTTGTGAACTGATCGAGCAATTCAAACCTGATGTTGCTGTCCTGGACATTCAAATGCCATTGATGAGCGGAATTGAAGTAACCCGATGGGTTCGTTCCAATCATTTATCGATAGGAATCTTAGTTTTAACTGCGTATGACGATGAGCCATACGTGCAAGCAGTTTTGCAAGCCGGATCAAATGGGTATGTTCTGAAAACAGCAGAACCTCAGGTTATTATAGAAGCTGTGCGCGACGTCTTTGATGGCAAATCCGTTCTGGATGTTACACTCACCCAAAAACTGATTGCAAAACTTATTGGAAAAACTGAATCACCATTAATTGAACCGCTCACTGACCGTGAATTGCAAATCTTAACACTGACCGCAAAAGGCTATACGAATAAGGCAATTGGCATGCAGTTGGGAATCAGTGACCGTACTGTACAAAATCATCTTGCAAATATCTTCCAGAAATTGAATGCTGAAAGTCGTACCGAAGCTGTAATGCGGGCAGTTTCCTTGGGATTAATTTCTACAAATATCGCTGAAATCCCTTAAAATTCATTTTAATGAAATTAGACTACACTTTTCGGATGAATAAAGGTGTAATTTGACAAACGAGATTTCCAAACCGATGAAAAAAGCAAATTGGAGAGGGTTTACTCTCCAATTGTTCATCATCACCGTGCTTCCATTGTCTGCACTTCTCCTGGTCGTTGCATTTGGTAGCCAATCTCTTCATCATGAAGCCATGCGTAGTCTGGTGGGTGATCGGGACTTAAGAACAGTTCTTGCTGCATCCAGTTCTTTAGAAAAAGAGCTCTCGCATTTGAGCAGTACAATTCAAATTTTATCCCGCAACCTTAATGAAAAATCCGATTTAAATTCCCTTATCTTAAACCCTGAGGAGATTTCATCCATTTTTGATGGAGGAATTGCGCTAATCACGTCTGAAGGTCGATTAATACAATCAACCACTTCAGAGGTTGATTGGCAAACCATCTCTGAGCTGACCCCCAATTTATTCGATGAATTAACGTTGGCTGAATCTCCTCCGGTTTTTTCCCCACCTATCTTCTCAGAGAATGGTAATCATGTGTTCGTCTTCATAAGTACTGTAACGGATCACAATAATATTTTGGTAGGAGCTTTCTCTCCGGAAAGGATCATTGAGCCTACAATAGGCAACTTTGTTGGTTCAGGAGAGTTATCTGTTTTGGTTATTAGTCCGGCATACCAGAATGGAGAACATTATGTGATTTATCGTAGTGGCTCGTATAATTCTGATCAGAATGATACTTCTCATCCGGGAATACAAGAAGTGCTGAACGGAGAGAGCGGAATAAATTATTTTCAGAGTGAAAAGGAAGAGCATGTTGTCGCTTTTAGTCCAGTTTTTCCAACCGGCTGGGGATTAATTATTGAGGAAGCCTGGGAGGACATTGCAAGTCCTTACTTGATTAGCACGCAATCTGCTCCATTAGTTCTGGTGCCCGTGTTTTTATTGGCTTTAATCGCTTTATGGTTTAGCGCTCGTCGTATTGTCACACCTTTGCAAAAATTGGAGAAACAAGCGATCAGTTTGGCTTCTGGAGACTATGATGCCATACATATTCCTGTAGGAGGAAT
>NPIE01021802.1_pt4 | contig 10731 bp, 11 predicted proteins | sample 8637661 | NCBI WGS metagenome assembly NPIE01 (sample SAMN07420842, study PRJNA396082) | bioreactor metagenome | isolation source: sample BA12 brine-fed electro-methanogenic bioreactor BA | place: Japan: Kochi | collected 2016-12-09 | reverse complement strand
TTTTTATTTGCGTTCATTCGCGTTCATTTGCGGTTCAAATCGCTTCTGAATACCGCCGATAGCGGTAGTAGGCGGCGCAGGCGCCTTCGTCGGAGACCATGCAGGAGCCGATCGGGTTTCTCGGGGTGCAGACGGTGCCGAAGATCTCGCAGTCGGTCGGCTTCTTGACCCCGCGAATCACCGCCGGGCACTGGCAGGCCTGGTTCTCGCGCACGTCCTTGGCCACCAGGCCGAAGCGCTTTTCGGCATCGAAGCGCTGGTATTGGCGCTTGATCCTGAGCCCGCTGTAGGGCACCGTGCCGAGGCCGCGCCAGGCGAATTCGGGCCTTAGCTCGAACACATCGGCAACCATGTTCTTGGCCTTCTCGTTGCCGGCGCGCGACACGCCGCGGGTGAACTGGTTCTCGACCTCGGCGCGGCCTTCATTGAGCTGTCGGACCAGCATCCGGATCGAGGCCAGCACATCGAGCGGCTCGAAGCCTGCGATCACGACCGGGCGCTGGTATTCCTCGGCGAAGAATTCATACGGACCGGAGCCGATGATGGTGCTGACGTGCGATGGTCCGAGAAAACCGTCGACCCGCACCTGGCCGAGCTGGCGCACCTCGGGTGAGTCGAGGATGGCCTGGATTGCCGAAGGCGTGAGCACATGGTTGCAATAGACGCTGAAGTTCGGCAGATCGAGTGCCGCAGCCTGCTGGATCGCCAGCGCGGTCGGCGGGGTGGTGGTCTCGAAACCGATCGCGAACAGCACGACCTGGTGGTCGGGATGCTGCTGCGCCAGTTCAAGTGCCTCGACTGCCGACTGCACCACGCGCACGTCGCGACCGCGCGAGCGGGCATTGAGCAGGCTGTCGCGTCTTGATGCCGGCACCCGCAGCATGTCGCCGTAGCTGGCCAGAATGATGTTCTCGCGGCCGGCCAGTTCGATCGCAAGATCCAGCCGGGCGACCGGCAGCACGCAGACCGGGCATCCGGGGCCGTGGACCAGATTGATGTTGCCGGGCAGCAGATCGGGAATGCCGTGACGGAACACCGCATGGGTGTGGCCGCCGCAGAACTCCATCAGGTGATAGTCGCGGCCGGTGTCGGCTTCCTCGGCGATCAGCCGGGAAAGCGCCCGGGCCGCGTCGCCGTCACGAAACCCCTGGATATAGCGCATTCGGGTCCGCTCCTATCTTCTCTGCCAGTTCGCGGAACAGCGCCAGCGATTTCTCGGCTTCCTCCACGTCCAGCCGGGTGATGGCATGGCCGACGTGGACGATCACGTAATCGCCGACCTCGACGCCGTCGACGAAGGCCAGCGAGACCTTGCTGCGCACGCCGCCGACCTCGACCGTGGCCTGATCGAATTCGTGCAGCGCTTCAACCCGTGCAGGGACTGCCAGACACATGGCGTCAGACCTTCATGAGAGTCATTTTCATGGATCGAGTCTACCCGATGGTTCGCCGCGCATCGCTTGAGCCAGATCAATATGGCGCTCAGTGGGTCGATCCTTCACCGAGCATGGCCCGGATCCACGCCGCCGCCCGTTCGACCGCATCAGTTTGCGCCGTGTCGATGGTCAATGCGCTCGGCTTTTCTGAGGAAGTCAGCGCTTCGGCCGTGGTCTGCTGGTTTTCCAGTACGCTGAGGTCGGCGTCCGACGGGTCATTGCCGCTGCGAGCGCGGGCCTCGACCCGTTGCGTCAGCGTCGCCGGGTCGGCCCGGCATTCGAGTATCGCGAACGGAACGCCGCGCGCGCGGGCCAGCTCGGCGAAAGGCTCGCGCTGGGCCTGCTTGAGAAAGGTCGCATCGATCAATACCGGAATGCCGGTTTCCAGCGCCGGCCGTGCCAGTTCCATCAGCCGTTGATAGGTGCGCCGGCCGGCCTCCGCCGAGTAGATTCCGGCATCGAGTCTGGCGCCGCTGCGGCTGTGCGGATCCAGTCCATGCAGGCGCTTGCGCTCGACGTCGGAGCGGATTCGGATCAATCCACACTTCGGCACCAGGCGCTCGGCCAGCCAGGACTTGCCGCTGCCCGACAGGCCGTGGGTGATCAACAGCGCCGGGCGTTGCTCGTCGCGGATCCGCTCGGCAAGGTCGAGATAGGCCCCGACCTGGGCCAGCACGGCGGCGCGGTCGATGTCGTCCTCGGCCAGCCTGAGGGCCTGCACCTTGGCCCGAACCATCGCCCGGTAGACCGTGTAGAGCGGCAGCAATCTCAGACCATCGTAGTCACCGGACGCGGCCAGCCATACATCCAGCAGCCGCCAGGCCAGCGCTCCCGAGCCGCGATCGCGTAGGTCCATCACGGTAAAGGCCAGGTCGCAGACCACGTCGGTCCAGCGAAACTCCGGATTGAACTCGATGCAGTCGAACAGCGTCGCCCGGCCGTCGATCCGTGCGACGTTGCCGAGATGGGCATCGCCGTGGCATTCGCGCACGAAGCCCTGATGCAGGCGCTGCTCGATCACCGGGTTGAGGCGATGTAGCTGGTCGATGGTCCAGCGTCTGAGTGCACTCAGACGCGGGTCGTCGATGTGGGCGGCCAGGCTTGCGAAATTATCCAGCATCGGCTCGGCCACGGCCCGCCAGGTGCCGTAGCGTCCATCGGGCGGAGCAATTGCCGAGCCACGATGCAGCCCGGCAAGCTGCCGCGCCAGGTCGTCGATATCGGCGCTCGACAGTTGGTTGGCGGCCAGCAGTCGATCGAAGCCGGCCTCGGGGTCGAAGCGGTGCATCCGGACGGCGTATTCGATCACCTGCGTCTTGCTGCGACCGTCGTTGTCGTCGACGCTGGCGACAATCCGCGGCGCCTCGGGCGTGCCGGTAATCGCGACCACATCGCGGTAGAGCATCGGCGCGCTGCGCCGGTTCAGGCGTATCTCTTCTTCGCAGAAATGCCGCCGACGCTGCAGAGTCGAGAAGTCGAGGAAGCCGAAGTCGACCGGCTTCTTGATCTTCAGCGCGGTATCGCCGGCCAGCAATATCCAGGAGGCGTGAGTCTCGATCAGCTCGACCGCCTCGACCGGATCGTTCGAGACATCGGCCCAGGGCTCGGGCCGCAGCAGCGATTGGATGAGTGTGTTGCGCATGACCGGGCTCACCTGGAGAGCGTGCTTCCGAGTCTAGCGCTGAGCTCATGCTTGAAATTTGCGCCGGCGCAAGGCTTGCGCCGAACCTCAGGCCACTGAATTCAGCGTGTCGCGACGTAGATGTAGTTGACGCCGAAGATCATCGGATGGGCTTCGATTTCGGACCAGCTTGCGGCCTGTTCGAGCATCGCGATGAATGCCTCGCCGCAGGGGAAGGCATCCGAGCTGCGCTGCAGATAGCGGTAGGCATCGCGGTCGCCACCAGCCAGGCCGCCAACCAGCGGGATGAAATAGCGGTTGTACAGCGAATAGCACGGCTTGATCAGGCCGCTGGGCTGGCCGAATTCCAGCACCACCAGCCGGCCGCCGGGCTTGAGCACGCGGTGCATCTCGGCCAGCGCCCGCTGCGGGTCGTCGACGTTGCGGATGCCGTAGGCGATCGAGACCACGTCGAAGCTTTCGTCGGGGAAGTCGAGGTTCTGCGCGTCCTGCACCTGCCATTCGATCGCCAGCCCGCGTTTTGCGGATTTGGTCTCGGCGTGCGCCAGCATGTCGGCGTTGAAGTCGGTGCCGACAAAACGTCCCTCGCCGCCGAGCGCGTCGTGAAACTTGATCGTCAGGTCACCGGTGCCGGCGGCGCAGTCGAGCACCGCATCACCCGGCTTCGCGCCCGAAAGCTTCACCGCGTGGCCGCGAACCCACTGATCCGAGCCGAACGACATCCAGCGGTTGGCCCGGTCGTAGCGGCTGGCAATGCGCGAAAACATGCTGTGGATCGGGTCGGACATCGCGGGCTCGGGCAGCTGGTTTCAAGTTTTCGATGGTACTGCCGACGTGAATCGGATGGGCGCTGATGTGCAGCTGCGGTCTCAGATTCGGCCTGTCGCCAGGGCGTCGAGCATTCGCGTCAGTTCCGCATAGGCGATCTTGCCGGTCGAGGTGCGCGGCAGCTGGGGCAGCCGATGCCAGCGGAGCGGGCGCTCGGCAGGGTCGAGATTGCGGCGCGCCCAGTCCTGCAGCGCCAGCAGCGGATCGCTGCCGTTCCGGGCGTCGGGCGCGACCACCGCGGCGACGATGCGCTGGCCCCAGCGTGCATCGGCGACTGCGATCAGCGCGATTTCGGCGACCAGGCCCGAGGCGGCCAGGCGTCGCTCGGCCGCATCGAGATTGACGTTGATGCCGCCGGAAATCAGCGTGCGGCCGGCGCGGCCGGTGATGTTCAGCTCGCCTTCGGCGTCAATCCGGCCGCGGTCGCCGGTGGTGTACCAGCCGTCGGCATCGGGGCCGCGCGAGGAATCATCGAGTGCGCCCGAGAACAGCATCGGTCCGCGCACCTGGAGTCGTCCGTCTTCGTCGACACGGACCTCGACGCCGGGCAAGGGGCGGCCGACCCAGTGCGGTCGGCTTTCGAAATCGAATTCCGCGGCGCGGGCGGGTTCCGGTGTTGCGAGCTGCGAGCCGGCTTCGGTCATGCCCCAGGTCGGCAGCACCGGCAGGCCGCGTGCTCGCGCGCACTGCAGCAATTCGGCTTCGGTCGGTGCGCCGCCGACCAGAACGGTCTTCAGTGCCGCCCGGAACGGGTGGGGGTGGCAGGCCAGCAGATCGATCAGCAGGGTCGGCACCAGCGACAGCCGCGTGATGGCCGCGTTTTCGATGGCAGCGGCGACGGCAGCGGCGTCGAAGCGCTCGTGCAGCGCCACGCAGGCGCCGGTCGCGACGGCGCGCAGCAGGATCGCCAGCCCGGCAATGTGGTCCAGCGGCAGACAGCACAGCCAGCGGTCCTTGCCGTCCAGCGCGAGTCGATCGCGGATCGCCGCGATGCTGGCCCGGTGTTGGCGCAAGGTCAGCGGCACCGCCATCGGCTCGCCCTCCGAGCCCGAGGTGAACATCAGCGTCAGCATCGAATCGGGCGCGAGTTCGGCCGGGGCGATTGCTTGATCGGGATCGGCATGCGCGATGCGTTCCAGTTCATCGACCGTCAACTCGCGAACGCCAAGTTCTTGCAGGCGATCGGTCATGCGCGCAGCGGACGTTGTTGCTGCAAGCGGCACCAGCACCGCGCCGCGCCACATCAGGGCATGGATGAGCAGCGCGGTCTGCAGCGCATCGACAGCCCCGTTGCCGGCGGTGCGGAAGGCGATCCGGTCGCCGGGCCCAATGCCCAGCCGCGCCAGTGCGCCGGCGCGAGCTGCAGCCTGTTCGGCCAGGGCGGCGTAATCGAGTTGCTTCGGTCCATGCTGCAGCGCCGGGTGAGTCGGTGTGCTCGAGGCCCGCTTGGCCAGCCAAGGCTTCATCGGGCGGTCTCCAGCGGCCTGAAGCCGAGGCCGTGCGTGGCGGTCGGCAAGTGCAGCGCGCCATGCTCGATCCGATCCGGTTCCAGGCCGAGGTCGCTGCGAAACCACTGACCCGTAGCCAGCCCGTGCGGTCCGGGCAGCTCGGGGCAGGCGGCGGCAAGCTGGGCCGCGGCGATGCGCCCGACCGCCGATTCCATCAGGTTGCTGAGGATGACCCGGATGCCGCGCGCGCCGGCGGCATCGATGATTTCCAGCGCCGGCAGCAGCCCGCCCACGGTGGACGGCTTCAGCACCAGCGCATCGACCCGGCCGCTGACGATCAATGCGCGGGCGGCGGCACGGTCGCTGCAGCTTTCATCGGCTGCGATTGCAGCACCAATTGCGGCACCTTCGGCCGGACGCAGCGCCAGCAGTCGCTCGAAATCCCGAGGCGCGACCGGCTGCTCGATCAGCGCGACGGGCAGCGTCGCCAGCGCCTCGATCGCCTGGTCCAGACTCCAGGCGCCGTTCGCGTCTAGGCGCAGTTCCAGCTCGGGAAAACGCCGGGCGATGGCCTTGATGCGGGCGCGGTCGTCGGCCAGAGCTGCGACACCGACCTTCAGTTTGGCGGCGCGATAGCCTGCGGCGACAGCCGGTTCGAGTGCCGCGATCGTTGCATCCGTCGACAGGCTGCCCAGAGTGCGCTGGACCGGAACCGAGGCCTGCGCCCGGACCCCGCGCGAACTACCGATCAGTTCGGCGATCGAGATCGCCTGCGAGCGGGCCAGCGCATCGAGCAGCGAAAGCTCGATCGCGGCCCGCAGCGCGGGCAGGGCGCTGCACTCGGGTAGCTTCGAATCGATCGAGGTAAATCCATGTAAAACAATGGGTAAGAGAATTGTATTGAGATTCCGAATTACATCGCCGGTCGTGCCCGCTGTCCAGCCCGCCAGCGGTGCGGCTTCGCCCCAGCCCGTTTCGAGGTGGCCGTCGATCTCGACCTCGGCCCGGACGATGACGATGTCGCGGCTTTGGAATTGACCGGCGGCGGTTGCCAGGGGTTCGACCAGCGCGAGCCGGTGCTGCCGGGCCTCGATGCGCCGCAGCACCATCTCGCTTTCGAGCCGGTTCGAGCTCATTGCCCGACGGACGAGCGGTCCGGCAGCAGCGCGGCAGCCACGGCGGAGCGAATCGATGCGCGAATGCGCTGGTCGATATCGCGGCGGGTGGCGGCGCGGATGATCTGCAAGTCCGGAGTGCGCAAAGATGCAGCGACGGCCTGTTCGAAGCCGGCGAAATCGGATGTTTCGATCAGTTCGATGGCGCGCGGAATCATCGCGCTGAGCGGTTCGCGACGTCGGGTCAGGAAGTGACGTTCGTGGATGTCGCCGAAACCGGCATTCGGCAGGTAGTCGAAGATCTCGCCGCCGTCGTTATCGATCACGATCACGGTCAGGTCGAGCCCGAGTTCTGCCGCCATCGGCAGCGCGCCGAGGTCATGTCGCAGCGCGACATCGCCGATCACCAGCACGGTCGGTTCGGCCTGCTGCCGCGACTTCCGTGCCATGGCCAGGCCCATCGCGGTGGCGACCACGCCGTCGATGCCGTTCAGACCGCGGTTGAAATACACCTCCAGATCGCGCCAACACCCGCCCATGTAGCTGTCGAAATCGCGCACGACCATGCTCGACGAGCAGACCAGCGCCGCGTGGTCCGGCAGCAGCCGACCCAGACGGTGCCAGATGCCGGGTGCAGACCAGTTTCCGGATTCAGGCTCAAGTTCGTGATCGAGAATTTCGAGGATGCTTCGCTCGGCATCCTGAAGATTCGAAAGCCAGCCGTAACGGGCCCCGGTCTCGCCCGGGTCGAGCAGGGCGAGTCGCTCGAACAACTCGGCCGGATCGCAGACGATCTGCTCGCAGGCCTGATGTTCCGGATCGGCCAAAGCGGCCGATTCGCTGATCACGATCTGGGGGATGCCGGTTGCATCGCGCAGCCGCCGCTCCAGGTTCCAGTTCAGCGCTGCGGCACCGGTGCGCAGGATCAGGTCGGGTTTCTCGGCCGGCCAGTTGACCGGCGCCAGCTCCATGCAGGCCAATACATGGTCGCCGCGCTCGCTCCAGTGACGCAGGGCCGAGGCCGGCTCGGCCAGCACGGGGACGCCGAAGCGCTCGGCGAAATCGCGGATCGCGCGACGCCGGTCGCAGCCGCGCGGGTCGGCCCCGGCGATCAGCAGTGGTCGGCGGCTGGTTTCGATCAAATGGTGCAATCGCTGCACCGATTCGTCCGAAGCGAGCGGGCGCGGCGCGCACACGCGCAGCCACGGCGCACCGTCGGCGCGGCCGGTGACGCTGTTGGCCAGGGCCTCGGGCAGGGTTTCGGGAACGAAGTCCGGGTGATCGGGCGCGACCTGGACCGGCTCCAGCGGCTTGCTGAACGGAATGTCCAGATGCACCGGGCCGGGTTCGGGTCCGATCGCCTGGGCCCACGCCCGGCACACGCGCTGGCGCAGCGCGCTGATCCGGGCGGCGTCGAGCGCCGGCTGGCCGAGGGCATGGAATCCGCGCACATGAACGCCGAACAGGCGCGTCTGGTCCATCACCTGAGCGCTGCCGCAGTCATGATCCTGCGGCGGCCGGGCCGCGGTCAGCAGCAGCAACGGAATCCGGTCACGGGCGGCTTCGCACACGGCCGGGAAATAGTTCGCCGCTGCGGTGCCGGTGGTGCAGACCAGTGCCACCGGCTGGCCGCTGGCACGCGCCATGCCGAGGGCGAAGAAGCCTGCCGCGCGCTCATCGACCACCGAGTGATCGGCAATGCCCGGATGCAGGGCGAACTGGAACACCAGTGCGGCCGAGCGTGATCCGGGCGAAATAACCACCTGCTTCAGACCGGCGCGGGCCAATTCGTCGACCAGTACGCGGGCCCAGAGCGTGTTCAGATTGGGCGCCGATGCCGCCGCGGGCATCAGAAATGCCAGGGGAAATCGGAAAAGTCGCGCTTGCGCTTCTCGACGAAGGCATCACGCCCTTCGGCCGCTTCGGCCGTGCCGTAGGCCAGCCGGGTGGCTTCGCCGGCAAACAACTGCTGACCGACCAGACCTTCGTCGGGCAGGTTGAAGGCATATTTCAGCATCCGGATCGCGGTCGGGCTCTTGCTGTTGATTTCCGAGGCCATTGCCACGGCGCGCTGTTCCAGCTGCGCGTGGTCGACGACCTCGTTGACCATGCCCATGGTGTGGGCCTGTTCGGCCGTGTAAGTCTTGCCGAGGAAGAACACCTCGCGCGCGAATTTCTGGCCGACCTGGCGCGCCAGCAGGGCCGAGCCGTAGCCGGCATCGAAGCTGGCCACATCGGCATCGGTCTGACGGAAACGGGCATGCTCGCGACTGGCAATGCTCAGATCGCAGACCACGTGCAGACTGTGGCCGCCGCCAGCCGCCCATCCAGGTACCACGGCAATCACGACCTTGGGCAGAAAGCGGATCAGGCGCTGGACTTCGAGAATATGCAAGCGGCCGGTGCTGCCTTCGCTGCCGTATTCATAGCCATCAGCGCCGCGCACGCGCTGGTCGCCTCCGGACGAGAACGCCCAGCCGCCGTCCTTCGGGCTCGGTCCGTTGCCGGTCAGCAGCACGCAGCCGACGTCGGTGCGGGCGCGAGCGTAATCGAGTGCGGCAAACAGTTCATCCACCGTCTGCGGCCGGAATGCATTTCTGCATTCCGGTCGGTTGAAGGCGATTCGCGCAATGGCGCGACCGGGGTTGGCCGGATCGTCAGCGACATGCGCGGTAATGTCGCGCTGGGCCAGATCCGCGATCGGGTGCCAGAAGCTGGCGTCGAACAAGGGCTTGAATGGCGCGTTCATCAATTGGACTCACAACAGAGTTCAGCACGCCCGCACCATGGATCGGGAGCGGGTTGGGGATGACTTGAGGCCAGCAACGCGATACTCATGGTCTTCGTTTGCCCGCAGCCGAGCCGATTCATCATCGGACTCGATTTTGGCATCAACCCCATCGACCGGTTTTGATACACATCATCTGCGCTGCGCCGCGTGACCGTGGGCGAAGGCCGCGGTGGAGATGCCTGGATGGAAGACCGGCAGGGCCGCAGACGCTCAGGTCCGGTTGATGGCCGCGCTGAAGTCGCGCGCCATGCGCGCAGCGAAATCGTCGACCTGGGTCCAGTCGGTGAAATCGATGATCTCGCTACCCTGCGCGGGCCCACCGGTCATCTTCATGATCATCCGGATCGCGAAGCGGTCCAGCCAGCCGTAGCTGGGGTAGTCGAGACGGCCCGGAAACACCTCGACCCAAGCCGGTTTGAACGCCAGGCGGTCGAGAAACTTGCGAACGTGCGAGTTGCTCTCGGCACTGCGCTTGGCCGGGGTGCGTGCGATCAGATTGACCGAAAAGAAGGCATTCGGCATGCGCTCCAGTGTTGCCGCGTTGAGCTCGAGGAAGCGGACGATGCGGCGATCGTGCTTGCCGTAGCGCACCGGCGCACCGACGATCGCGGCATCGAAGCGGGAAAGATCGATGTCGTCGACATGCTCGACTGCCACCAGCGAGGGTTTCGCGCCGTGATGCTCGAGGCCCTCGGCGATCCGCGTGGCGATCTTGCGGGTGTGGCCGTCGGTCGATGAGTACAGCAGCAGTGTGCGGATCATGCGGTAGCTCCGGTCAGCCGGGAATTCCGTAGCGGTTCAGTATCTGTTCCAGTTCATCGGCATGTTGCTCGCACCGACGTACTTCGAGCCAGGCGCGCCCTCGCAGCAGCGCGCCGGGTGATTCGCTGGTGCTGCGCATGCTGGCCAGCCTGTTGAGGCTGCTGCAGGCCTCCTCGACGGCGCGCTCGGCCTCGAGAATCTCCTGTTCCGGGTTGCCGCCGAGCAGGCTGATCTCGAAGCCGGCGAACATCATCCGGGTCAGTAGCTTGTTCTGGTGCCGGAATACCTGTTCGGAATATGCGCGCAGCTGTTCCGGCGTCATGAAGCGCACTGCCAGCGGATTTGCGCCGCGCGGCACCGGAATGCACGCCACAAGCGCAATGGCGCACAGGCCAAGCAGGATGCCACTCCGGCCGGCGGCAGGCATGGTCAGCGTTTCATGTAATTGAAGAATTCTTCGTTGGTCTTGGTCGACTTGAGCTTGTCGAGCATGAACTCGATCGCCTGGGTCTCGTCCATCGGGTGCAGGATGCGGCGCAGGATCCAGATCTTCTGCAACAGGTCGTTTTCGATCATCTTTTCCTCGCGCCGGGTGCCGGAGCGATTGATGTCGATGGCCGGAAACACCCGCTTTTCACCGATTCGGCGACTCAGATGGACTTCCATGTTGCCGGTGCCCTTGAATTCCTCGTAGATCACCTCGTCCATC
>NPIE01004995.1_pt1 | contig 10733 bp, 12 predicted proteins | sample 8637661 | NCBI WGS metagenome assembly NPIE01 (sample SAMN07420842, study PRJNA396082) | bioreactor metagenome | isolation source: sample BA12 brine-fed electro-methanogenic bioreactor BA | place: Japan: Kochi | collected 2016-12-09 | reverse complement strand
CAAGCGCCGCGAAATGGTAAGAGGTAAAAGGTGTATAAATACGGCTCTTTAAGGCTATTGAATCCTCCCGACATACCATGCAAAGGATATATACGCTCCCCCCTGCAAAGAATATCGAATCTTGTATTGCGCAAAGCACAATATTTTCTGAACCGGAATGCGGGTCAATTGTAGTGTCTAATTCAGAGTGATTTTCATGATCAACGAATATCATCTGGGTGTTTCCCGGCAACCAAACCATAAACGAATCCCCCATAGCGAGGTCCCAGTAGGCGGTTCCCGAGTAATCGTAACCTGGAGGCCAGTCTGGATATCCTTCGCAACGAAATCCGGTTCCGGGTTCGTCCATCCAGTCCACCATCCGGCAGGCGAGGCTGTCCGGCGCGGCGAGGGTGAGCCCCGCGAGAAGGGCGAGGGTGATTAAACAAATAGCTTTCGTTTTCATAATGTCTCCTTTCGGCTACTTCAAATATACCACCCTCCGCGACGTTTCGCAACCGCTTTGGTCGCTGAGCCTGCTGACAAGCCCCACGTGGTCGAAGCGCGCGCGCACGAGATATACGCCGGAAGGGAGGGATTCGTCGGGTCGCCAGATATAAGAACCCCCCTGACGCCCCTTCGTAAGGGGGGAAAATACGCTCCCTGAGCTTGTCGAAGGGTGTTTTGCATTGATATCGCTGGACACTGCAAACCCGGCGGTCATTTCGACAGGCTCAGTGACCGTCTTGACCCTTCTCCCATTCACATCATAAATCTCCACGCTAATCGGGACGGGAGACCCGTCCCCTATGGGAATATCGATGGCGATGGTTACCGCTGAATTGAAGGGGTTGGGGAATGAGCTCAAAATAATCTCAATTGGTTTAATCGGACTCATTTCCGAATCTGGTCGTATATCGGTTAAGCATAAAGCTTGATAAGCATTTATTCGCCCCCAACCATGATAAATATCCCATCCGGGAGTATCCTCTGTCGGAATACCAACAAGATCAGTCGCCGTTGAACAGATTATAGCTTTAACCTCGATAGGGGAAAGTGAAGGTGACATCCCCATAATCAGCGAAGCCAACCCAGAAACCATTGGTGTAGCCTGAGAAGTCCCGCAATAAAATGCATATGTTTCCAATGACCATAGCGTTGAGCGAATATAATCCCCTGGAGCACAGACAGATATATATGTATTATAATTAGATCCACCGCCCCAGCAAAATGGATTACATCTCCTGCCGGTTTTATCAATAGCTCCAACTGCCATAACGCCGGTAAAAGATGCAGGATACATGATGATATCCGAGTTATAATTGCCCATAGCGGCGACAAGAAGCACACCAAGTGATTCGGCATATTGAATGGAAGCTGGCAATGCCGTCCCAGGCAAATCTTCACCAGCTAAGGATAAATTTATAATATTTGCTCCGTTATCGCAGGCATAAATGATTGCTTCAGCCCACCATGAATAATAACCCCAATTCGATGAATTCAACGCTTTAAGGTTCATTAACCTGCAATTCCAATCAAGACCGGCTGTTCCATAGCTATTATTAGCTTCAGCTCCGATGATTCCCGCCACATTTGTTCCATGTCCAAAGTCGTCCATAGGATCATTATCGCCATATGCGAAATCCCAGCCTCGATAATCGTCGATGTACCCATTTGAGTCGTTATCAATACCATCCAGTGAATCGCACGTGTTTATCCATTGTCTGCCGTTAAGGTCGCTATTCATCCAATCGAAACCACCGTCGATAACTGCAACGACAATATCGGAAGAACCAGCTGAGATATCCCAGGCCTCCACTGCATCTATATCATTGTTGAATATTGCATTAAAAGGTGAGGGATTATAACCTGTAGAGTTAAAGCCCCATTGTGAAGGGAATTCGGGGTCTGTTGGGACAGCAGTTCCGGCTCCCATACCATCGATTTGGCAACTCTTAATACCTTTTATTGCTTCTATTTTTTTAATAATTTGCTCTTGATTTTCCGTTTCTAAAAAATCGAGGGTTGCTATTTTATCTAAGTTTAATCTCTCTATCAGTTTAGGGTTTTTGTGTTTAGACTGAGGGGAGAGCAATGGATTTGCTGATATTGGTTGGATTTTCGTCTGCTTGAATATGTGTTCTGCGATAGTGTTTGTCGAATCGAAAAAGGGGTAGGCGATTTTATTCTCAAATACAATGAGAAGTCTTGTTCTCGGTGCATCCATCCAGTCCATCATTTGGCAGTCGAGGCTGTCGGGCGCGGCGAGCGCAAGCCCCGCGAGAAGGGCAAGGGCGATTAAACAGATAGCTGTAGTTTTCATAATGGTTCCTCAAAAGTTTGAATTACCATCCCTTCCCCCCTTCGGGGCGGGTGTATTTCTTCGGTAATGTTCAATATATCGTCAACGCGATGATATTTTTCGTCAACGTAGTGGCATTTTTCATCAACGTGCTGACACATTTCCTCAACTGGATGATATTTATCCTCAATGAACTGTAATATATCGTCAACTGAATGATATTTTCCGTCAATGTCCTGGAACATCCCGTCAACCCAAGACCGCAAAACGTTCCGTCTTTGTTGCAGTGCGTTGAGTATTTGATGCAGAGCGTTGAGTCGATATTGCAGTGCGTTGACGAAAAATTGCAGTGCGTTGACTCTTTGTTGCAGTGTGTTGACGGGATATATCATTGCGTTGAGTCTTTGTCGCACTGCGTTGACGGGATATATCATTGCGTTGAGTCTTTGTTGCACTGCGTTGAGTCGATGTTGCAGTGCACGCGCTCTTTTTCGCTTATGTCGAAGGAAATCCCTCATGGTCTCGGCGTCTTTTTCCCCTCGTTTCGAAGAAAATTAAGGATAGAGTTGTTCTCAAACGGGTCATCGAAGGGTTTTTTGACCTTGTGCGTTTCAGGGTCGATGTCCATCGGCGCAACCGGTTTCCGTCGAACTGTGAGGTAGCAGTCGAAGACGCCGAAGAGCTTATCCACGTTTTCGAGAGAACCTCTGGCTCGCCCCTGCAGAATCCGCGTGATTGTCGCCCTCGCCACGCCGGAACGCCGCGACAGTTCAGCATGGGTCAAACCGGTTTCCTCGATAAGACATTTCAAATAAATCGCGATTTTGTTCATTTTGCACCTACCTTTATGTCGAATATACAATTTTTCGCGAAATTTCGCAAGAATATTGTTTTCTCCCCTTGCCAATCGGAGTCGAAGGTCGCCCGGATAAGATATTCGCCTTTGGCACAAATTAGCTTCCGACCAAACAAGCCCTGGGCGAAAATAATGCTGAAGCAAAGTGAAACCAGTATCAGAAATTTTGTCCCGGTTCGCTTTATTTCGCGACTTCAGGTTTTGGCCTGGAGTTCGGTTGCTACGTCAGTTGCAGGGCTTGGAGAATTGCGGTGTTTGAAGTTCTTTAAGTCGTCATGTTTTAAATAAGCCCTCCTCATCTCCTTGTCGAGAGCAACCTCCCCGCAGATCTATGTTCTCGGGATTTCAGAAGTTTCTCACGGACGAACATCTCCCTTTCGTTCAATACTCGATATTTACCTTGATATTGGCGCGAATCATGCTATTATTAAGCGTTGATAAGTGTTCTATCATAGTGGAGACGATATGAGAGTTGTTACAGCCGAGATGATGCGCGAAATCGACCGGAGAACCATCGAGGAAAAGGGTATTCCGGGGATGACCCTTATGGAGCGCGCCGGAATGGGCATAGCTCAGGGCTTGATGGCGTATCTGAACGAAGATTCCTCTGTCGGAAGGATAGCTATTCTCGCCGGCCCCGGCAACAATGGCGGTGACGGCTGGGTTTGCGCAAAATATCTTCATGCCGAGGGTCTCGATGTCGAGGTTTTTTCCGCCATCGACCCCGCCGAACTCAATGGAGACGCAAAAAGCGCCTTCGAGACAGCGCGGGATGCCGGAGTGAAATTTTCCCTCTGCATCGACGGCCAAATCGACCTCGATGATTTTGAGATTGCGATAGACGCTCTTCTTGGAACGGGCGCTAAAGGCCAGCCCCGCGGTGCTATCGGCAGAATGGTGGAGATTCTTTCCCAGTCGCCGGGAATCGAAGTTTTCGCGGTGGATAACCCAACCGGCGTCGATTCCGACACAGGGACGGCATCGGATAACGCGGTCGTCGTAACGGAGACATTTTCCCTCGGCCTGCCGAAGCTCGGACAGTTGCGTTATCCTGGAAGCCTTTTCGTGGGCGGTCTTAACGTCGTCGATATCGGAATTCCCGAGGACGTTTATGAGGGCATGACTCCCGACTGGCGCGTCGATTCCACGGAGGAACTGATGGCGCTCCTCCCCTTCCGTCCCGCTAACGGGCATAAGGGCACATTCGGCAAATCGGCCATTATCGGTGGTTCGGCGGGCATGAGCGGTGCGATAGTTATGGCGGCGGAAAGCTGTCTGCGTTCGGGAACAGGCCTTGTCGAGATGGTCGTTCCCGAGGGAATTTTGAATGTTGTCGAAACCCTTTTTCGCGAGGCTGTATCACAGCCGGTGCAGGAGGTAAAAAGCAGGAAATGCCTTTCGGTGCGTGCTTTGGGCGATATAATTCGATTAGCCGGCGATTGCGATTCGGTCGCTATAGGCCCGGGAATCGGCACGCATCGAGAGACCATAGATTTGATAGGCCGCCTTCTTCCGAAAATAACCGTGCCCTTTGTCCTCGACGCCGACGGCCTTAACTGCCTCGCGAAACTGCGAAATCGTGATATCCAAGTTAAATTCGGCGCACCTGTTATTATGACGCCTCATCCCGGCGAACTCTCCCGACTGCTTGACATTCCTGTCGATGAAATTCTCGAGCAGAGATATGAGAATATGAATGAATGGGCAAAAATTCTCGGCGCGGATATTCTCGTCCTCAAGGGCGCTCCGACAACTATCGCCGGGCCGGAAACCCCTATGTATATCAACCGGACGGGCAACCACGGCATGGCCACGGGCGGTTCCGGGGATGTCCTAACTGGAATAATCGCGGGATTCCTTGCGCAGGGCCTTTCGCCGATGGATTCTGCACGTCTGGGAGTCTATATTCAAGGCCTAGCCGGGGATTTAGCGTCGGCGGAATTGGGGCATCGCGGGATGATAGCCGGAGATATTATAGACTGCGTTCCGGAAGCCATCCTCGACCTCGAACTATTCTCAGAATTAACTTGAGGTAATTCATATAATATTCTATATTACAAGGAGATAAACATGAGCATAAAAGACATAATCGAAAAACGTAGGGCATATCGCTCTCTCGAAAAAATCGAAATTACCCAAAACATCCTCGACGAACTCATTTCCTCTGCGCGGCTCTCCCCCTCATGCTTCAACAATCAGCCCTGGCGTTATGTCTTTGTCCACGAAAAGGAGACTCTCGAAGGGATGTTCGATACTTTAAGCAAGGGAAACGAATGGGCGACTCGAGCCTCGATGATAATCGCCGTTGTCAGCCGGGAGGATTTCGACTGCCAGATTTACGACCGCACGTATAATCTGTTCGATACGGGCATGGCTACGGCGTTTATGATCCTTCGCGCAACGGAACTGGGCCTCGTCGCCCATCCTATCGCCGGTTACAGCCCAAAGAAAGTCCGCGCAGTGCTGGATATTCCGGACGATATGCAGGTCATCACTTTAGTAATCGTGGGCAAACATGCGGATGATATCAACGAACTCCTATCGGAAAAGCAAATTCAGGACGAGAAGAAACGCCCAGAACGTAAGCCAATTGATGAACTTTTCTACTTCAACAAATATACTGGAGGAACGGATAATGAGTAAAATTCATGTAATATTCATTTGTGCGATTTTTATAACCTGCACTGCCTTAGCTCAACCATCAGACGAGGAGGTCAAATTGACTCAGGAACAAGCTCACGAAGTTTTTTCGATCGAACTGAATAACCGTGTGTGGAATTTGTTAGGTAAACCCGACCGCACCGACACCGAAAACAACGAAATGATATGGGCGGCTTATGCTTCCCTATACCATTGGAGTGTTATCGGCCGACCGGTAAATATTCAGCGTGGCGAATGGATGGTTTCCCATGTGATGGCGGTTCTCAATCATCCTGAATCAGCTATATATCACGCCGATAGGTGTTGGAAACTTACCGAAGAGCTTAATCTGGAAGGTTTCGATAGAGGATATGCCCTCGAAGCCCTTGCCAGAGCCAATGCCTGCGCTGGAAACACGAAACAGGCGCAGAAATACTACGCCGACGCTCGGGCATATTCGGAAAATATTAAAAACCCCGAGGATGCGGAATTATATATAAGCGACCTTGAAAGCGGCCCCTGGTATGGAGTTATCGAATAAATGAATTCTATCATCGAACAAAAACAGCTCCTCGACAGCCTTAACGATGCCGTGTATGTAGTCGATAGGAACCGAAAGATTATATATTGGAATCCTTCTGCGGAACGTATTACAGGATATTCCGCCGGCGAGGTTCAAGACTCCCATTGTTGGGATAATCTTCTCCTCCATGTCGATACAGAGGGGAACAATTTGTGTAAGACCACATGCCCGCTGATGAAAACAATCAAATCAGGGGAAAAAGTCGAAACACGTGTATATCTGCGCCATAAGGAAGGTTTTCGAATACCCGTCTTAATACGCACTGTGCCTCTGTTTGACGATGAAGGCAATATCGATGGCGCATACGAAGTTTTCAGAGAAGATTTCGATACCGCCTTCGTTGCGGAAAAGCTTGAAAAACTTCAGAGACTTGCATTAGTGGATTCCCTCACTGGAATAGCCAACAGAAATTACCTGGAGGAAACCCTCGAAGTTCGAATTTCCGAGCATCGAAGATATGGGTGGAGTTTCGGCGTTCTTTTTCTGGACATCGACTGGTTCAAAGAGATCAACGATAACCATGGCCACGGATGCGGCGATAATATACTTAAAACGGTCGCGAAAACTATAATTCATAATATCCGCAATCTTGATTCCGCCGGCAGATGGGGCGGGGATGAATTTCTTATACTGCTCCCGAATATCTCGGCCAAAGAACTTGAAACTATAGCATCCCGTATCAGAGTTCTTGTGGAGAAATCTACCGCAGAGTCCAATAATAAGGAGATTTCAGTAACGATATCCATCGGCGGAACATTAGTCCGCGCGGATGATACCGAAAAGTCAATATTGGCAAGGGCGGACGCTCTTTTGTATAAATGCAAAGCCTCTGGAAAGAACACAATACTTATCGAATAATGAAGCGATTGAGTAACAGGGTGATATTAATTTTTGGACTGTTAATGACTTTGCAAACCTTTGCAGGGCCTCAGTTAGGCTTCGGTCTCGGGTGGGCGCCAACCGCCGATATCGAAGATTCCCTGAGCGGCGGTTCCCTGTATTTTCGAGAAACGGGAACTTTTTACGATGTTATATCCCCAGAAATACAATTCCTGTGGGATTTCGAGACGGCATCCTTAGGCGTAAGCGCGGGGACAATCTTTTCCAATACTAAATTCGTGAATACTCAGCCGACAGCCCTTCGAGGTATTTCTGTCGGTGGAAAATTTATATACAATTATGTAATGCATGAGAGCGGCGAATGGCTATTCCCTATGATGTTAGATGGCCGATGGCACACTTTGAAAGTTCTATACAAACCCACTGTCGGCGATTTTGAAATCTCCGGAGAAGGCTGGGATATATACGCCTCCTTCGGTGTCGAACGAATATGGAACCAGAAAATCAGCCTTGGAATTATCCTCGGTTGGGGTCTCTCTCGCGCCACGTTTGACGGTTCCGAATTCGGAATCACCCCCGCCTTGAAAGCCGACGGCTGGAAGTTTGCAATCACAAGCAGATTTGGCTTTGCGAAGAATAGGTTCCAGAATTAGATCCATCGGAATATAAATATCTTATGATGATTCATAATACTTATTTGTTAGTTTCAAAGCAAAAAAATAGAAAAAATCACCCTTTTATACAAAAAAGTTATTGACTTCTAACTTTTTATAACTATAGATTGAGGTGTAGAAAGTAAAAATTCAACCTTAAAAGGAGAAACATGGGAAAAATAGACTACAATCAGGGCGAAATTCACATTGTATTGGAAACCAGCGACAGTGCCCTGGTAAGTGAATTTGAGAAGATTTACGGTCTCATCAAAGGCGGCGCTAAACCATCGATAAAAGCCGAAAAGACCGTAAAGGAAGCACCCAAAAAGGCCGCGGAAGAATCCCCTAAGCCAACAACAGACATTACTTTCGGCAAATACCTCACTAACTTCAAAAAGCTGACCAAGCCGGAAATGATATTGGCTTTCGGAGAATGGATCGGAAAACCTTTCAAAAGCAAAGACTACTTCGCCGTCGAAAAAGACAGAGGAGCTTTCACATCCAACATTCAGAAGGGGTTCCACCCGCGTCTTACCGGCCTAAAGAAAGCCGATAAGATAAAAACCGTATCCAAAGGCGTTTACCAGATTACAAAGCAGGGCAAAGAAACCCTCGACAAAAAGCGCAAGTAGCCGAGGTTGGATATGAGCCGTTTATTGCGAGCGCTGGCTATTCCGGCGCTCCTATCCATCATGCTGTTGGCATGTGCCGATTCATCGGGTCCCTCAGCGACGGAAAACTACATTTCCGGCGCGTCTAATATCGAAGAAATCCCCGGAATCACCAATAATGATATATATATTTATCTTGTAGAATTCGGAACCTACGGTCCTGTATATGTTGATACGGCCGATATCGATTATCTCGGCGAATATGAGTTCCGCGGCTTCGACAACGGATGGTTCGCAATATATGCCGAGACCAAACCCGGCGTCTCCCCCCGTTACACAGGCTTCCGCGACAATAACCGCGACGGCATTTTCGACGAAGCAGACGCCCTAAATTTCTCTACATACGCTCATCTAACCAACTACAATATTCCACTATACCAACATGGCTTCCTGCCCGATACTACAACCTTCGAGTTCGAACCCAACGACGATTTGTATAACGCCCAGGATTTGGATAGAATCCACACCATGCATATAAGCGGAGATGTCTCCAGCGGTGGTTTCGACGGAGTCAACTACACCGGCGACCACGATTTTTTCCGCTTCGAATCCATCTGGGACGGCGATCTTCTTATCGACCTCAGATGGGCCGGAAGCCAGGACCTCGACCTTTATCTTTATGATTCCTTCGGTGAATACATCGACAGCGCCCCCGCTGACTGGTCAAGCCCGAACACAATATCAAAATTCGTTTATCGGGACAGCGAATATGTCGTCCTCGTCGTATCCGCTGACTATTCATCGTATTACGAACTCTCGATACAAATAAGATAGGAGAAAAATGAACATCCTCGATGCAATAAGAAATAGAAAATCCATTAGAAAATATAAAAACGAACCTCTGCCCGACGGCGCCCTCGATACAATCCTCGAATCCGCCCGTCTGGCGAATTCCGCACGGAATAGGCAGGAATGGGCTTTTGTCGTCGTCTCGAATGATGACGTGAAACGGAAACTTGTCCCGGCCTGCAACAATCAGGCTTTCGTCGCGGAGGCCTCGGTGGTGATCGTCGCGTGCGCTACGAATGAATACACCATGCGATGCGGCCAGCCAGCCCACGTCATCGACACCGCCATCGCCATCGACCACATGCAGTTGGCCTCGGAAGCCCTCGGGTTAGGCTCATGCTGGCTCGGGTCATTTTTTCCCGACCAGGTTTCGAAAATTTTGGATATTCCGGACGATATATCCATCATCGGCGTTCTTCCCATAGGCGTCCCCGCCGAGGAGGGACGCGAAAAATCCCGCAAACCCCTCGACGAAATCGTCCATCACGAAAAATGGAGAGCGAAATGAAAAAATCCATCGCCCTATTAATGATAATCTTCTCAGGCGTAATCCTCGCTCAGGGGACAAACCCGAATTACTACCAGCCGCGAAGCATAGTCGATATGCCCACCGCTGGCCTCCTCCCCGACCGCGCATGGATGGGGCAAATTCAACTTGGCGAGGCGGGAAGCCTTGTCTCCTACTTCGGAATCGGCCTTTGGGGTCGGGTTCAGGCGGGAGTGAGCTACGGTGCTTACGGCGTCCTCGGCAGAGGTTTTGCGACCGCGTATCCTCGGCCAAGTTTCCAGCTCAAAGTGCGCCCCATCGAGGAGTCAAAAGATTTCCCCGCCATCGTCATCGGATACGACGACCAGGGGCACGGAATCTGGGACAGCGGACGCAAACGCTACGCCCGCAAATCCCCCGGCGCATACCTCGTGTTCAGCAAAAACTGGGCGACAATCGGCGGCAACGCGGGAGTTCACCTCGGCACAAATTACTCCTTCGAAACCCACGACCAGGGCGGAATCAACATCTGGGTCGGGGTCGATAAAAACCTCGGCGAGATGTTCGCAATCTCCATCGAATACGACGCCGCGATGAACGACTACGACAAGGACGACGGCGTTTACGGCTCCGGTAAAGGCTATCTTAATGCTGGAATCAAATGGTCGGTGCGACCGGATTTCGAGATTGAGTTCATCCTGAGCGATTGTTTGGTAAACGACCAGAACGCCAAAACCTTTTCCCGCGAAGTTCGGCTCTCCTTCGTATATCCTCTTTAATCGAATTTTCGCAAATGCTATGGCCCTATTTTAGATACACCACACGTTTCGAGATGGATTCATCCCCGATTTTCGCCCGCACGAGATAAACGCCGGAAGGGAGGGTTTCGTCGGGACGCCAGATGGAAACATCTTGCGTAGGGGAGGGCCTATG
>NPIE01005490.1_pt1 | contig 10736 bp, 10 predicted proteins | sample 8637661 | NCBI WGS metagenome assembly NPIE01 (sample SAMN07420842, study PRJNA396082) | bioreactor metagenome | isolation source: sample BA12 brine-fed electro-methanogenic bioreactor BA | place: Japan: Kochi | collected 2016-12-09 | reverse complement strand
CGCTTCCTGAGATGCCCCTTCGCTTTGACACTCACAATCCGTGCCTTATCTCCGGATATGACCGTGTCAAGGGTAACTGGTGAGTGATCTGGTGAACTCATTACCTGCTTGTTCTGTTGTTTGGTAGGGATAACCCCGAGTCGAAGAAGATTCGAAAAGAGAGGAGAATACAGAAAAGTATTCGGTTTTCATAGGAAAACCGAAGATCCTGATTACAAACTACAGGCGGTTTGCCAGCACCGGAAGCGCCGCCCCGATCCGGGGGTCATGGAGGCGCTTTCCCTCAATTCCAAGAGCCTCCCAGATGACCGCCTCAACCACAAGATAGACACGGCAGTCGGTTCTGAGACACCCGCAGACGGCATCACGCCCCCGTCCGGCGGCTGCGTGGAGATGGAGGGAGGGGCCTTCCTCACCCGGATAGATGGTGGCGGTGCCGAGGCACTCCCAGCCACCTTCGATCTGCTCCTTATGCGGCACCGGGGGGATCACCGCCTCCTCAGGGCCGGTTACCAGCCCTGCAGAATTGAGCGCTCCAAGAAAGGAGATAACGCCGTGGCTGATCTGCTGCTCCTGTACAAATGAACGGACCGATTCGATCAGATCCTCGCCATCATCAAAACGGAGGAAGAAGACCCGGCCAACTGTGCCTTCCGAATACTGCATACAGAGTAGTGTGCATCTGATCGTGGTTATGGTTTGGGATTTTTGGATCAATAGAGGTAAGAACCTCAGGATCAGTACCTCATCATAATGAATACCGGTCATGAGATCCACCCGCTTGGCGCAACCGAGATCGCTCTTCGTATCGGTGAGATCGAGGTTTATACCGGGGATTTGTCTCCCTTCCAGAAAGTACTCCTTGGAACGGACGGGTCAGTCACCCATCTCCTGTCGCTTGCAACCGAGTCGAATGTGGGGGTGAAGACCCGGCTTCAGGAGGTCCTCCCCGCAGATCATGAGGTTGCAGAACTGCTTGATATCTCTCCGGATGACCCGGTGAACCACCGGATAGTCGATCTCGGTATTGGTGAGGAGGGGCGGCCGCTCATCTATGCCATCTCATACACCCCGATCAACCGGCTTGCTCCTGAGATGAGAGCTGATATGATGAAGGCCGATATTCCGATCGGAATCATCCTCAAAAAACATAAAATAGAATCCCGCCGCGAGATCCTGACGATCGATTCATATCCGGCAGATGAGCATCTCGCCGGAATATTCGGCATTCTTCCTGGTGAGCCGCTCTTTGCCCGGCGGTATCGGATCATCCATAAAGACGAGCCCCTCATGGTGATCACCGAGATCTTTTCGTCAGGCACATTCTCAGATACAAAGCGGGTCATCGTGGATACCCCATCCCGCCTTCATATCGGCTTGATAGACTTAAACGGGAGCATCGGCCGCGTTGACGGAGGGGTCGGGATTACCCTTGACCGGCCGCATCTCCTCATCGAGGCGCGTGCTGCCGGCCGGATTTCGGTGCATGGAGGGGATGAGGAGAGCAGGCAGCGTGCGGCAGAGGCGGCAGCTGCTGTGATCGAACACTTCGGGCTCACCGGCGGTGCCACAATCATCCTCCATACCCTCCTCCCCCGCCACTCGGGGCTTGGGAGCGGAACACAGATTGCACTTGCAGCAGGAAAGGCGGTGGCAGAGCTCTTCGGAAGAGAGGCAACAGCACTGGATCTTGCCCGGATAACCGGCCGGGGCGGGACATCCGGCATTGGAACGGCCGCTTTTGATGCGGGGGGAATCATCATCGACGGGGGCCACAGGTTCGGACCGGATCAGGAGAAGACTGTTTTTAAGCCTTCATCTGCCTCACGCGGGGTGAAACCGGCGCCGGTCATATTCCGGCATCCATTCCCCGAAGACTGGGGAATCCTGCTTGTCACGCCGGAGACAGAGCCCGGCGCCTCGGAGGATGCCGAGGTGGATATCTTCTCTGAATACTGCCCGGTGCCGCTTGCCGAAGTGCAGGAGATCTGCCATCTCGTGATGATGCAGATGCTTCCCTCTGTTGTCGAGGGGGATATCAGGCGGTTTGGGGCGGCGGTGAACCGGATGCAGGAGATCGGTTTCAAACGGGTGGAAGCATCACTCCAGCCGGAGAACCTCCGGAACCTCCCCGCCCTGCTCTGTGAGGCAGGGGCATACGGGGCGGGCCTCTCCTCATTTGGACCGACAGTCTATGCGATCATCGACAGGGGCGATACACAGGTTGCGGAGGCCGCCCGGCGTGGACTTGAAGGGATTGGCGGCACTGTTGAGGAGGTCTCCGCGAGGAACAGGGGAGCGATTGTGAGGATGGGGTGAGACAGATGTTCATCATCGGCCATCGGGGTGCCCGTGCCACCCGTCCTGAGAATACCATCGCTGCCCTCAGGGAGGGGAGCAGGTGGGCAGACTATGTCGAGGTGGATGTACGGATCAGCCGGGATGGTATTTTGGTTGTAATCCACGATCCAACCCTTGACCGGACAACAGACGGATCCGGTTTTGTCCGGGATTATACCCTCGCTGAGCTGAAGGCACTGGATGCCGGGGAGGACGAGCCGATCCCGACACTCGCAGAGGTGCTCGCCCTTGATCTTGGTGAATGCGGGCTTGTGATCGAGCTGAAGGAGGGGGGATACGAAGATCAGGTTGCTGCGATGATTCGGGAAGCGGGGCTTTCGAAGGTGCTGGTCGCCTCATTTGATGCAGACTGCCTCCGCCGGATCGCTCCCCTGCTCCCTGATGCCGAAATCGGGTACATCTTCCGGTCTCCCGGTGCTGATTTGGTCCGGGTGGCGGCATCGATCCCGGCATCATATATCCTTCTGCGGTTTATTGATGTGACAGAGGAGCTGGTCGGGGCAGCAGGGAACGCTAATCTCAGAACCTTTCTAGGGACCCTCAATTCTGAAAAGGAGTTCGAAGAAGCCTCCAAAATCGGAGTTGATGGGATAGTAACAGATGATCCGCATTCAGCACGGACATTCTTCGGCTCATTGAGGAATGCACGAGATGCAGAACAGGCTTGATTGGATTCCAAGTACCAACACCCCGGCAGCAAAAACAGATATCCGGGTGAGAGACAATAGAGAGCTATGCGAAAAGCGGTTTTTTCGGCAGGAGTCATTCTTCTCATGCTACTTGCAGTATCCGGATGTACTGCTCCGGGGGAATCCGTAGAGAATGATCCGGTTCCAACACTGCAGACGATTACTGCAAGTGAGGCGATCCTCCTGATTGGATCAGATCCCACACTTACAATCATCGATGTCAGAAGAGCTGATGAGTATGCTGCCGGGCATATCCACGGCGCAGTGAATATCGATATCTCCTCATCATTTGCTGATGAGGCGGGGGGGCTCGATCGGGATGGATCATATCTCATCTACTGTGCAGCAGGCGTACGGGGAGAATCTGCTCTCAAAATAATGGGAGATCTTGGTTTCACCAAGGTCTATAATATCGGAGGCGGGATCTCCGCCTGGCAGAGGGCCGGGGGAGCCATCGTCAGGTGAAGAGGAAGATCATGTTCTTCTGAGCAGATCTGAGAGGAGAGCCAGATACCGTAAGGCGGTCAACCCGACATTTACCGGATCAAGCCTTGCCGCCTCTTTCATTGAGGTTTCTGCCTCCTGTATCTGCCCAAGAGTGTGAAGGGCAATACTTCGATAGAACCACGTATTTGCATTTTCAGGATTATATTTGAGGGCATTTTCAAAGGATTCGAGCGCTTCGACATACTTGTGAGAGTCCATCAGAGCCCGTCCATGAAAATGCCAGGCATACCCGCTCTCTGGATCGAGTGAGAGAGTTTGCTCAAAAAGAGGGAGGGCTTCTTCTGGCCGCCCCAGCTCCACCAGCGCCGCACCCATGGCATTCTGGAAATTCAGATCGCCCGGCCATCTCTTCCGACCCTCTTCTGCCGCCCTGAGTGCCTCATCGAACCGCCTTGCTTGTTTCAGGGAATCACACCAGAGAAGGAATTCTCGCTTTGAATTCCGTGGATCCTGATCGGTTTTTGGTGCAGAAACTGAAGAGATCACTGGTTTCTTCAGCCGTTCCCGTGCATTACGAAGGGCAGGATTATCCGGATCGATCTCCTCTGCCTTCGCAAGTGAGGCAGCCGCCTCCTCATCCCTGCCCATCTCATGCAGGAGCAGACCACGGTTGATCCAGGCAGCGGCATCAAGCGGGTGGATTGCGATTGAGCGGTCAAACGACTCGATCGCCTCCTGATCACGTTCGAGGCAGACGAGGGCGGCCGCACGCTTCATCCAGAACCCGGCATGATCCGGCCTCTTCTTCAGGATCTCATCATAGGTACGAAGAGCCTCTCCATATTTTCCGGTATTCAGGGCAATCTCTGCCCGTTCGATCTTTCTCTGAAGCACTTTCGGGTTGATATGTATACGCCTCCGCAGATCTCAGTTTTTACTGCCGCCTGATAATACTGATGATACCATATGTTCAATTCCCTCGGCCATTTAACCAGACGCACTGGCAGATGGTGGGCAGAAGAAACTATTTGGAATCTGTCGTCATTGGAATCGTTGATACAAGACCAGAATGAGAATGAAAATAAAAGAGAACGATAGAGGAGATTACCATGAAACAGAAAAGCTGGAAAGAACGATCGGTTCTCGCCCTGATCCTGCTGATTGCGATCCTGGGAATACCTGCAATAGCCGCCGCCTCAGTGTCGGGATCACTCCATACAACAGCAAAAGGCGATAGCATCTTCATTGAAGGGCATGCGTACGGAAGCCCCAGTGCGGGTGTTGCAGTCTGGATATTCGGGCACAACTACTACCTCCGGGATACGCAGCAGGTCGAAACTGATGGAAGCTTCTCATACGAGCTCACCGGCACGCGGACAAATCAGATGGCATCGGGGCAGTATTTCGTCGTCGTCCAGCACCCGATGGCAAATAACCGGTTCGATGTGATCGAGGATACAACCACGACTGCCGGTACAACCTATGTGCGGATGAGAGGGAGTGTGGCAACATCAGGTGCGGATGTCTTCATATCAGAAGGGGCCGGCCGCCTCCAGGGATCCAATGCAGCAGAAGCCCTCATTCGCCTTCTGGACAACCAGAATATCGACGATACCTACATGAGATGGACGTTTCTCATTGAAGATCCCCGGATCGAAATTGATCCGATTGATACCATATACACCGCAGAGAGGTTTATGATCACAGGAAGAACGAACCTGGCTGCTGGAAATGATCTCCTCGTCGAGGTCGTATCATCAGCATTTGGACACACCAGCAAGACAAAACCGGAGCCCTTCTCCGGAGCCTCCGGGATAGCAAAGGTGGTTCCGGGCGACGCCTTCTCACAGAGGTTCTTCTTTGAGGTCGACCCGGCTGCGTTCCTCCCTGATGAGTACACGATCAAGGTTACGTCGCTGAAGACAGATCAGGCGGCCACCACAACCATCACTGTGCTCGAGGGGAAGCCGCCGGCAGAAGAACCGGCTGTAGTACCCCCGGCACCAATACCAGCCATAGACGAGCCGGAGATCCCGACACCTGCACCTGAGCCTGAAAAGAGCCCGCTCATCTATGCAACCATAGCTGCTCTTCTGGCAGTTGTACTGTTTACAGTGAGGAGGAGGTGAGGGAGGGGAAGCAGGAGTAGGTGAGACCATTCCTTTGATTACAGCAAAAACATAAAGGTTTTCAACAACCATTTAGCAAGTATCTTCAGTACCATAGAATACAAAGTCCGGCGAATGACGACCTGGATCACCACCCGTGCCCGGACTGTTGTATATAATCCCATGAGATGATGACAGTAAAGCCTTATATCCCCGAAGAATTGCCCCCGAATACAATCAACTGGGAGAGCCATATCCCGCAGATAGCATCAGCAAACCGTGCTCTTGCCCGGTACGACGGGATTCTCAATGCAATCCCAAACCCCGAACTCCTCCTCTCCCCACTCCTGACACAGGAAGCAGTGATCTCATCGCGAATCGAGGGCACACAGGCATCGCTTAAGGATGTCATGAAGTTTGAGGCAAACCCAAAAGATCCGATCAGCGATGCAAGCCTTGCTGACATCCAGGAGATCATCAATTATCGGGAAGCACTTCGTACAGCGGTTGACGCCCTTAAATCCCAAAGTCTGGACATACCACTTATCTGCAATCTGCACAGGATTCTCCTGACAGGCAGCCGCGGTATGAACCGTGAACCAGGATGCATCCGCTCAATCCAGAATTTTATCGGGCGGGATGCAGATATTGAGCATGCAATCTTTGTCCCGCCTTCACCAGATAGTGTGTTAAAAGTGCTTGCAGACTGGGAAAGCTACCTGAACTCTGAGGAGAAGGATGTTCTTGTCCAGTTATCAATACTCAAAGCACAATTTGAACTTATTCACCCATTCTCCGATGGAAACGGACGTATAGGCCGAATGCTTGTCCCGCTGATTCTGTACAAAAAAGCACTGATAGGAAGCCCCATGTTCTATATCAGTGACTATCTTGAGAGGAACAGACCACTCTATTACGAACGGCTCCTTGCCATTTCACGGGATCGGGACTGGAACGGATGGATTGCATTCTTTCTCCATGCCATTGAGGAGCAGGCGGAAACCAACGGCAGAAAAGCAAGGACAATTCTGGATCTCCATAATGAGATGAAACAGACAATTCCAGAGATAACACGATCGCAGTATGCCGTTGCCGCAATTGATGCCCTCTTCAGAACACCAATCTTCACTCCATCTGAATTTTACGACCAAACAGGAATCCCAAAGAAAACAGCGAATCGGATACTTCAACAACTCCGTGAAGAGGAGATCATTACCATCCTGGCTGAAGGAAGCGGGCGCCGTGCTACAACCTATCTCTTCCCCCGTCTGATTGCCATAACAGAAGGAGACAGACTGTAGGAGAGGATAATAGCAGTCACGATTACCGAACCAGCATATGTTACAGAACGAAACCGTTCTTATCCCTGATACCTTTTTCAGCCACCAGATCATTTCGAAAAACCAGGCCGCCGGGATATGTTGTGGGCCACCTACGATCCACAAAGGCTTTTGTGGGACGTGAACAGAATAATATGTCCCACAAATCAGATTGTGGGACATATGTGACATACAATAACAGAATCACCGGTTCACCGAAGAAGCCAGCCTATAACTTGCCGATTGTTGGATCTGGCGATAGTAGCAGTAATTCCCGGTAAAATTTGCAGGGTGGTGAAAACTGGAGCAATCCCACCACCCCCCAAAAATCATCAATCATAGTCGACAGTTTTATCATATATCATCCACTATAATCGATAGATGGATGAGAGAATAGAGATCGCACTGGAGAGCCAGAATCCCTGGTGGTCTTCAGGAGAGTTTGAAACAGGAGTCGACCGGCTCTCCAGATTCCCCCAGATCGAGCGGTACCTGTCAATACGGGAGGTTCTTTTAATCGTTGGTGCACGAAGAACCGGAAAGTCGACCCTCGTCTATCAGATAATCCGATCTCTCCTTGATCAGGGTGTCGAAAGGAAGGCGATCCTCTACATCAATCTTGACGAACCCCTCTTCCTCTCAATGGCAGATGATCCAACCCTCCTCAGCTCTGTTGTTGAAGGACATCTCACACGCCATGGAAAGGTACAACGCCTCTATCTCTGTATTGATGAGATCCAGAACTACTCGTACTGGGCTCCCGCCATAAAGACATTGTATGATACAAAGAGCAGCATCAAGTGTATCCTTACCGGTTCGGTATCAACACTCCTCAGGCAGGAGATGAGTACACGCCTCTCCGGGCGCCACTTCTCTATGACCGTGTATCCCCTCACATTTTCGGAATGCCTCGCTTTTCAAAAGAATGAGCACCCAACCATTATGCAGAAGAGGAAGGCATTTGGCGAATACCTGAAGTACGGCGGTTTTCCTCGTGTCGTCCTTGAGCCCGATGAGGGCATGAAGATGGAGATCCTGAAGAACTACTATGAGACGATCTATCTCAAGGATATCATCCTTCCAAACAGAATCCGGAAGAACAGCGAGATTATCGATCTCCTCTACTACCTGATATCAAATACCGGCACCCTCCTCTCGTACAATAAAATCGCAGAAACCTTACAGATCTCAACAGACACCGTCCAGGAATATATCGAATATGCGGAGAACGCATTCCTTCTCTTCACACTGATGAAGTATGACTACTCACTCAAAAAACAGCTTGCAAATCCAAAGAAGATCTATGCGATCGATCCGGGTCTTATCAATGCTGTTTCATTTGCATTTTCTGAGAACAGAGGGAGGCTGATTGAGAATGTCATCTTCATGACCCTCAAGCGAGCATATGAGTCAATATACTATCATAAAGGCCAGTACGAGTGCGATTTCCTGGTGAGTGTGGACAGGCAGATCACCCATGCCGTTCAGGTGACACAATCCCTGAAAGAGCCAAAAACACGGGAGAGGGAGATCAGGGGGCTATTAGAAGCGATGGAGACCTATGGCCTGCCAGAGGGAACCATCATTACCGAGTATGAGTCAGAAGAGATCGAGACTGACGGGAGAAGAATTCATGTCATCCCATGTTATGCATGGCTCACCCGGAATGGTCGGATCTTTTGAAGCCCAACTTTGCCATTTGAAAAGAAATACGTGTGTTCTTAGTGATGTTTGAATCGACCAAAATACAAACAAAACTAAGAACCCAAACTACGGAGTTTATGTACACTACTCCTTTGAAACCTTCGAGTGGTAAAGAGGTCGTTCATACCAAGTGCTACCACTTTTTCACTGAGATCCTTCATCTACATGGGCGAGGAGACCCCAGCATTCATGCTGGTGAGGAATCGCCTGTATACGCCCATTTAGATGAATCTCTGATACCCCTGAAGATCTCTTACATTCTCTCAAATATGACTGCAATCACCGGTTTAAGCATATATTGACCCGAACCCGTCCGGATGACCGACTGCTCTACATTAAAGTCAAGCGTGAGTTTATGAGTCTCATCCTCTTCGAGGACAAAACCTCTATTCAGCTTCAGCACCCCACTTGGAACAGCAAGAATATACTCAGTATCATCAACTGTGATCGTCCCTGAATCGATCTTCAGTCGGATCTGTGTGTAATTACCCGGACTCATCGTCTTCTGACCAATTACCTTACTCACGTTGATGTATTGCATCAGATCAACCGTCTGGATCTCATCGACAACAATCGTCCACCCAGCCGTTCCAGTATCATCAGATTCGGTTGCATTCTCCTCTTCATCATCTTCAATAACAATTTGATTATCAGATGCCCGGTGAACACTCACCTCGCTGATATTCAGCCATAGATGGGTGATCGTACCAAAATCGGTGGTCTTGGGAGCATCCTTAACCGCGATGATAAGCGTAGATTCTCCTACAGGAGCGGTCAGGCACCCTGTAATGACGACAGATGCGATAATGATAATAACCAATGCAACATATTTTGTTTGTTTCATCGATACATTCACCTCTTAGTAAACAATATATCAAAACAGCCTTATTAAGGAGATATAATCAGTGAACCAGCGACAATAATCATCCGGAACCGTCATTTCAATCGGGAAATTACCGCCTGTAATTGCCTGTACAGTTCAGATCGTCCCCTTGCGGAAGGATCCGGATCGAATAGAACACTCATCCACTGCATATACCCACAATTAATAAAGCATTTTTTAATAGGACCACGAGAATAAAAGACTTTCCTTCAATTCCAAAAAAGCTAACATAACAAATCTTCTGTAAAATTTACAATCCTCACCTCTTGAAGTGAAAGAGCTGATTTAGGACTTTTACGAGAACAATTGAGCCAAGTGGATCAAAAGTAAATGAACGAAAACACCCTCTTGCCGCAATTCTTAAGGCGCGTAATCTTTAGCTCCCCCTCAAATAAATCCAACAAAAAAATGATATTCATTATGGAAAATAATGATAATGTATGGACTCGTCGTGATTCGAACACGAGATCTTCGCCGTGTGAAGGCGACGTCATAACCAGCTAGACCACGAGTCCAGGTACTCTTATTCTATTCTTCATCCTCGGGGATAAGGCTTTTCAAAAATGATATGGATCTGGTTCAAACCGAGATGGAGAGGATATCAGACCCCTCAAAGCGGCGTATACTCTCCCGTCACCTCGCTCAGGTACACGCCTGATCCCAGCCACCACTCATCATTCACCGGGAGGACATACCCAATCTTCAGCTCCTCGCGGTTCCCTTCATCGGGGTTTGGCCAGATGAAGACAACAAAACCGCCACCCTCCCCGGCAGTTGTGGCAAGGGCTTCGATGGTCCGCATCCCATATATGTCCTCTCTATCATAGAGGTTTGATCCGATCTTCTCAGGGAGATAGGGATGTCCGATCAGGGTGCCGTCATACGTGTATGCATAGAGATAATGACCATTGGCATTCACAAACCGGCCACCTAGATCCGATATCTCTGCAAGGGCCGCCTCATTCCCTTCCGAGAGGGCATATGCGGCCCCGTCCTCAACAAGTGTAATCATATCGCCGATAACCCCGGGATACCCTTCACCGGGACTGAGATCGGCGAGGGCAACACCGGATCCGATCCACCAGCCCTCGCCTGCCGGGAGGACATACCCGAGCTTCGGCTCATAGGTTGCATATGCCGCCTCATCAATTCCGCCCCCAGAGCGCTTCGGATAGAGATAGGCGATGAATCCGCCGCCCCTGGCCGCGACATCCCGACCCAGACG
>NPIE01000898.1_pt1 | contig 10743 bp, 5 predicted proteins | sample 8637661 | NCBI WGS metagenome assembly NPIE01 (sample SAMN07420842, study PRJNA396082) | bioreactor metagenome | isolation source: sample BA12 brine-fed electro-methanogenic bioreactor BA | place: Japan: Kochi | collected 2016-12-09 | reverse complement strand
CATCCGGCCGGGCAGGGCGCCTGGTTCCCGGCTCCGGCGCCCGGCGTCGCAACGGTCGTGCGGATGAATCCGCACCTACCGCTCACGCCGCAGGCGCCGCCACAGGCCGTTGCTGGTGAAGGCGCCCCAGCCCCAGCGCAGCCAGCCCACCAGGGCGAAGGCGAGCCACAGGGCCCAGGCCAGCATCAGCAGCCGGTAGACCAGCAGCGGGGCCGAGACGACCGTGGCCCGGGGCAGTTCGGCGCCGGCGAGATCCTGGTACCAGCGCAGGTCGTGGGCGGAGGACTGGTTGCCCGCCACCTGCATCTCGGGCAGCCCCAGCAGCCCCTTCTGCACCACCCCGAACAGCGCCGCCAGGGCCGCGACGGTGAGCAGCACCAGCCCGATCTGCGCCAGGTCGTGGCGCCACTTCGAGGTTCCGGCGGGCATCCGCCCGCGCAGCCCGAGGGCGAACAGCCAGCCCGCCACCACCAGGGCCGACCAGACGCCGCCCTGGCTCAGCCCCACGCCCAGCAGCAGCCACGACAGGGTGCCCAGTGGGGTGAGGGGGCGGGTGCGGCCCAGCGCGGCGGCCGCCAGCACGACGATGAGCAGCACCCCCCAGAACAGCACGGCCGGGCCGAGGCTCGGGCCCCCGGTGTAGAGCACCCAGCGGTCCTGGCCGAGCCGCGCCTCGATACTGGCGTTGGTGCTGGGGATGCCCAGCCCGACGGCCGGGGTGCGCCAGAGGTTTTCGACGCCCTCCGGCTGCCGCCAGGCCAGCCGGTAGCGCTGTTCGCCCGGCACCACCGGCAGGGCCACCGTCCCGCCCTCCTGGCGGATGGGCTGGGTGCGGCCGTCGACGGCCACCGACTGCAGCTCCGCACCCGGCGGCAGGCGCACCTCGTGGCGCCCGCCCTGGCTGCTGCGCAGGCGCAGGTCGAGGACGGCGTCGGTGGCCCGCTTGCCCGGGGTCACGGTGATCTCGCTGCGGTCGATGGTCAGGGTCTGCCCCGCCACCCCCTCCGGCCGGGTGACGGCAAGGGTCGCCGACTCGCCCGGCCAGGGGCGCCACTCGGGCAGCCAGCGGCGGGACTGGTCCTGGTGGTGGATCACCGGAATGCCGCCCAGTTCAGCGTGCCAGGTGGGGCCGATGTCGGCCTGCCAGCGCTCCACCCACTCGCTGGTCTCCGGCGCGGTGAGGGTGAGGCGGTCGCCCTTCTCCAGCCGCGAGGACCAGCCGGCGATGCGCTCCATGGGGGCGAGGTTCACCAGGGCGTGGCCGTCCCGGACCGTGAGGCCCTCGGTGACCACCGACTCGCCGGGCAGCAGGGGGATGCGCAGCACCACCGGCGCGCCGGCGGGCGAGAGGCGCACCACCCGGGTCTCCACCGACCACTGCAGCCCCAGCCGCAGGGTGCGCTCCACCCGCACGAAGGGGGGCAGGGCGGTGGGCTGGAGGGCCTGTCCGGCGGCCGGCGCCTGCGCCTCCCGCAGCCGGGTGAGGACAAGCTGCCGCTCCGGCGCGCCGTCCTCGTCCACCCCCTCCACCTGCCAGCCGCGGGCGGTCACCGTCACCCGGTGGGGCGGCAGGGGCAGGGGCAGCTGCACCTGCCGGCCGGCGGGCAGGCGCGCCCGCAGCAGCAGCTCGTGGCGGCCCGCCGGGAGCCGCGCCCACAGCGCCCCGTCCGGGGTGCGGGCCAGGTCGGCGGGGGCGTCGTCCAGCAGCACCGCCACCGGCGTGGCGTGGCGCACGTCCAGCGGCAGGGGGATGGCGGTCGCCACCGCCGCCTGCACCGTGAGCCGGGCGTCGAGGGCATCCCCGTCCACGGTGAGGCCCATGTGGTCGATGTCGGCGCAGGCGGGCAGGCACTCGGGCGGCGCCGTCAGCCGCTGCTCCAGGGTGTCCAGCAGCGGCTGGGGCGGGAACGCCTCCGCCCGGGCCGCGTCGGGCGTCACGCCCAGCGCCGCAGCCAGCGCGAGCGGCAGCAGCAGGAGTGCGCCGCCGCCCCGCAGGCGCGGCCGGCCCAGGCCGGTGCGGGCCCACAGGGCGAGGCGCCAGCCGAGCAGGCCCGCCAGGGCGATGCGCAGCAGGTTGAGCAGCAGGTTCACCGGCGGCGGGAGCAGCACCAGCCTGATGCGCTGGTCGGCGGGCACCGGGCCGTTCCAGCCCAGGGACACCTCGCGCCACTGCCACTCGGGCAGCCCGGGGCCGGTCTGGATGACGGCGGCGGGGTCCACCTCGTCCAGGGTCTGGACCGCGGCGGCCGGGCGCTCCGCCTTCCGCGCCAGCACCTTGCCCTGCAGGGCGTCGAGGGACTGCTCCATGGCGGCCGAAGGGGCGGAGGGGGCCACCAGCCCGGCGCCCCGCTCCTCCATCAGGACCGGGGAGGGCACCCCCTGCCAGGGCCGTTCGAGCTGGGGATAGAGGCCGTTCACCGCCTGGTCCGCCAGGAACGGCAGGCCGATTACCAGCAGGGCCAGCAGGCCCAGGGTGCGCAGCGCCTGGGCGAAGCGACGGAAGCGGCCCGGGGGCAGCACCCGCAGCAGCGCCACCGAGGCCAGCAGGTAGAGCCACACCCAGCGCGGTGCGCCGGGCTCGTGCCAGAGCAGGGCGAGGGTGGCCAGCGCCAGCGCGCCCCAGCCCCACCCCCACAGGCGCGCCACCGCCACCGCGGCGATGAGCACCACGAACAGATCCAGCAGGGTCCAGCGCTGCACCCAGGAGGCGGGCACGTTGTCCACCCCGCCCACCGCCAGCAGCCGCCAGCCGGGCGGCAGGTTGAGCGTCGCCCCCACCTGCTGGAAGGCCCGCCCCCAGCCGCCGGCGGGCAGGTCGCCGCGGCTGGCCGTGTAGCGGCTGTCGGCGTTGAGCCGGATCTCCCCGCGGCGCACCTCCACCCCCCGGCGCTCGCCGCCCGGCAGGGTGGTGATGAAACGGGGCTGGCCGTTCAGGGTCACCCGCCCGAGGCTCACCTCCGGGTCGGCCTCCAGCCGCCAGCCACGGGTCATGGTGCCGGTGATGGTGTCGGAGAAGGTGTAGCCGCCGCCGTCGAAGTCGAGCCACAGCCGGCGCTGCAGGCGCAGGTTGTCCGGCTCCGGGTCGGGGTCGCCGCGGCGCACTTCCCGCAGGGTGAGGGACTCGCCGGGCCGGGCGCGGAAGGCGGGCAGGTTCTGCCAGTCGTCGGGCAGCCGGGTCTGGCGCGGGTCCACCTGGGGCAGCCCGCCGGGCTCCACCAGCCGCAGGGCGGGCCGGGCCTCGAAGGCCCAGATCTCCTCCGCCGGCCAGGGCCCGGGGCGCGCCTCCAGGGCGAGGGACTCCACCGGGCCGGGGAAGCGGGCCGTGAGCTCCACCCGCCAGCGGCCCGGGCGCACCTGCAGCCGCAGCCGCCCGTCCTCCTCCAGCCGCGCCGGCAGGGGCGCGGAGAGCTCCAGCGGTATCGCGCCCGCGGGCAGGGGCGCGGGCAGCAGGATCTCCCGGGGCGCGCCCGAGACCTCCAGCTCCAGCAGGGTGCGCACCTGCAGGGGCAGGTCGTCCACGATGCGCCGGAACACCTCCAGCCGCAGGCTGTCCTCCGGCGCCCGCTCCCGCGCCGCGCCCTCCCGCTCGCCCAGCCACAGCCGCCCCTCGGCGTCGATGACCGGCTCCGGCCGCGCCTGGCCATCCACGCTCAGGGAGACCAGCCCGGTGGCGGCGGGCAGGGCCAGCCGCTCCGGGAGCCGCGCCCAGCGGAAGGCCCCGGCGACCCGGTGCTCGCCCGGCTGCAGCTCCACCGCGGGCGCGCCCTCGCGCGCCAGCGGAAGCGCCGGCTCCCCGTCCACCGTCACCTCCGCGGGCCAGCGCTTGCCGTCCCCCGGCAGGGGCACCCAGCCGGCGCGGTCCACCCGCCAGCGCTGCTCGAAGGTCCCGCCCCGCCCGTCCAGCGCCAGCGTCAGCGCCGAGGGCCATAGGCACTCCCGCACCGGCTCGCTGTAGCGCACCGGGCAGTCCCGGTCCGCGTGGGGGAAGAGCACCCAGCCGGTCCAGGGCCGCAGGGGTTCGGGCACCTCGTCGACAGCGAGCGGGCGGGCTGCGGCCGGCTGGGCGACGAGCAGGGCGAGGAGGGCGAGCAGGCGGAAGAGGGCGAATGGGCGCATGGAGACCGGTTCCTTGTGGAGGCTGCCGTCCGGAGATGTCGGTTCTGGAGGGAGTATAGCGGAGGGGCGCAGGCGCTCAGGGATGAAGGCTTGAGAGGCGGTTGTGGTCCTGTTGCCAGGGCAAGGGTGTGAGAAATGGCTTAGGCGACAGTGGGCAATCTCCTACAGACGGGCGGGAGTAGGGCCGATAGATTCTGGAATCAGGTACAAACGGATGGGGGGATGCCGTGGCTGCGGCAGGCATTCAGGGGCGCGTGCAAGAAACAAACGGCCGGCGCGGAACACGACAAGAACAATCGAAGCCATGAAAAAGCTGCTTTTCCTGGTCGTGGCCGCGGCCCTGGCCTATGGCGTCATCCAGGAGCGGGACCTTTCCCTACCGGACCTGGCCTCATGGAGTCAGGGCGCGGACGGCGCCCTCCAGGCCGCCTACGAGAACCGGCAGAGCGGCATCCAGGTCCAGGGACAGGGCGTGGTGGCGAGAATCCTGCCCGACGACAACGAAGGTTCCAGGCACCAGCGCTTCATCCTCCGGCTCGACGGAGGCCAGACCGTCCTGGTGGCCCACAACATCGACCTGGCGCCCCGGGTGGGCCGGCTCAGGACGGGCGATGCGGTGGAGTTCTACGGGGAGTACGAGTGGAACTCCACGGGCGGCGTGATCCACTGGACCCACCATGACCCGGGCGGGCGACATGAAGGGGGATGGTTGAAGCACGGGGGGAGGGTTTATCAGTAGGGGGTTATGTGCTTTAAGATATTCGTGGCCTATACAGAATCCAGCTTAAAAATGTGAGCATGAAACGGACTTCCAAAATATACCTGTCTACTCACATGTTTGTGTTGGGCGCCAACTTTGCATGTGGGGCCCTTGTTTGTGACTATTTTTCTGAAGGAGTAATACTGAAAGGTGGCCGAATTACCCTCGGCGGAACTGATGCGCTGATTATGGTAGGTGTGTTTGCTGCGTTTGTTACGTTGCTTGATATCGTTTACCTCCAAGTTATATCGAGGAAACTCAATGCAAATACATCACAAATCAATTAAAAGGGAATGGAAAGAGTATTCTTTATTCCCTCCGCTCCCGTTTAACCACATCGGTCATTTGCACAACAGTCCCGATGCGGCCTATTAGGCTGTTATGCACTAAGGTTTTAGGGCGAGACCATTTCCATGGACGAAGAAAAATTTATCGGATACATCAAGTACGAGGGTGCGTTGGTTGAGAATGGTCTCATGGATGCGCGGAAGCAGGCTAAGGCGTTGCTGGCATTTGATTCGGCTTTGCGTTACTTCATAGCCAAACGGGCCCCGGAATTCCGAAACATAGACTTTGAAATACCCGTTCGCGTTCGTAAGGGATCATGGGAAGCTCTGATCCCTGAAACAGTGGCAGGGTGGGTTCAGGCGGGTTTAGGTGTAGTGGCTACTGCTTATTTCACGAAGGCCGCGCAGAAGATGGCGGACAAAGATTTCGAGGACTTTGGAATAACGGACCTGTTCAGAGTGGCCATTGACGCCATAAAGTGGTTTGCCCGCATCGGGAAACATATGGGGAATGTTGCTATCCGTGAATTCAAGAATGTCCAATTCTCGGATAACTTGACGCAAGTCGGAATCACAAATGAAGATGGAGAAGTCCTGTTTGTCCCTAAGCAAATACTAGATTTGTATGTCAGCACAAATCCTAGGCTTTTGGAGCGTCTGGCGGAAAACATTCAGGAGGGCAGAGCGCTTGCCATCGGTTCAATGCGCGCCGGCGAGGTTGATGAAGAAATAGTCGACCTTACGGACAAGTCCATCTTCTGCGACGAAGATACCGAGATTGAGGAGGACGTTCTCTTTCCGGAGTTGGTTCATGGAGACTACGTGGTTTTGGAGGGAGAAGTTACTCGTGAAAACAAAACTTCGAATTCGATGGGCTTTAAATATAACGATCACATTCTAACTGCGTACCCTGAAACAGGGAGTATCGTTCGCTTCAAACCTTTACTGTTTCTGAAGTGCAGACTCTTTGGCACGGTGAACCGAATTGACGAAACAGGTCGCATTGGAGCACGTCGGCCCAAGCTGTACTTCTCCAATCTTGAGCCATTGGAAGAAGATAACAGCGATGCTGGTCTATTTAAGTAGTCGTGGTTAACCATGCTTTCCTGCTGCACTTCTACCGCCGCTTCACTATGGCCGTTGCACGGCTGAAATCGGACACTGGGCAGCGAAGAATCGAGAAGGAAACCTAAGAAAATGAAAATAGTAAGCATAGAAGTAAAAGGTTTAAGTAATAAGATTAATGCCTTACGCTAAAAGGGGTCGGTGACAACTGATAATTATAAAGATTCTCATTTGTCACCGACCCCTTTATCGCGATGCGGCCTTCCTCGGCTGAGCTTGGCGTTGGGCAGGAAATGCCATGAGCGACTGGGGTTTTCTTTATGAAATGAACAAGCGTGGCTACAGCGCAGCGGGATACAATAGGGGTCTGACCCCGGTTTTGGTTTCGTGTAAGGGAACAGCACCGCATCGTGGCGAAGTTCGATGAACTCATGGCCATCTGTGACGCTCTCAAGGAACGCATCCAGGAAGCAGAAGTCACCCAACTCCACCACGCCGACGCCGTGGTCGAACAGGCGGTGGTTTAGTCAACAAGAATAAGGAATATGGAATGAGCTACCAGGCGGATTTCAATGGATGGGATGAACTGACACTGGCCGACCTTCTGGGGGCCTATCGCAAGGCCAAAGCGGATGTCTTCTTCGAGAACACCTTTCCCACCGCCATCAAGTTCGCCGAGTACGAACAGAACCTGCTCGCCAACCTCGAATCGCTGTTACAACGTCTGCAAAGTCGGCACGGGTTTGCAAAGGACGAAACCCTGCTAGGTGAATTCCGCCTGGTGCCCAAGAAACTGGGGATGGAGCCTAAGGGCAATGCGCTCTCCGGTCATGCCCATTTTTCCGATGCTGGCCGTGCATTTGAAAACATCCTTGCCAGTCACGATTTGACGCCGGGATTCCGTATCGTCGGCGACTTCCCTGTCGATGCCCATCTGATCTCGGCCTTGTGGATCAACAAGGTGGGGCATAAGCTGGATGCCTGCCTGAATGAGACGGCCTACGGCTCACGCCTGCGCCGCGTGCGCACCGAAGAACTTGCCGGCGAGCAGAAACAGCGGCCATTCCATGTCACAGCAGTGGGTTCGTTCGAGCCCTATTACCAGCCTTACCAGCGTTGGCGCACGGATGGACTCAAGGCGATCCGTCTGGAGCTGGAGAACGGCCGTGATGTGATCGCTGTATCGCTCGATCTGCGCAGTTTCTATCACCAGGTTGATCCAGCGTTTCTTGGTAGGAAAGCCTTTTTGAAAGCCATTGGCCTAGTAGGTGACAAGGCCTTAAGCGAGCCGGAGCTGGCATTCATCAGGGAGATGGCTCGGTTCTTGAACCGTTGGTCAACCGGGGCAGAGAAGTTTTCCAGAAAGATCAGGAAAAGCGAAGCAAAGGTATTCGGCGGCCTGACCATCGGATTGACCGCCAGTCGCATTGTGTCGAATGTATTGCTGCGACAATGGGATTGTCTTGTCCAGCAAAAGCTGACGCCGGTGCACTATGGGCGTTATGTGGACGATATGTTCCTGGTGCTGCGCGACCCCGGAAACATTTCAGGCATGTCTGACCTGATGGGCTTTCTGCAAAAGCGGCTGGGGAAGCGGCGTTTTACAGAGGATGGCAAGGTGGGTAGCGGGCTCTGGAAGATTTCGCTGGGAAAGGCTTACCAGAAAGACTCGGTGATCCACCTGCAGGCCCAAAAACAGAAGCTGTTTGTACTCAAAGGTGAGGCCGGGATCGACCTGCTGGATACCATCGAGAAAGAGATCCATGAGTTGTCTAGTGAATACCGACTCATGCCATCGCCAGACCAGTTGGAGCAAACCACCGCGGCCAAGGTGTTGTCCGCGGCAGGTTCAGTGGCAGAAGGCGCGGACAACCTCAGGCGGGCCGATGACCTGACCATTCGGCGTCTGAGCTGGTCGCTGCAGATGCGCCACGTGGAGACGCTCAGCCACGATCTGCCTAAAAACGCCTGGAAGCAGCAGCGGGAGGATTTCTATCGCTTTGCGCATGATCATGTGCTGCGGGCCGACAAGCTGTTTGATCATTTCAATTATCTGCCGCGTTTGCTCGGCTTTGCGGTTGCACTGGATGAATGGGAAGCGGCGGAGGCAATCGTTTCTCACGCCTTTTTGGCCATTGATCAGCTCCAGCAAGTAACGGGTGGTGGCCACCCGGTAGAGATCAATGGTGCTGCCTGCATCGCCAAGGGAAAGATATGGGATTACGTGCGCAGCGCGCTCGCCTGGTGGTTTATCGATGCAGCGGCGCGTTACTACAACCCGGATAATCTATTGGGGGAGCCGAAGTCAAAGCGGATCGCCCGTCTGGCGAAGATCTTTTTGGAGCAACGCTCGAAAGAGCTGCAGTCGTTCCACGACCTGCTGAAGTTCGATTTCAGTGTCGATGAGTTTTACCAAAAGGCGCCGCTTCTTGCTCGTTGCGACCTTGCTCGCGTGCCCTACAAGGATATTTTGAAGCGACCGGCAGCCAAGGCACTTATCGATGGCAAGAAGCGCCCCAAGAGCGACCGGTTGCTGGAGCGGATCTTCAAGGAAACAGACCTGTGGGATATGGAGGCGCTTTCAGAATTCTTACGGGAATCGAGGAATGCCCGACTGTCCCGAGTCAAGAAGGGGAAACGTGGTGGTGAGCAGTGGCGCCCCTATCTCTTCCCAACCCGTGCTTACACACCGTTGGAAGTCGCGGAGTTAGTACCCTGGTGCGTGGGGATGGGCAATCCTGGTAAGCATCCGCCAGAGGTTCAATGGGCCAGGTTTGTTCGGGCGCTGCGTGGCGTTTGGGTCAAGCCTGTTCTTCTGGCTGAGAACGAAAACGACAAACATAAACCGGTAAAACGCCTCAGGGTCATCAGTCTTGGTAGCGGCGAGCCAGATGAAATCACGGTGGCAATCACCAACCTGCTGACCACAGACGAGATGTGGGCGGCAAGTGCCAGTGGCAAATCCAAACTCACCTTGGCCCGCTACAAGCGGATTTCCGACTTGGTGAATCAGGCGATACGGGTGCGGCCACGGCCGGCTTATTTGCTACTGCCGGAACTCAGCCTCCCTCGCGAATGGGTGCATAGCCTTGGGGCAAGGTTGAACCAGTCCGGTATCAACCTGATTGCTGGTACCGAATATTTTCACCCCGATGCAAAGTCCATAGTCAGCCATGCCTGCCTGCAATTGATCGACAACCGCATGGGTTTTCCCACATCCGTGCGAATATGGCAGGAGAAGCGCCAACCGGCACCCGCCGAGGAGAAAGATCTTCTCGCCCGGTTTGGTAAGACTTGGGCGTCAACACCGTCTACAAAAAAGCCGGTGTACCGACACAGCGGATTCTATTTCGGTGTCATGGTCTGCTCGGAGCTTCAGAACAGCAAGGCTCGGGTGAACCTGCAAGGCAAGGTCGACGCGCTAATGGTGCTCGCTTGGAATCAGGATCTGGATACTTTCTCCGCCTTGATTGAGGCCGCCGCATTGGATGTGCACGCATACACCGTGCTGGTCAATAACCGCAAGTATGGTGACAGCCGTGTGCGGTCCCCGGCGAAGGAATCCTACCGCCGAGACCTCGCGCGGGTTAGAGGCGGCGAAAACGATTTTTGCGTGACCGTGAAACTGAATGTAAAGGCCCTGCGAGCATTCCAAAGTCGGGATAAACGCTGGCCAGAGGAGTCTGACCCGTTCAAGCCAGTACCCGAAGGTTTTCGTTTGCCATCTGGCAGGCGGGTTAAACCACCGAAATAAGCTGATTATCACCGAATGGCCTCTTGTTATCGCTGGTCACACAGACCCATTGGATAAGAAGCGCTAAAAGGGGTCGGTGACAACTGATAATTATAAAGATTCACATTTGTCACTGATAATCCCCTAGCCGCCTCCTAGATCCGGTGGTATTCGTCAAGTTGCAAGACCAGACGAGCCACCGAAAAAGGAGGCGACCATGTCACTGTATTGCGGAATCGATCTGCATGCCAACAACAGCGTGATTGCGGTGTTGGACGAGCAGGACAAGGTGCTGCTGGAGAGGCGGTTGCCCAATGAACTATCGCAGATCCTCGAGGTGCTTGTGCCTTACCGGTCGGAACTGGCCGGCTGCGTCGTCTATCGGACTGGACTAACCCGACAGTGGTCCTAATCGTGGGGGCAGGTCAGTGCAAAAACGGGTTCCTTGGCCCAGAGACCGTATGGGCAATGGAATATGCGCGACTCATGAGTCACTTTTTTGTTGAGTGCAAGGAGTGACGTCTAACCTCTCCATGATCGAAGAGCGAGGTCGGACAGGCGAAACGTATTGAGGCTGGTAGGACTCGACGGAGTTCACCTATTAGGTGGCTTGGATGCGGACTACTTTTTACGGACCCGCGAGCGCAGCCGCGAAACATACGCTACATTGCTCTTGTTGTTTTCAACGTACTATTTACATGCCCGGGGTGTACAGTGTGTACAGTGATCGTAATCGCCCGCGAATAATAGGGGACAGACTGAGGCGCCCCCGATTTCACGGA
>NPIE01008220.1_pt2 | contig 10751 bp, 4 predicted proteins | sample 8637661 | NCBI WGS metagenome assembly NPIE01 (sample SAMN07420842, study PRJNA396082) | bioreactor metagenome | isolation source: sample BA12 brine-fed electro-methanogenic bioreactor BA | place: Japan: Kochi | collected 2016-12-09 | reverse complement strand
TTTTTTCGGGCAGCTAAGGGTAATTTTTCTATATCATTTTCAAAAACACTCTCTGGATCCAAACATTCTAATATCAAACCACATAAAACTTGGGCTTCTTTTACCCTTTCTAAGTCCTCTCCCCGGGGATTAAATACCTCCATAGATGGATTACGCATCAACTGCTCCCTTAAATGTAAAGGCAATCTTTTTTTACCACTAGTATTTCGCTCTAGAGGAGAACTACATAGTATGGATATGTCTGCAGCTGAACCCTCTTGGGGATGGGCTTTAATTAAAAGATTTCCTCCCTTATATTGAATAGTTACACCTTCCCCCTGGATTACTTTTTTAATAAAGCGACTTAAATCATAGGCTAATATATCTACGTTTGGTCGGAACATTCCTAATATGGGAAAATCAGTGTGCTCTGGATTTCGGGCTGCTTCAATTAAAGGTTTACTATCTACTCGAACCTCCTGAAACTGGGGATCTAACTGGGCAAAATAGTTACATAAATTCACAATGTTTTTTGTAGAGCGATAATTTTTAGATAAATTAATTAAGCCTACTTCTATTCCTAATTGATCCTTGATCCGAGTTTTAAAATTAGTAAATAAATCCACGGTAGCTCCTCTAAAGTGATACAAGGATTGATCATCATCCCCTACCACGGTGATACTACCTCCATTTTTAAGGGCGGCCTGGGCAAATTGAAAGTAAATCTGCTCTTGTAGGAGATTAGTATCCTGATACTCATCTACTAAAACAAGTTTTAATTGGGATAAGAAATCCTCTAACTTACCCTCTTTTAATACTCTTAAGAATTTTGCTTCTAACATGGCAAAATCATATAAAAAACGAGAATCCAATTCCTGAATATAATCTTCAATAGCCCTAAAGGCTAATTGGGGACCTAAAGCAGTTTCTTCTTTTTTAAGACTTTCAAAATCAACTTGATCATAGTAAATATGGTCCTTTATTTCTAGTAGTAGTTTGGCCATCTCTGCTACATTGAATTTAAAACTTGTACCGCGAAGATCAACTAGAAATTCTTTTAAATCTTTTACATGATAACGGTCCTCATTAAATAATCCCACCCGCATCATCAAGGCTGAGGCTACAAAATCTTCAATAACTACTGGGGGTGGGGAACCAGGATCTCGGTGGGTTCTTAAAACGTCTTCAGAGATACTATCCAAGGTTCCGGTGATGATTTGATTAAAATCTAAGTTTTTTAATTTAGGGTGGATCTTTAGGTATTCTTTGTTATTTAGTAGGTGTTGTCTGATTTGGTCTCCCCAGGAGAGTATGCGGGATCTTAGTTCTGATGCGGCTTTTCTAGTGAAGGTGGTGGCTAGGATGCTAGATGGGGGAACATCATCTACAAAAATGAATTTAAGTATTTTTAGTACCATGACTGTGGTTTTTCCACTACCTGGGCCGGCTACTAAGAATAAGGATTGGTTTTTAGGTGAGGAGATGGCTTGGTTTTGATGGGGATTTTGATCTTTTTGGATATTACGCTCCAGGTGGTTTATTACAATATTCTGGAATTGGGACCATTCTATCATTAGCTACACCTTCAAACCATTGTTTCGAGATATTTGACATTATCTCTATTTTCCACCGATATACGGGATAATAAATTTTTAAACAAATTCAAGCTTTCTTCAAAGGATGAAGAGTCTACATGATGTTCATATAATCCATAATAAGTCTTACCCTTAGTTAAAATAAAAAACCATTGTTTACTATCGGTAAGTACACCCATGGGGGCTTTATTTTCAAGGGTGATATTAAATATTTTCCCATAATCATCATTTCTTAAATCAGTTCCCATTCTTCTGGTTTCAAATATTACTAATGGTTCATTATCTGATTTTAAGATGTAATCTGGTCTAAAATTCCCTCCATTATATCTTAGTACCGGACTAAAAGCTATCTGAGTTTCATCTTTAATATCCCAACCCAGGGAACAAAGAAGTGGCAATAATAAAACTTGTTTTACTGCAGCTTCATTATAACAATTATGAGGATTTTCTACAGGGATTTTCTTAATCTTCTTTAATATATCGGATAATAGCGGGGCCTTTGAATTGGTGCTAATTTTAAAAGTCTCCATAAAGAAATTTGATAGTATTTTTGCAGCTTTTTCAGGGTCCTGGAAAAGATCAATTTTCTGTTTATCAATCCGTTTTAGTAATCCTTTTCCATAATCCCAGAAATGAGCGTCATATAAAATCCATTCCTGGCCATTGGTTAGAACGGCATTATTTACTCCCTGACGCACAAAGTAATTTCTTATCTGATACTCATAATCATCCAGTTCTTCCCCTAACTTTTTGGCTTCTATAAATAACATATTTCCCTGGTGATCCTGAAGAGCATAGTCCACTTTTTCACCATCGGCAGGGTGTTCAGGAAAGACCTGTTTCAGGTTATGAGTATCCCAGCCCATCCTTCTAAGTAGAGGTAGAATTATAAGGTATTTGGTTTCTTCTTCATTCAAATACCGGGAATTGTATCTTTTAGCATAATGGATGAAATTTAATAATTCTTCTGGATCATGAACAGTCTCTTGTGAGGGGCCCACACAGGGTACGGATGGTTTTCCGGGGAAAATATCTGGATTATGGTGGATGATTAATTTTAAAAATTCGGCAAATTCCTCTTCAGTTAATTCATAGGATCCTTCTTTAAATTTGGTGCGTCCGGTCAGGTTTATACCTTCTTTTTTAGCATCAGATAAGGATACGGGATTCTTGATTTTAATCTTTTTATGCAGGGTGATATGGTAATTTCCTTTATAGAAGTTTTCAGAACTTTTAACTAGAAATAAGTAGGAGAAGGTATTAATGGGACTTTTCTGGTATAATAAGACCAGATCACCAGTATTGCATCTGTGGGGTGCTTCAAAATCTATTACATCATCTTGATGTATTTTAATCCATTTGGGATGGGTGGTGGTTACCAGGAGCCATTTTTTCATGTTAATCATCCACATTAATTAGTTTATAATGTTTAGTTGGAAATTAGAATTATAACATATATCATGAATCTTTAATGAACAATTATTTATATTCAATAGTTACTATTAAATTTATGTTATGAATTTAAGAAGCTATAATTAGTTAAAAATCCAATATCAATTAAAATTTACACTATTATCCTCAATAAAGGTAATATTATACAATTATTTATTATTAATAATTGTTTCAGGGTTAAGGGGTGGCATGATGAATCTGAAGGATGTTATTGAGCATATGCAAAAAGGAGTAAAAAGAAATAGAGTAATCATAATAAATCAAGATGTTTCTAGTAAATATTTAGATGAAATAAGCGAAATAAGTTTAGAAAAGGTTGATGTCTCACTCAAATTGGCTGAAATACTATCTGGACTCCCTCTGGAAGTTAAAGAAAATGAATCATGGGATCTTCTAAAAGAATTCTTAGAATCCCTCAATAAAGATATTCTCGTTCTGGAAAACTTGGACTACATATTTTCACCAGAAGTAGGAAATATAAACCCTGTAGAGAATTTTAACTATTACTCTCGAAATAATCAATTAATTATAATGTTTTTAAAAGCCCGTAAAATCGGTAATGATTTGATTTATTCGGAAGAGGGACTACCAGATTACAATAGAATGGATATTTCCCAGAATAAGTTTGTGCTGGGGTGGGAAGATGAAAATTAAGGATCTTTTTAATTTTGAAGATATTCAACAAGTAATTGAAATTGGAAAAATTAAAGATGAGGAGGAAATGGTCAAAAAATTTGTCATATCCCCTAACTTGGAAGAAGATTTGTTACACTTTTTAGAATACCTCAAGGGCAATATGCCAGAGGATAATATTTCAATTAATGTTATTGGTAACTATGGTACGGGTAAATCTCACCTTTTAGCATTTATATCTCTAATTCTCTCTAAACCAGAACTAACACAGTTCATTCAAAATGAAAAAATACGTTCAGCATTTAATAATTTAAAAAAGGAATTTATTGTTGTTAAATATGAACTTCCCGCAGTACAATCTAAATCATTAGCTTCGATATTTTTCTACCGGGTTAAAAAACAATTGAAAGATAATTATGATATTGAAATTCGATCCATAGATCTTGAAAAAGAAGATAAAGATTCTAAAGAGTTAATTGAAGAAATAATATTAAAAATAAAAGAAAAATATCCTACTAAAGGATTAATTGTTATTTTTGATGAGTTTTCAGACTTTATTAAGCAGAAAAACTCTGCTGATCAAGAACACGATTTATTTTTCACACGACAACTGGCTGAAAGCTCAAAAAATCAAGATTTTATTTTAATGTTATCAATGCAAGAGCATATTTTTAGTAATCCTAAATTTATTGATAAGGCTGAATTAATCAAGAAAGGTGAGCATCGATTTTTGAAAATTAATATTACTAGTGAAAATATTGAAGATATTATTGCTAAAAGGATGGTTAGTAAAAATCAAAATCAAATACAGGAGCTTAAGATATTATTTGATGGATTAAAAGATAGATTTGATAATATTGCCATAGAAGAAGATAGATATATTGATTTATTCCCAGTACATCCACACATTATTGAAATATTCTCTAAATTAACCTTCTTTGAAAATAGATCTATTCTACAATTTATTTCTTATCAGATAAAGAAGCTCATGGAACAGGATTTTCCTGCTTTTATTACCTATGATCTTATTTATGATGAGATGATTGAATCAGAACACACGGTTAAGAACCACCCTGATGTAAAACCGGTAGTGGCCATAGTAGCTTCGCTTAATAATAATATAATCACTCGATTAGATTCTAAATATAGGGAAAGGGCCAAAAGGCTGGTGAAAAGTCTTGCCATTAAAAGTCTCATAACTCCTCCCAACAAAGACGGAGAGAAAAGGGGAGGGGATACCCCTGAAAAATTTGCTGAAAACCTATTCATCATACCCACAAGTAAAATTATTGAACCCTCTGCTGATGTTAGTACCATATTGAATATGATGATTCAAAGATCAGAAGGGGGACTTATCAATAAAGATGAAAAGAAGGATATATATTTCATTAATTTAGATGGTACTCCAGACTATGAGCAGGTAATCAATAATAAAGCTTCTACTATGGATGATTTGCAGCATATCAATGAAAAATTTGTAGAAAACTTTTTATTAGAAGAATTGGGGTTTGAAGTGGAAAAAGGATTATCTTATTGGGATAGTTCTAAAAAATATGTTGTTAATGATTCTGTAATCTGGAAAGACAGAAATTCATTCCGGGAAGGAATTTTAGCTATCAATATTGGTTATAAATTAAAATTTGAAAATAATAAGGATTTTTTAACCACCATTAAAGGGTATGGTTCATATAACATCCATGAAAATCATTCTAAACACGTTATTATTAAGCCCAAATATAATGATGATTTGGCCTGGAGCATAAAACGTCTCTCTGCAGTGGAGGCTCTACTTAAAACCCGTACCTATCCTGACGTAATGAAGAATAAAAAGAGGACCATAATTGATGAAGAGCTAAAAAAACTTTTTAAAAGTGCCTTTTCAAAATCGATTATTACTTATCACGATAAAGAATATACTCTGGATGAATTAGGCATTTTCTCAGATATAAATGCCGAAATATTTGAACAAATTAAGGAAAATTTGTTGGGTGAGGATTTAACTCAAGAATATCCGGAGTATCCTAGATTCAAAGCAAAAATCTCTGCTGAAAATATTAAAGGGACAGTGGAAAGCGTAATTCGAGATATATCTCAAAAGGAAGGCGTGGTAAAGGATTTGCTCAGCCAATCTACTAATCTACTTATTCCCCTGGGGCTCTACAAAAATGGAATCTTAGATGTTAATGAAAGTCAGTATGCTCGTAAAATATTAAATAAGATTGATGATAGCTCTAAGAACGTAGCCATTGACGAAATAATTGAAGAATTTGACAAAAAACCCTATGGGTTACATAAAGAAATTATTTACTTAGTAATCGCTGTTTTATTAAGAAACGGGGACTTAATGCTAAGTTCTAAACATGGAAAAACCTATTCCTCCGCAGAATTTGGTGATTTATTTAAATCTGGATTAAAATCCTTTGATGAAATTAAATATATAAGAAAAGAAGAAGGTCCTGGTGCAGAGACCCAACTCCTATTTGATGCTTTAGATTTAGATAGGAGTCTACTACAAATAAGGAAAAATTGGCCTGCTGCGTATAGAAATTACATGGATCGAATTGAAGCTATTGAAAGAGATATTCGCAGTCTTTCAGCAGATTTCGAGGACATTAAAGGCGCAGTGGATATAGGACTGTCTTTATCGGATATTGGAGCAAAAATTCAGTCAATAAAAGATTTAAGGTTTGAAGATTTGAAAATTAGTAATATTAATGCCTTCAATAAACTAGATTACTCAAAGGACCGTTTGAATGATATTAAAAATGCATATGAATTGACTGCAAAACTTAAATCATTGTTTAATGATTGTAATGAATTTATTTTACCGGGCATGAAATATATGAAAAGTGCCATGGAATGGATAGACAATGATTATTTCAAAGAAACGGATAAAAATGAATTAAAAGCCATATATGATGATTCTCTGGAGATAATCAGTAACATAAGGAAATTACTAAAAGAAGATGAAAGGAAACCATTAAAAGGTAAGATTGAACTTTTTAAAGAGAAATATAAACAAATATACTACCATACTCATAAAGAAATGGTGGGTGAAGGTGTTAATTGGCAATCCCTCCTTGATCTGGAAAATTCATCTGTTTATCACAAATTAAATACTCTTAAAGATGTAAACTCGATAAATGCCACTCAATTTAGAGAAATACAGCTCCAAATCAAGAATATGAAGGATATTAGATGTAGTGATTTCAAAGTGGATGAATTAGAAACTTCCTATCATTGTCATTGTATGTTCCCCATGGTACATCATGATTCTAATATAGATCAAAAAATTGAGAATCTATGGGAAAACGTTAAAAAACTTGAAAAATCATGGGAAAATCAGATTTTAGACAATATCAAAGAGAATCAGGATAATATTAGTCAATTAGGTGAAGAAGAAACCTCATTAATCAATAAAATACTTTCTGATAATAATATATCTAATAATATAACTTATGAAACAGTTTTAGCTATAAATAGTCTCTTAGAAGATATTGAAATTGAAGACATAGACTTAGATGATCTGTATTCCCTTTTAACTACCGATAAGGATACTCTAAAAGTGGATGAATTCATGAAGAAAGTGGAAGCATTTGTGGAAAATAAGATTAAATCCCATGATGCAAATAAGGTTCGTGTGAGAATTATCAAAAATATCATTGATTAAACAATGGGGAATAACATGGCTCAAGATAGGCTCATTAAAGAAAAGGATGAATTTGTGGAATCTTTGCATTTGACTCCGGAAAAGATCCGGGAAGATTTGGAAAAGATGAGGGATGTGGAAGGATTTCCTATTGGTGATTTGGAAGATATTTTAGAGCTTTCTGATCCTCCTTATTACACAGCATATCCTAATCCATATATTAAGGATTTTATTGAATATTATGGGGCTCCCTATGATGAGGAAACGGATGATTATGATGTGGAGCCATTTGTGGGGGATGTTAGTGAAGGAAAAAACAATGCGGTTTATAATGCCCATGCTTATTCTACTAAAGTTCCATATAAAGCTATTAAGAAGTTTATTGAGCACTATACTAATCCTGGAGACATAGTTTTTGATGGATTTTGTGGCACGGGAATGACTGGTGTTGCAGCCATGTCAACTGGTAGGCATGCTATACTAAATGATATATCTACTTTAGCTGCGTTCATTTCTTCTAATTATAATAAAAAGATTGATATCAATCAATTTAAAGAAAAAATGGATATCATATTAGATTCTCTACAAAAAGAAGTTCAATGGATGTATGAAACTAAACACGATAATGGTCAAATGGGGATAATTAATTCTACCATTTGGAGTGATGTTTTTTATTGCCCTCAATGTAATAAAGAATTTGCATTTTGGGATTTAGCGGTTGTTGATGGAAAAATCAATGATGAACTAAAATGTGAGTGCGGTGCTGAATTTAAGAAAAAAGATTGTGATAAAGTTTTTATTGATTATTTTGACACTAGTTTAGGTGAAACAATCAATATTGCCAAGCAGGTTCCAGTTGAGATTAATTATACTTACAAAAGAAAAAGATACAATAAAAAACCTGATGAATTTGACTTAGAATTGCTTAAAAAGATTGATGAAACGCCTATTCCTTATTGGCATCCTATAAACGATCTTCCAAAAGGTGTGGAGACTATCAGACCTTCTAACTTCGGTTTTAATTATGTACATTTACTTTTTTCTAAAAGGAATGTATATACACTATCTTATTTACTAAAATTAGTTAAGGATTCTGATTTAGAAAAAAAATTTGTTTTTACTAGTATTTTACCTATTATAAATAAAATGTACAGATATAGGGCTAGTGGAAAAGGTGGAACAATAAGTAATGCATTATATATTCCTTCATTAAGTGTTGAACAAAATCCTATTAATCCTCTAAAAAGTAAGTTTAGTCAGATTATTAAATCTGAAACAGAAATTAACGATTTTAATATTTCAAAAAATATTTTATCTAATCAATCATCCACAGATATTCCAAATATTTCCGGAAATTCAATAGATTATATTTTTGTTGATCCGCCATTTGGTGATAACATAATGTACTCTGAATTAAACTTCATGACCGAATGTTGGTTAAAATCTTTAACTGATAATAAGAAAGAAGCTATTAAAAATAAATATCAAAATAAAGAGCTTGAAGATTACCGAAATTTAATGATTGAAAACTTTAAGGAATTCTTCAGAATATTAAAACCAAATAGGTGGATGACAGTAGAATTTCATAATTCAAAAGCATCTGTGTGGAAGGCAATCCAAGAATCCATTGTAAAAGCAGGTTTTGTTATTGCACAGGTTGCTATTCTTGATAAAAAGCAAGGAACTTTCAATCAAGTTTCATTAGCAGGTTCAGTAAAAAATGATTTAGTTATTAATGCTTATAAACCTCTAAAATCATTTAGTGATTCATTTTTCAAAAAAGCCGGCCTTGATATGGAAAATGACTTCATAGAGATGCATTTGCATAAACTTCCAACTGAGCCTAATATAGAGCGCACAGAACAAATGCTTTATTCAAAACTCTTAGCGCAATACATCCAAAATGGATTTGAAGTTAGAATGGATGCCTCAGAATTCTATGAGATGTTAAGGGATAACTTTGAAGAAAGAGATGGCTACTGGTTTAATAAAGACCAAATTGAAGATTATGAGAAAAAATCTAATCTAAAAAATAAATTAGATGGTGAAGACTTTAATCAGACTATTTTAGGAATATCTGATGAGAAAAGTGCAATCATTTGGCTTGCTCAGTTTTTACAATCTTCTAAAACCTATGATGAGATCTTCATTGAATTTTCTAAGAACCTTTTAACATCCACGGATAAAATTCCGGAATTAAAAACTATTCTTGATGAAAATTTCACCACTGAAGGTGGAAAATACCAATTACCCTCTGATATGGAAAGGAAAGAAAAAGAAGAAGTTAGAGAAAAGCGTCTCATGAAAGAATTCAATGAAATCCTGGAAGAAACTAAAAAATCCAAACGTAAAATCAAAGAAGTCCGAAAAGAAGCATTACTCCATGGTCTAATGAAATTATACCAGGAAAAAGATGTGGAAAAAATCAAGTTACTGGGAGGAAGGCTTGATAGAAAAATCATAGATTCAGATGATGATATTTCAGCAATAATTGACTGGGCTCAATATAAATAATTAAATTTTATCATCTAGTTTAAGGTGAAATAATATGGAAATAGGGGAATTTGTAACCAGTAAACTGTATCCTGAAAAGAAAAAAGGAAGAATTGTGGGAATTTCTTGTATTGCTGATGAAAATTATTGTGATGTATACTTTTCAAGCACCAAAGAAGAAATTTCATTGAAAGAAAGCTCCTTAATAAAGATTAAGGATGCAACAGAGAGGATTGAGACGCGTGAATATGATAATCCTCTTTTATTCCCTCTAAGAATTCTATCTGAAAAGATCGAGTCACTAATCTATCAGGATAAGATAATTTCAGCTAATAACTTCAATATTATTCCATTACCTCACCAGGTGTTAACTGTAAACCACGTATTAGAACAATTTAAACCACGTTGTTTAATTGCGGATGAGGTAGGTTTAGGAAAAACCATTGAAGCTGCTCTTATCTTTGAAGAGTTAAAAATGCGTAAAATGGTTAAAAGAGTTTTAATAATTGCTCCATCTGGCCTTACTAATCAATGGCAGGATGAACTAAAAACCAAATTCAATGAAGAATTTATAATCATGAATCGGGATTCATTTACTGGTTTGCAGAATGTTCATGGTGAAAATAATAACGTGTGGGCCCAATATGATCAAGTAATTACTTCGGTTGATTTTGTTAAACCAACCCCTACTCGAGATCATTTAACCCAGAAAACTAATGAAAGAAGGGAATGGCATAATAAATACATCACCCAAGACTGTGTAGATTCCCAATGGGATATGGTAATCTTTGATGAAGCCCACAATTTAAGTAAAAACATGGATGGTAATGAAACAGCACGATATAAGATTGGAAAAGCTATTTCTGATACCACTCCCATATTACTTCTTTTAACAGCTACCCCTCACCAGGGAGACAGTGAAAGATTCAGATATTTACTAAGATTAATTG
>NPIE01049572.1_pt1 | contig 10754 bp, 11 predicted proteins | sample 8637661 | NCBI WGS metagenome assembly NPIE01 (sample SAMN07420842, study PRJNA396082) | bioreactor metagenome | isolation source: sample BA12 brine-fed electro-methanogenic bioreactor BA | place: Japan: Kochi | collected 2016-12-09 | reverse complement strand
CCCGAGGTGCCGATGTTGACGTTGGCAATGCCGCAATCCGAACCGAGATGAGACAGGAAATACTCGGCCTGGCGCAGGTCGGTGGTGAAGATCGATGAGGACAGGCCCTGGCGCACATCGTTCTGCATTGCCACGGCGTCTTCTATATCGCGGAAGGTCATGACGTAGAGAATCGGGGCGAAGGTCTCTTCCTGGACGATGTCCCAGTGATTTTCCGCGCGAAGAATCGCCGGCTCGACGAAATGGCCGGGCCGATCCAGGCGCGAACCGCCGGTAAGCACCTCGCCGCCCGCGGCACGGGCACGCTCGAGCGCCGACAGGTAACGCTGCACCGCGGCTTCGTCGGTCAGCGGGCCCATCAGCGTGGCGGCCTCCAGCGGATCGCCGATGCGCACCTGCTGGTAGGCCGCGACCAGTTTTTCGATGACTTCATCGGCGATGTCTTCGTGCAGGAACAGCCGGCGCGTGCTGGTGCAGCGCTGGCCGGCGGTGCCGACCGCGCCGAACACGATCGCCGGGATGGCAAGCTTCAGGTCGGCCGAACGGTCGACGATGATGGCGTTGTTGCCGCCCAGTTCGAGCAGGCTCTTGCCCATGCGCTGAGCCACCTTTGCGCCGACCTGGCGGCCGATCTGGCAGGAGCCGGTGAACGACATCAGGGCGACGCGCTCGTCGCCGACGAAGCGCTGGGCGAGCTCATGGCCCGATTCCATGAAGCTGGTAAATATCGGAGGAAAATCAGTATCTTCCAACGCCTTGTTGACAATATTCTGAACTGCGGCGCAGCACAGCACGCCCTTCGGCGACGGCTTCCAGACGGTGGCATTGCCGCAGATCGCGGCCAGCAGCGCATTCCAGGCCCAGACCGCGACCGGGAAATTGAATGCGGTCACGACCCCGACCACGCCGAGCGGGTGCCACTGGTCGTACATCCGGTGGCCCGGGCGCTCGGAGTGCATGGTCTTGCCGTACAGCATGCGCGACTGACCGACGGCGAAGTCGCCGATATCGATCATTTCCTGGACCTCGCCGTCGCCCTCGGCCTTGATTTTGCCCATCTCCATCGTGACCAGGCTGCCGAGCGGATCCTTGTAGTCTCGCAGCGCCTGGGTAACCCGGCGCACGGCCTCGCCACGGCCCGGTGCCGGGATCTTGCGCCATTCGCGTGCGGCCTCGACGGCCTGCTGCATGACCTTTTCGTAATCGGCTCTGGATGCGGCATGGACACTGGCGATGACTTCGCCGGTGGCCGGGTTGATCGAGTCGACGCGACCGGCGTCGGTGGTGCTCGACCACTGGCCGGGGCCGAAGCAGGCGCCGGGGTTTTCGGATTTCAGCCCGAGGGCATCGAGAATGCGCTGTACGTTCTGGGTCATGGAAACTTCCTTGCAAATGGCGGGTATCGGAAGGCACGGCGGCATCACTGCGGGCGCGCCGAAGTCAAACCGCCATTATCGCATTCGAGCCCGGGTCTTGCTTCAGCTCGGGTCGGGCAGGGTGAGCATCCAGGCAGAGACTTCGTCGATTATTGCTGCCAGCAGCGTTTCGAACGCGGCGTTGATGTCGCCCGCTGCCGCCGACACGGCGACCTGACGCTGCTCGAACAGGCGGCTGTGGCGTAACTCGTAGCGCGGCGCGTCGTGCAGCCGGGCTTCGAGCACGATCACGGCCTCGAGTGCGCCGGCAGCGTCGAGCTCGAAGCGGCGCAGGTCGATCGCCAGCAGACGGTCGCCGCCGCTACTGCCGGAACGGGCATTGGCGAACAGCTGGCGGTCGCGCAATCGCCGAACCAGAAGTGTGCGCAGCAGATCCGGCGCAGGTGCTGCCCAGCGTGCCGCGCCATGAACCTGCAAGCGACCGTCCACGGTTCGAACCAGCACCCGGTTCGAGTCGCGCACCGGATCGGTTTCGGGCCGGGCCACGTCCAGCGTCCAGCGTACCGGAGCCGGCGTATCCGCTGCGGCCGGCAGCCTGGGATCAAGTACCTGGGTCGGCGTCGCCTGCGGCAGGATGGAGCAGGCCGAAAGCGCGATGGCGAAGGCTGAAAAGAAGATGCAGCGCAACGAAATGTTCATTGTGGGCGGTACTCCTCCTGTTGCTCGCCGCCGAGCAGGAAGCCCGACGGATTTTCCTCGAGACGGCGAACCACGGCGTTCAGGTCGCGGATCAGACGGCGCAGGTCATCGATGCCGCCACTCATGTTCTGAATGCCGCGGCTGCCCAGTTGCATCATCGCTTCCTGATTGTGGGCAACAATGGCATCGAGCCGGGCCGACAGCGATTCGACGTTGGCCAGCGTCGCCTCGACCTTTTCGCGCAGCGCTGGCAGTGGCTCGATCAGCGCCGTGTCCGCGCGCGCCAGGACCCGGTCGAAGCGTGTCGCGGCGACGCGCACTTCTTCAAGCAATGCGGGCAGGGCTGCGCCGGCTGCCGCGGCGCTGTCGAGAGTGCGTCGGAATGCGCCGTCATCGGCGGCGAGCTGAGCGGTCAGGGCCTCGGTCGAGCTCAGCACGCTCTCGACTCGGGCCAGGTTGGCCTCGCCGAACAGCCGGTCGAGCCGCTCGATGACGCGGTTGGCCGTCACGACGATACCTTCCGAGGACTCGAGCAGACGTGCCAGCGGCGATTCAACGGTTTGAATGCGCGGAAGCTGCGTGTCGAGGCCACGAAGCAACGGACTGTCCGGCGAGCCGCCGCGTAGCTGAATTGCAGCAGTGCCGGTCAGGCCGGTCAGGCGGATGGTCGCGACCGTGTCCTCATGGATCGGCACCTCGGAATCGATATCGACCCTGACCAGAACCTTGCGGACGTCGGCGGGGTTGAGTGAAAGTTCGACCACGCGACCGACATCGACGCCGTTGTACAGCACCGGGCTGCCGCGCGACAGGCCGATCACCGACTCGGTGAACAGAATCTCGTACCGATTCCAGGCCTGATCGGTGGCGAAGCGGGCGGCGAACAGGCCAAACAGCACCGCAGCAATTGCCACGGCGAAGGTGAACGCTCCGATCACGATGTAGTTGGCGCGGGTTTCCATAGGCTTCAATCCTCGCGGCGGGCGGCACGGGCACGCGGCCCGTGAAAATAACTCCGCACCCAGGGGTGGTCGAGTTGTTCGATCTCGGCGAGTGGCGCGGCGGCGATGACGCGTTTTTCAGCCAGCACGGCCACGCGATCGCAGATCGCATACAGGGTATCCAGATCGTGCGTGATCAGGAACACGCTCAGTCCCAGCGCGCGCTGCAGGGTGCGCAACAGCAGGTCGAAGTCGGCCGCGCCGATCGGGTCCAGCCCGGCGGTCGGTTCGTCGAGAAAAAGTAGCTCGGGCTCCAGCGCCAGCGCCCGTGCCAGCGCAGCGCGCTTGCGCATGCCCCCGGAAAGTTCGGACGGCATCTTGGCACAGGCCGAGGCGGGCAGGCCGGCCAGTTCGACCTTGGAGCGCGCGAGCGCGCGACGCAGCTGTGCCGGCAGTTCGGGGCGATGCGATCTGAGCGGCAGTTCGAGGTTTTCCAGCACCGTCAGCGACGAGAACAGCGCACCGTCCTGAAACAGGACCCCGGCGTGCCGTGCCATGAGCGCGCGCATCTGTTCGGGGTCGGCCAGCGGCTCGCCAAACAGTTCGATGCTGCCGGCGTTGGCGCGTCTGAGGCCCAGGATGGAGCGCATCAGCACCGACTTGCCGGTACCCGAGCCGCCGACGATACCGAGGATCTCGCCGCGCTGCAGATCGAGATCGAGGTCCTCGTGCACGCGGTCCTCGCCGAATCGATTGACCAGACCGCGCACGCGGATGATGGCATCGGCCGGGTCGGTCTGCAGTGCGGCGCTCACCAGCCGATCTCCATGAAGTAGACCGCAGCCAGCGCGTCGATCACGATCACCATGGTCAGGCTGCGGACGACTGCTGTGGTCGTATGCTCACCGACCGACTGCGCCGTGCCGCTGACGCGCAAGCCTTCGAGGCAACCGATCAGGGCGATTACCACGGCAAAGATCGGCGCCTTGAGCATCCCGACCAGATAATGCCTGAGCGTGACCGTCTGCTCGACCCGATCGACGAACATACCGAAGTTGATATCCAGCGAGGCGACCGAGACGATCAGGCCACCGAACAAGCCGGCCAGGGTCGCGATAAAGGTCAGTAATGGCAACATGATCACCAGCGCGATCAGGCGTGGCAGTACCAGCAGCTCGATTTCATCCAGGCCGAGAGTGCGGATTGCATCGATCTCCTCACGCGACTTCATCATGCCGATCTGGGCGCAGAACGCGCTGGCGGTGCGACCGGCCAGCAGCACCGCGGTCAGCAGCACCCCGAATTCGCGCACGAAGGCGAAGGTCACCAGGTCGATGACAAACAGTTGGGCACCGAAATCACGCAGCACGGTGGCACCGAGGAAGGCGATCACGGCACCCACCAGAGTCGCCAGCAGAACCAGTAGTGGTACTGCGTCCAACCCGGTTTGCTGCATGTGGTAAACGGTTGCAGTCAGGCGCAGCCGCTTCGGCTGCAGCAGGCTGCGTCCGAGCCGATGCACGGTCAGGCCGAGGAATCCGAGCAACTCGCGGGTGCTCTGGGCCACCTCCACGGCCGAGCGTCCGATGCGTTCGAAAAACTCCTGCCAGCCGGACAATGACTCCGGAAGTGGTGCGCTGAGGCGTCCGCAGGCCTGATCGACGGTATCGAATACCGGTTGCCAGGTCGGCGGAATTGCGGCCTGGTCGGCATTCTGGCCGAGCCGCCGCAGCAGCCGTCGCAGCAACAGGGCACCCGAGGCATCAAGTCGTGTGATCCGGCCGGCGTCCACGCGCGCCTCGGGCACGGCCAGTGCCTCGATCATGCGCTCCAGGCGGGCGGCATGCTCCAGCACCCAGGCACCGTGCGCGACCAGCTCGGCTCGATCCTTGCCCGCGACAGCAAGCGACGGCAGTTCGCTTGCAGATTCGTTGGCGGGCTTGTCAATGGGCTTCATGATCGCGTGGCGGCCGTAGACTGGGGTAACGTCAGGTCTGGAAAATGTAACCAACAGGCTGCAGTTTACGCAACAGATGTCACTGGCGAGCAAGCATCTGCAGATACTTGTGCTTTGGCTCAGGGCAGTGCATGAAAATGAGACCAGTGTTCCAGTTGGCGTCGCCGCGATCAGCAAGCCCGGGTCGTGCAAAAGAGGCCGGTCAGATCGGCGCTGTCCCTGGTCGAGCGGCGTTCGGTCAAGCTGGACTCGCAGAATGAAGCTCTGCTATAATTGCTGGCTACCCGCACTCTGCGGGCCTTGCTCCACGGCGAGTCGGACTCGACCGGGGGCTGCCTGCGATCGGCCGTGCCGACCGCGTTATCCAGAAGGAGTCATGAGTGAGACATTACGAAATCGTGTTTCTGGTCCATCCCGACCAGAGTGAACAAGTATCCAGCATGCTGGAGCGCTACCGGTCGCTGGTCGAAGCCCGCGGCGGTCAGGTGCATCGCGCCGAAGACTGGGGTCGGCTGCAGCTGGCCTATACCATCGCAAAGCTGCACAAGGCGCATTACCTGCTGATGAACCTGGAGTGCGACGCCGAAACGCTCGCGGAGCTCGAAGGCATCTTCCGCTTCAACGACGCGATTCTGCGCCACCTCGTGGTGCGTCGCAGCGAGGCCGTGACCGAGCCGTCGATCATGCTCAAGCGCAAGGAAGAGAAGGACGAGCGTGAATCGCGCCGTCGTCGTTACGAGCGCGACGAGGACAGCACCGACAGCGATGACAGCAACGACGACGATGCTGCCGACGATAATGACGACAACGATGCGGATTCGGGCGACACCAGCGACGCCGACCGCGAATCCGAGGAGGCTTGAGACCATGGCCAAGTTTTTCAGACGCCGCAAGTACTGCCGTTTCACCGTCGAAGGCATCACCGAGGTCGATTACAAGGACGTCGAGTTGCTGAAGGATTTCATCGGCGAGACCGGCAAGATCATCCCGAGCCGGATCACCGGAACCAAGGCGCGTTACCAGCGCCAGCTGTCGACTGCGGTCAAGCGTGCCCGTTTCCTGGCCTTGCTGCCGTACTCCGACAACCACTGAGGGCTGCCCCATGGAACTGATTCTGCTTGAAAAGGTGCATAACCTCGGTGACCTCGGCGACACCGTCAGGGTGCGTGCAGGCTACGGTCGAAACTTCCTGCTGCCGCGCGGCAAGGCCGTTCCGGCCACACCGGAAAATGTCCAGAAATTCGAGGCCGAGCGCGAGACCCTGCAGCAGCAGGCCTCCGAGAAGCTTGCCGCTGCCGAAGCCCGTCGCGAAGCGATCGATGCGCTGGAGGCAATCGAATTCCACGTCAACGTCTCGCCGGAAGGTCGACTCTACGGTTCGATCAGCGCGCGCGAAATCGCCGACAAGCTGACCGAAATGGGCTACCCGGTGGAAAAGGCCGAGGTCGACCAGCCCGAAGGCGCGATCCGCGATACCGGCGAATTCAGCGTCGGTCTGATACTGCACGCGGACGTAATCACCCAGCTGACGATTCGCGTCTTCAGCGACGAAGCACAGCGCTGAGTCCCTGCGCGGCCCCGGATACCGGGGCCGCAAGCGTCGGGCCGTCCGTCGCAGGCGGCCGGGCCCGGCCACCCCTCTGGCTGCGTTCGCGCTACACTGATCGGCCCGATCGCAGGGCCGTGCTGCGGCGCATTCCAGCTTGCGATCGGCATCTCTCCAGATCGAAGTTGACGGTAGGCATCTCTTGGCCCAGTCCGACATCACAGCGCTGCAAACCGTGCGTCAGCCGCCGAACTCGATGGAGGCCGAACAGAGCCTGCTCGGGGCACTGATGCTGGCCGGCGAAGCCTGGGACAAGGTTGCCGACCAGATTTCCGAGCGCGACTTCTACCGTGAAACCCATCGCCTGATCTTCCGCGCCATCGCCGAGCTGCAGGAGAACCATCAGCCAACCGATGCGGTCACCGTGGCCGACTGGTTCGCGCGCCACAACCTGCTCGACCGGGTCGAGGGCGGTGCCTACCTGACGATGCTGGCCAACGAAACCCCCGGTTGGAGCAATATCACCGGCTATTCGCAGATCGTGCGCGAGAAGTCGGTGCTGCGGCAGTTGATCGAGATCGGCAGTCAGGTCGCCGATTCGGCGCTGAATCCTGCCGGCAACAGCAGCAAGGAACTGCTCGAGGCGGCCGAGCAGAAAATGTACGCGATCGCCGAGCAGGGCATGCGCGCCGGCGGCGGCTACAAGCACGTCAAGGAAGTGATCGGTCTGGCGCTGGAGCGGCTCAACGACCTGCAGGACAACCATGGCGAGCTGAGCGGCGTGACCACTGGTTTCGTCGAGCTCGACCGCCGCACGTCCGGCCTGCAACCGACCGATCTGATCATCGTCGCCGGGCGCCCGGCGATGGGCAAGACCTCGTTTGCGATGAACATCGCCGCCTCGGCTGCGATCAAGGCCAAGGTGCCGGTCGCGGTGTTCTCGATGGAAATGTCGGACCTGCAGTTGGTGTTGCGTCTGTTTTCCTCCTGGGGCCGAATTGACCAGAACAAGTTGCGTACCGGTCGGCTCGATGATCAGGACTACGCCAGCCTGACCTCGGCGATGAATCTGCTGAAGAAGGCCGACATCTTTATCGACGAAACCCCGGCGCTGTCACCGACCGAGCTTCGCGCCAGAGCCCGGCGAATGAAGCGCGAGCATAATATCGGTCTGATCCTGGTCGATTACCTGCAGCTGATGCAGGTTCCGGGCAATAGTGAAAACCGGGCCACCCAGATCGGCGAAATCTCGCGCGGACTCAAGGCGCTGGCCAAGGAGCTCAAAGTGCCGGTGATTGCGCTGTCGCAGCTCAACCGGGCGCTGGAACAGCGGCCGAACAAGCGCCCGGTGATGGCCGATCTGCGCGAATCCGGCTCGATCGAACAGGATGCCGACATGATCCTGTTCATCTACCGCGACGAGGTCTATCACCCGGACGATTCACCGGACAAGGGTCTGGCCGAGATCATCATCGGCAAGTACCGCAACGGCGCGACCGGCGAATTCAAGCTGCACTTCGAGGGTGAATTCCTGCGTTTCCGCGACTATGTCGAGGACCGCTACGGCCTCGACAGCCACGGCTGAACCGACCAAACGACCAAACCGACGAACCGACAACATGACCAATACCCGAATCGAATCCGACAGCATGGGCGAACTGCATGTGCCCGCCGACGCGCTCTGGGGCGCCCAGACCCAGCGCGCCGTGGACAACTTCCCGATCTCCGGCCGGCCGATGCCCGAGGCTTTTATCCAGTCGCTGGGGCGGGTCAAGCTGGCCTGCGCGAAGGCAAATCTCACGCTCGGACTGATCGAGGCCGACCAGGCCCAGGCCATCGTCGAGGCGGCCGAAAAGGTGATTGCCGGCGAAGTCACCGCGCAGTTCCCGATCGATGTCTATCAGACCGGCTCGGGGACCAGCTCGAACATGAACGCCAACGAGGTGATCGCCCATCTGGCAGCGCAGGCCGGGCATGCCGGGATTCACCCGAACGATCACGTCAACATGTCGCAGAGTTCCAATGACGTCATCCCGACCACGATCCAGGTCTCGGCCTGCCTCGGCGTGCATGACCAACTGCTGCCGGCGCTGGAGCATCTGCACGCCACGCTCGAGAACAAAGCGGTGGCGCTGGATGCGGTGGTCAAGACCGGGCGCACTCATCTGATGGACGCCATGCCGGTGACCTTCGGCCAGGAACTGCGCGCCTGGGCCGCTCAGGTACGTTCCTGCATCGGCCGGCTGGAGGATGCGCTGCAGCGGCTGAAATACCTGCCGCAGGGCGGCACCGCGGTCGGCACCGGCATAAACGCGCCGGCCGCGTTCGGCGAGCATGTCGCGGCCGAACTCGAGACCCTGACTGGCTTCGGCTTCCGTTCGGCCGAAAACAAGTTCGAGGGCATTGCCACCCAGGACGGCGCGGTCGAGCTTTCGGGCCAGCTCAAGAGCTACGCCGTCGCACTGATGAAGATTGCCAACGACCTGCGCTGGATGAATTCCGGACCGCTGGCCGGGATCGGCGAGATCGAACTACAGGCCTTGCAGCCCGGCTCGTCGATCATGCCGGGCAAGGTCAACCCGACCCAGTGCGAAGCGTTGGCCATGATCGCGGTGCAGGTGATGGGCAACGACGTCACGGTGGGTTTGAGCGGTGCCGGCGGACTTCTGGAGATGAATGTCTACAAGCCGGTGATGATCAACGCGGTGCTGCAGTCGATCCGCATTCTCGGCGATGGCGCGACCAATTTCGCGGAGTTCCTGGTGGACGGTACCGAGCCGAACGAGAAGCAGATCGCCAGCTTCGTCGAAAATTCCCTGATGCTGGTGACGGCGCTCAGCCCGGTCATCGGTTACGACAAGGCAAGCCATGCCGCCCATCACGCCTATGAGCACGACCTCAGCCTCCGGCAGGCCTGTCTCGATCTGGGCTATGTCAACGAGGTGGAGTTCGACCGGATCGTCGACCCGGCGAAAATGGTCCATCCGGGTGTCTGAATGATCAAAGCCCGGCCCCTCGAAAGGGGCCGGGCGAAACGCGTTACTGGTCGAGTTCGAGTTTGGTCACGACGAGTGTGCCGTTGTCGGCTTGTTCATAGGTGAGCATCACGACATCACCGATATTCAATCCTTCCGGGTCGATGGTGTCCGGCAGGACATAGACCGTGTCATCGTCCAGAACGATGGATCTTGCGTCCGGATCGATCTCCACGATGGTGCCTGAGCCTTCGTCGGCGAAGGCGTGTGCGAGGGGCAGGGCGACCGTTACGGCCAGGACGGCCACCAGGCGTTTGAACATGCGCATTCCAGGAACTCCAAAGAGAGCCCCGACGGCGAGGACGGGCCGGGCTCATGGCGCGGCAAACCGTATCCTCGGGACCTGCCGGGGCTTCGGGGTTGGTTTTTTCAAAATCCGCGGAGCTGTCGCGGCCTGTCTTGCCCCGGATCTTCTGTCCGGAGAAGCAGGCGGCTTGGGTCCTTTCGAAGGGGCCGGATTCCGGCTTTTCCCAGAAGGGCTTACGCAGGCGCGTGTCATTCCGCAGTTACGATATGAGCGCCCGCATTGCGGCGGATTTTAGGCTGTAGAAACGCCGCCAAATATATTTCTCCCGAAGGCGGAGTGGCACCGCGCCTTTGGGTTTTTTGGGCTTCAGAACGTATCCCGAGATTCTTCTATCTCGGGATACGTTCTAAACTTTTGCTTTGTCGCGTTTCCGAACCGCAAAACCGGTATCCACTTTTGCTGGAAACACTCTAGGCGGCCGCCACGTCCTTGAGGAAGGTCTCGATCCGTTGGGTCAGGGCACCGAGCTGCCGTGTGGCTTCGTCGGTCACCTGTTCGACCTGCTGCGCGGACTGGCTGGTTTCGCCTGATCCTTGCGATACGATGCGGATGTTGTCCGTGACGTGGGCTGTACGCTCCGCGGCGACGCTGATGCTGGTGGATATCTCGGCGGTCGCGGTCGACTGCTGCTCGACCGAACCGGCCATGGCAGCGGCGGTCTCGTTGACGGCCTCCATCATGCTCATGATGCCGGTAATCGCCTGGACGGCCGAGTTGGTGGACTGCTGGATTTCCGAGATATGGGTCGAAATTTCATCCGTTGCCCGCGCGGTCTGGCCGGCCAGCGACTTGACCTCGGAGGCGACGACCGCAAAGCCCTTGCCGGCCTCGCCGGCGCGCGCCGCCTCGATGGTGGCGTTCAGCGCCAGCAGGTTGGTCTGCTCGGCGATGTC
>NPIE01002795.1_pt2 | contig 10759 bp, 8 predicted proteins | sample 8637661 | NCBI WGS metagenome assembly NPIE01 (sample SAMN07420842, study PRJNA396082) | bioreactor metagenome | isolation source: sample BA12 brine-fed electro-methanogenic bioreactor BA | place: Japan: Kochi | collected 2016-12-09 | reverse complement strand
TGTTGGCGAAGGATATATTGGTGTATATATTGGTGCTGTTCACGTTGTATGCACCCAGATAAACAGCATATGTTCCTGTGATTTTGTTGTTGGCGAAGGTAAATTGTGAGTTGTTGCTGCTGTATGCATGCAGATAAACACCATAGTTGGATGTTCCTGTGATGATGTTGTTGGCGAAGGATATATTGGTATTTTTGCTGCTGTATGCACCCAGATAAACACCTCGTGTTGATCCTGTGATGTTGTTGTTGGCGAAGGATATATTGGTGTTGTTGCTGCTGGATGCATCCAGATAAACACCATAGTTTGATGTTCCTGTGATTTTGTTGCTAGTAAAAGTCAAATTACTTAAACCCTTAGAATTTATACGAACACCATTAGAATTAGATGTTCCATTACCACGTATACTATTATTAATAAAAGAAACAAAAGAAATAGCCATATCATTACTATTAATAAAAACAGCACCAAAATTAGTATTACTAATAGAAGAAACGATAATATTATCCTTAATTACTATATCCTCTAAATTACCACCAGAACTACTAATATTAATACTAACACCACTTGTAGTGATATTATTACCAGTAACAGTTAAATCACTACTATTACCTACAATAGCAGTAGTATAACCAGTGATAGTTAAATTAATAATCTTAACACTACTGTTTGTAATATTAAACAAGATACCAGACCCTGGTCCAGTGATATTAACATTCTTGTTTTTACCCTGAATAGTGGCATTACGAATCACATTAATCTGACCCAACTTAGTATAATCACCATCCTCCAAGTTAATAATCAATTCATCCTCCTTATCAGTATCAATAACATCCTGAAACTGTTCAGTAGTATTATCCTTATTAAAATCATAAGTAGCTGCACTAACACTAGACAAACCAGCTAATAACAAGAAAGTTAACATCAATATAACTGAAATAAAACGTTTATTCTTAAACAAAGTATTTTTCATAATCTCAATCCATTGGCCAAACATTTATTATTATATATAAAAATAATAATATGAAATGAACACTCACTATTATTTTATGAATAATAATTATAAAAATACTCCTATATAAATATTACTACCTAAAATCAAAAAACAATAGCTACCCCCCCCCCCCCCTCATTTAAATTAAAAATAAAAGATTATTAAAAAGAATTAAAAAAATAGAAGAGTAAATATAAGAATTAAAAAAATTAAAAGATAAAAAAAATCAAAGAAATATAAGTAGAAAAAGAATAAGCTGGAACAAAAAAAGCATGAAATTAAATAAATTAAAAATAAAAAATTAAATAAAATTATTATTTACAACTTTTTATGGCAGAACCACCAGTCATAACCACTAATTTCACCAGTTTCCCTTTGTTTATTTCTTTCTTTTATTGCATCCATAGTTGGTACAGCTGGGATAATAACTTCATCAGAAACTATTTCATTTTCAGGCCAATTAGCAGGCATGGCTACTTTATTTTTATCACCAGTCTGTAAGCCTTCAACAATTCTGAGAATTTCTTTGATATTTCTTCCCATTTCTTGAGGATAATGTAATATAGTCCTAATTTTACCATTATTATCTACAACAAAGACTGATCTGACAGTTGTAGTTCCTTTTCCAGGATGAATTATCCCTAAAGAGCTAGCTACAGCACCAGTATCTGCAATTATTGGAAACTCTATCCCAACATCAAGGTTTTCTTTTATCCACTCAACCCATTTTATATGTGAAAATACTTGATCAACACTAAGACCAATCAATTCACAGTTAAGTTTTTTAAACTTTTCATAGTTTTTTTGAAAAGATACAAACTCTGTAGTACAAACTGGTGTAAAGTCTGATGGATGGCTAAATAAAATAAACCATTTGCCTTTAAATGCATCAGGAAGTTTCATCATCCCTTGAGTTGTTTGTACATTCAATTCTGGAAAATCATCTCCTAAAAGAGGAAGAGATTTTTCTTCTATATCCATTTTTTATCACCTTTTTTATAAAAATTTTTATAATAAAATTTTTATCATTGCTAATAACTTAGAATATACTAATATATAAATTTTAGGCTAAACTAAATATTAAATATTATAAAAAAATTTCATTCAATACAATAAAAGTTATACTATGTTATACTATTATAATGAGCTTATATACAAAAATAATCATTTAATACAAAACAACAGACATGAAAAAAATAAATATCTCCTCATCTCTACTAATAACTAAAAATAATACAAAAAACCCAAAATTATATGATAAATTATAATCATATAAGCAAACTTTCATAAAGTTCTTTCATTTTTAAAGCATCTTTATCAAGCAAAGGGGTTTCACAAATTACCGTAGCTTTCCAATCATTCTCTATGAAAGATTCAAGAAGCCATTTCAATTCAGGGCCATATTCTACCTCATCAAAAGTATGATGTCTTCTTTCACCAGCCTTTGTATATTCAATTTTAGTAAAATGACAATGCAATCTATCAATTTCGAGATTATCCTCTAATTTTGATAAAATACAATTATAATCATCTTTTTTCTGAATATATCCTCTTCCTCTAGCATGAATATGTGCAAAATCAATCGTTGGTTTAACACAATCAAAACTTGAACAAAGCTCGATTATCTCATCAATATTTCCAAGTTGAGATCTTTTACCAGTAGTTTCAGGTGCAAAGGTATAATCATAAATACCTTCATCATCAAGTTTAGAAATGACCCTATTTAATGCATTTTTTGCAATAGCTAATGCATCAGAAGGATTATTTTTTAAGTAATAACCAGGATGAAATACAATCCTATAAGCTCCCATCCAATCAGCAACTTGAGCAGTTTTCATTAAAGTTTCAATAGACATATCAAGCTTTTTTTCATCAACAGCAGATAAATTAATATAATATGGAGCATGAATAGATACTAAAATATCCTCTTTAATTGATTCTTCTTTTAATATATTAGCAGATCTTTGACCAATTCTAAGTCCACGGCCTGCTTGATATTCATAAGCCCTCAAGCCTTCCTTAGCTATGTAGCTACAAGCTTTATAAGCAGCTCCCTTATAATCAATAGGCCTTCCAGCAGGACCAAAAATAACATTAGGTTTCATATTTATCACATTAAATAAAATAACATTAGGAACAAACTAAAAATGAACTTTGAAATAATTTTTAAAAGATTCTTAAATAGCTATTAAAAAATAATTATTAAATAATAAAAAATCATAAATGAAAAATAAAAACTTAAAATATAGAATTTAAAATAGAAGATTTAAACAAGAAATGAATTCTAATAAATTTAAAATTATAAAATTCCCATTGCTTTATTAGTTTTAGCTATTGATTTCTCATTATCAGATTCTAATTCAAGCATAGCTCTTATTGCATCAACATTTTCAGGTACAACATCTGATTCCTGGTGAACAGCTTGCATATAGAAAAGTTCTCCATCGATTATGTTAAGAGACTCTTTCCAGATTGGAATTTCAAATAAATCATTTCTACTTCTTCCAAGTTCTTTAGCATATTCCATAAACTCAGCAGTAGAGCCTAAGCCTTCTTTTGCCTCAAGTAAAAGAACTCTTGACCTATTTTCAAGAATATCTATAACATCATCTAAGGCAACATCATTTTCTAATTCAACCATTAAGTTATGTTGGTGCATTAGAGTTGTTGGAACAAGAAGTGCAACTGTAGTAATATTTGCCCCATACATTACAGTTTTCAAATCAGGCCCATGATGAGAAGGAACAGTTGGAGGATTAGGAACAACAGCATTTATAGGGCCTTTATTAACTTGAGAAGGATCTCCTCCTCGTCTTACCATTACAGCCCTAATTTTTTTTACTCCGCAAAGATCATCAATAGGTTTTAAACTACGTGTAAGACCTGTAGTATTACATGAAACTACACGAGAGTAATCTGCACCATAAGAATCATCATAATTTGAAAATGAATTAAAAGATAGTCCAGTTAAGTCATGTTCTTCTCCACCTTGATATATAGCTTTTACACCAGCTTTTTTATATTTTTCAAGATTTTGAGGACCTATATTTCCAGGAGTACAGTCAACAACTATATCTGCATCAGATATCATTTCATCAACAGTTCCAGCTATTTCAATCCCTGCTTTGTCAAAAAGCTTTTCTCTTTCAGGTATAGCTATATATAAATCATAACCTTTTTGAACTGCCATTCTAGCTTCAAAATCAGGTTTAGTTTTACTAACACCAGTAACCTTCATATCATCTTGAACTGAAACAGCATCAGCTACTCTTTTTCCAATTGTTCCATATCCATTTATAACTACCGATTTCATTACAAAAGTCTCCATTATATATTAAAAGAGTTATAAAAACTCATAGTATTTATTAATTCAATGATTATCAAATTATTATAATTATTTTTAATAATACTTTTTAGCAATAGTATTTAGTAACTGTTTTTAGCAATAATATTTTACTTTTTTAGCACTAATATCTTTTATTAATAATTTTAAATAATAATTTTTAATAAGTTTTTAATAGTATTTTTTAATAATATACAATTTAGTATTAAATAGTAAAATTATAAATTATCAAATTAGATTTTAGATAATATTATCTATCAATATTACCTATAAATAGATAACTATTTAAAACTACTTATTATGAACTACTTATTATATTTATTAATAAAATATTAATAAAAAATTAAATTTAGTCAATCAACAATAAACCATAATCATAATAAAATTTTTCACCATTTTCAACACCAATCATCTGATTATATCCATTATTTTTAGCTGTAGTTTGGACATCAATTCCACAAGCTTCCATTGAAGGTCTATGAAGTTTAGGGTGAATACATTGACTTAAGTTACATCTTTCACATATTTTACATCTTCCAGCACCTAAAGCAAAAGCTTTAAAAAACTCAATATCCAATGCAAAGTATTCTAAATCAACAACAACTTTATTTATAATCTCCATATCATCTTTTGTTCGAAGAAGAATTCCAACATCATAACATCTTAAAATTTTCTCCATTTCATCAGCTGTTGGAGTGTAAGGTGGACAACCAAGAGATTTACCATAGTTACTACAACCATATTTACATTTCAACAAAGTCCACATTCCAGTTTCAACAGTTCCAATATTAATTATCTTTGCTTCCATATTTTCAAGGTTGTTTGTGAGTTTTAGTAATTTATCCCATATTTTATCTATATTATCCATAAAATCCCATTTTTATATAATTTCCTATACAATAATCTCTTATACAGGATATTTAGTATGCTAACATTCATTATTAATATAATATTTATTATTTTAAAATATTAATAATTTTTTAAAAATAAAATAAATTCATTATAAATATAAATATTTTTAATATACAAAAAATAAGAAACTACAAGATAATAGAGATAAAAAAGATAATAGAAATAATATAGATAAAAAGAGATAATAGAAATAATAGTAAAACTATGATATTAAAAATATGAATAAAATAATAATATAATTATAATAAAAAAAAGAATAACAATGCAAAAAAAGAATAAAGAAGAATGAATAAGAATAGAGAAGAATAAAAAGAATAAATAAAATAGAGAAGAATGAAAAGAATAAATAAAATAAAGAAGAATAAAAGAAAAAAGAACAAAGAGCAAAAAATTAAATTAAATTAAATTAAAAATAAAATTAAAAGTTAAATTAACTTAATAACTCCAATTTCTCAGGGAAATATGTATCTACAACATATTCAAGACCATACTTAGAAAATGATTGCTGTTCTGCTTTTTTACCAATTTTAAGCATTTTTTTAATTTCAGTTTGCCAAGTTGGATCTCTGTATCTTGGATCATTAGCTAACTCTTTCAATCTTAAAACATCAATATCCTTTAAAGGATCGGTTGGAAGTTCATAGTTAACAATGTCACTAGCTGTAACTCCTAAAAATTTAGCATTAGGAGTAGCTAAATCATGATTAACATGTGCAAGTTTAGCACTTCCAGATATAATAACCATAGCTATGTGAAAACCCCAAGGGTCTCCGTCGTTACAAACATAAACTGGAAGATTTAATTCTTCATTAACCCTCTTTAAAAATCTTCTTGTAGCTCTTGCAGCTTGTCCTTTAAGCCCAACAATCAAGGTATTGAATTTTTTATAAGCTTCTTCTTGAACCATCCTATGAAACATCCCCATAGTCTCAACAGCAATGACTCTTTCAACATCATGATCAAGGAATTCTACTTCATCAATAGTAGGAGAAATTGTATATCCAGATTTACCTGACTTTAAAGCATCAATCTCAACATCTCCTTCTTTAAGAGTAATATTCCCATAAACAGATGCTCCATCTTCTTCTGGCATTAAACCTAAATCTTCACGGCTCATTCCTAAAGTTACTTCAATGTCTTCTCCAACAATATTAGATTCTTGCTGGTTATCAAAACCAATATCCCAACCTTCACTAACATAATACATCTCCCTTAAAGTAGCTGTTTTTTCTCTTTGAACAAGATCTTTACAGAAATTAGCTACTTGAACCATTTGCCCAATTTTTTTAATTTGTTTCACATTTCCAAGAGATCTTTTACCATACCTATCCCCTAGAACAAAATAACGCTTAGCATCATCATAAACAATATTAGATGTACCACGAGATGGAACTTTTAAAGAAGGAATATCTTTTTTAATAACATCTTCAATAATCTCTTCACCTAATCCTTTAAGCTTATTATAAGAAACTTCTTTTCTTGATAAATTTTTATTATCTTTAACTTCAGACATAAATAATACCTTACCTTAAAATTATTCCATATTTTCTAATGTTTCTTCTGGTTTATTATCATCATTTTCAATAGCATCATCAAGATCAGATGCAAATTCCACTTCAACCTCTTCTTCAGCCTTATCAGGATTTTCACCTAATAGTTCTGCAAGCGATCTTCTTGTTACTTTAGCTAAAACCTCTTGAAATTCAGGAACATCAGTTTCGGCAAGTTTAGCAGATTCTCTAATGATAACAGGAACATAATCTTCAAATATTTTAGACCTCATTGCTTCTTCTTTAGCTGCTTTTTTAGCTCTTAAATATTTTTGAAGCTTCCTAGCTACCTTCATTGTAGCTTGTCTTACTTCATGAATAATTTCTGGTTCTGGAGCTATACTTTGTTTACCAGTTGATAGATAAGGAACTTGCGTAGAAATCATATTAACAAATACAGTAATAGGGGTATTTTCCAGATCTCTTAAACCATATCTTTTCCAATCAATACTTTTTAAAGCTTCTGTAATAGCACAGCTACCTTGATCAAAAGACAGAGGAACTCTATTTGCAAATCTCATAATTTCAGATTTTCTTTGATCATTTACAAGCCTTCCAGCATCTCCACCATAAGCAATTCCTGCTTCAATGATAAAAGCTACACCTCCCCTGTAAGTAACAGGTTTTCTTGTAGTAGCTGCAATAAACTCAGGTTTAAGAATCTCTTTCATACCATCTTCAATCTGATCATCACCAATAGGAATAAGGCCAGAAGTTGGAGGTGCCATAAAGTCCATTTTAGAGAAAGCATCAACAATTGCCTCAGCTTCTTCCCATTTCATATCTTTTGGTCGTTTATTCAAATCAATTCCAGTTAACTCTTCAATTTCGGCAATTCTCTTATTTGACATTCTTGAAAGAGAACTTGTAAGAAGACTCCTAAATCTCCTTTTATCTGTGTGTTTAGCCATGAAAATTAAATCATCAGCAGTTACTCCTCTTGGATGAGGCAACACTTCTTTAGGAAGCACTGGAACCATATCAGCAGCCCTATTAAATATATATTTATGACCAGTTGGGTCTCTAAATATTATCTTTGCATGAGGGTTACCAATCATAGTCCTTCTAATATATTCAAATGCCCCTTGTTCAGCTAAAGAATAAGAAACATCTTTAAACTCAAGTTCTATACAAACACCAGTATGTTTTGGATCATAACTTTTACGATTTAAAAGCATTCCTTTATTTTTCTTAACATCCATCTTAAATTCAAGGTCTGCTCCTTTAAGCTCTCCATCAACTTCCCAGGCAGATTTTACTCTTGCTGGTTCACCAGTAGTCATTTGAGATAATAGAACACAGCCACTACATCCTAAACCTTGCTGACCTCTTGACTGAATGTTTCTAAATTTAGAACCTGCAAACATAGTACAATAAACTTTCATTATATAGTCTTCAGGGATTCCAGGACCATTATCAGAATGCCTAAGAATATAATGATCTTTATCAACCCTTTTAAGATCAATTTTAATTTCAGGAAGAATACCTGCTTCTTCAGCTGCGTCAAAACTATTAGTTATGAGTTCATGGAAAACGATTGTTAAAGACCTGATTTTCCCAGTGAAACCTAACATTTGCTTATTTTTTCTAAAGAACTCTGAAGGTGTCAATTCTTGAAAATTGTCAAAGAGTTCTGATGCTTGTTGTGACAAATTAAACCTCCTATTATAAAACTTTTAAATTATTTAATAATCATTATTAATAATAAAAACATAAACCAGTACATAATTAAATAAAAATATTTAACTGAAGTAAAAATGTTTAACTGAAAGTAATAATTAAAAACATATTGTCAAAATATCATATAAATAAATACATATAGTAGAATTTAATAATGTGATTACAAATTTGTAATATTGTTACTTATATACCCTATATGGCTTGTAACCTATATAAGGTTTTTGTAGTATATCATTAAATTTTTATAGATAAAGATAAATTAAACTATATGAAGATATTTTTTATAATATTTAATTTATTGAATTTTTTATATAACCATTAAAACTTATAAAGTAGTAAAAGTCTTTATAAATTAATGCAGTGTGAATCCCAATATGGTGTGAATCTTTATAAATTAAAATCTTTATAAATTAATAATAATGAAAATATAAAGATTTTTAAAAAATTAAATTAATTGATTAAAATATAATACAATGATAATCTACTAAATATTACAAACACAATATAATGATTAAAAATAGCACAAAGCTAATTATCAATCATCTAAATCGTCACGAAATTCTATTTTATCATCTTCAATTCCAACCATCGATTTAAATTCTTTCATTTTTCTATCACTTTGTTTAGATTCTAAAAAGCCATAAACAGATTTATGTTGTGAACCATTAAGAATCATTTCAACAGCTTCTTTTGCCACCATGACATTTTCAAGTTCACCAATAAAAGCAACAGTTTTACCATAAATCGCCATGTCCACTTCAGCCATACTGATTATAATCTCTCTAGTTCTACCATCTTTACCAATAATACGCCCTTTTTGTCTAGCTAATGCTTTTTTAGACTTACCTACATATAAGGTTAGTTTTATTATTTCCAAATAAATATCATCTTCATTTAGTTTTAAAGCTATTTCTGGGTTAAAACCTCTTCCAATAGCTTTAACTACATGATTAGTTTTCCAAACTCCAAGAGGATCTTCCATTTCCTCACTTGGAGAAACAATTACAGTTCCTTCCTCTCCATCTATATCTAACCATGTATGAGTAGTTTTTTCAATTTTTTGTTTAGTTTCACCATTTGTTCCTATTAAAACCCCTATTCTATCCTGTGGAATCTTAAGATATTCTGTTGTTGGCAAATTTTCACCTCTGATCTCTCTAATCTCTAATTATTGACATACTCTCCGACTGATTATTTTATGATGTTTCAGTCGGAGATTCTTGCTCTCTAACATTATTATTAATATTTTAAGCTACAGTTTCTTGTTTAGATAGAACTATTGTTCCATAGTGACACAATCTTAAATTCCCACTTATCCAGTGGTACATTCATTATTTATTCGGATAGCTTCGTTGAGAATGTTAATAGATGCATTAATATCCCTATCATGTTTTGTTCTACATTTTGGACATGTCCATTCCCTGATAGCTAATGTTAAATCTTCTTTTTTATATCCACATTTGTTACAAAGCTTTGATGATGGAAAAACTTTACTTATTTGTATACATTTTTTATCATACCATTCAGCCTTGTATTTTATCATATCAACAAGTCTTGACCAAGATATTTGGCTTATACTATGACTTAATCGCTTATTTTTTATCATATTTTTCACTGATAATTTTTCTAAACCGATTAAATCAAAATTTTTGATTAATTCTGTGGATAGTTTCTGATATTCGTCATTACGAATATCAAAGACTTTATTATACAATTTTTGTAATTTTTGAACAATTTTTTTCCAGTTGTTAGAACCTTTTACTTTTCTTGATAAATAATTTTAATTCATAAACAAATAACCATTAAATTATTAAAATCTAAAATTTAATACTAACTCTAAAAACTAATATTAAAATCTAAAATTTAATAATACAGCTTAATAATAATCTAATAATAATTTATTATTAGCAAACAACGATTTAGTTTGATAAAACATTGATTATTACTAATTTAATATAATTTATTATAATAATTTAACTATAATTTAATATAATTAATATAATATCTTTATATCTAGTATATAACTTATACTTATTTATTTCTATTCCATGTTTATTTTATTATTAAATATATTAGACTATTATATTACACAACTAACTATAATTAGCAAAATCTAATATATAAAGTAAATCTAAGAGCAAATGATAAGTAATATACTAAAATAACATGACCAAAATAATTTGACATACTCTCCGACTGATTATTTTATGATGTTTCAGTCGGAGATTCTTGCTCTCTAACATTATTATTAATATGTTAAGCTACAGTTTCTTGTTTAGA
>NPIE01005214.1_pt1 | contig 10773 bp, 7 predicted proteins | sample 8637661 | NCBI WGS metagenome assembly NPIE01 (sample SAMN07420842, study PRJNA396082) | bioreactor metagenome | isolation source: sample BA12 brine-fed electro-methanogenic bioreactor BA | place: Japan: Kochi | collected 2016-12-09 | reverse complement strand
TCCTGTCGGGGTGTGCGCTTGCATTGTCACAAGCCTGGGTGAAGGCCTCACGCGATCGATTATTGGAATCACAATGCCACTACTCATCGCTGATACCCCACAGGCTCTTGAGGCGGCTTACCGTATACTCCCACTTCGGCGAGGTCGGCCTGGCCACCGTGTTCTGATTCGCCAGAAAGCCCTTCTCCCACACTCCCTTGTTGTACGGAACCGTGTGGAGCCACTCGACGCCTATCGCGTACGTCGCATTGTCCGGGTCGTCTGCGAGTCGCACCAAGTCGGATGATGGCAGCACCTCTGTGAGCGGGACTTCCTCCCCCTCCTTCTCAACGGTGAAGTCATCGACCGGCGTGCGAGTACGAGTGATAACGCCCACCGCACCGAATCCTTTGCCCGCGCCGAAGTTCACCCAGATGCGATCACCCACACTGAGCATGTCCATCGACTTCCAATACCACTCTCCACCGCCAGCCACGAGGAACCCATACCTCAGGCCGGCTTCAACGATGTCTTGCGGGTAGCCGAAGATGGCATAGAACTCCCCATTCCAGCGGCCCGGTTTCGACGCAGTCGGCTCTTCGGCCGTTGGCTCCACCAGCCATGAGCGTGACAGGTACTGTGCTTCCCCGTCGGTGAAGAACGAGAAGAAGACGGCGTTGACCGGGACGCCGTAGTTCTTCTGAAGGTACCTGACGACTCGCTCGCTCTCGGGGTGCAGGTCAGTCGCGACGATGACCATCTCGTGCGAGGCGTTGATGTCCTCGGGGATGTCGAGGCCATAAAACGACCTAAAAGCCTCCTCAAGCGAGACCTTGGGGCTCACACCGCACTTGGCCTGGTACGCATCGAAGATCGAGGCCACGCCCTCGTATTCGAGACCCTGTACCCACGATGCATAGTCGAGCACCTGAGAGACGACCTCCCTGTCGGTGCGGTCGCGTTTGAGCTCGAGCACGATTAGATTGCCGGTCACGTCGATCGCAAGCAGGTCGATGAACCCTCCATGCTCCGTCGGCACCTGGCGACCGATGACCATCCATCGGCGAGGCTCTGAGACCACCGAGATGTCCGATTCGAGGACCCCTTCAAGCCGTGCCTCATAGTCGATCGCCGTCGGCGGTATGCGGTGCGGCTTGTTGCCTTCGATACGCCAGAAGCCCGTTTCAAGTGACACTATCAGACCTCCCACCTCTCCAGTCGCAGCCCCGAGTGCCTCAGATGACTCAGCCTACCCCGAGTCCGAGGAACCGCTCGAAGAACTCCGCAAGCTTCGCGAGGACCCGCTGCTTCTTCTCGCCATGACCACCGTCGGGTGAGAAGCGCGAGATCGGCGGGAGCACCTTGGTGATGGCGGTACCGGTCGTTTGGATCGCCCCGTCACGGAACGCAGTCTCCATGAACGCTCGCGCCTCCGCAGGCCGCAGCCTCTCTTCTTCGATGATCGCCTCTAGCTCAGCCTCACGCCTGGAGCGGATGAACGCCTCCCACTCGGCGTCAATCTCGCCGCTCGGCGAGACCGATTCCACGAACGCCTCGATGAGGTCCTTCTTGCTGCGCAGGGTCGGACTCGCATCGATGGCGCGGCTGATGGAGGCGCGGATCTCCACATCCGTCCCGTCGCCGTGCGCAGCGCGCCACTTCTCGACGAGCATGAGGATGTAGTCGACGTTGATCTCGACCTGCTTGACAAGCTCGATCTCAAATACGATGTCGTCGTTGATCGACTCCTTGTCGGCCTCGGCTCTGCCTCGAAACTCCGCGTAGAGATCGAGGTAGATGCTGCGGTAGTCCTGGCCTTGGCGTTCGGTGAGGAGCTCGTTTCCGGCAAAGTCATCGAAGGATGTGAGGATGTTCTCGAGCCGCAGAATCGAGCCGAACAGCACGATGAACTCCTTCTGCGCCGACTCACCCATGATGGGTGCGCCCAGCGGGAAGATCTCGAACAGCCGCGCTATCTTCTCGGCGTACTCCGCGTAGTACTCGGCGTATGGCTTGAGCAGCACGATGCCGCAAGCATCCTTGTTGCCGAAGAGCGCGATCGCATCGTTGGTCTCCTGCTCAAGATCGCGGAAGCAGATGATGTTCCCATAGGCCTTGACGGAGTTGAGAATCCGGTTGGTGCGCGAGTACGCCTGGATGAGACCGTGTGCCCGGAGGTTCTTGTCCACAAACAGGGTGTTGAGTGTGGTCGCGTCAAGTCCGGTGAGGAACATGTTGACGACGATGACGAGGTCGATTTCGCGGTCGCGCAAGCGCTGCGAGAGGTCCTTGTAGTAGTTCTGGAACTTGTCGGCGGAGGTGTCGAAGCTCGTGCCGTACATCGCGTTGTAGTCTGCGATCGCGGCGTCAAGGAAGTCGCGTGAGGACTGATCGAGGGCATCGGTCTCGAACCCTTCCTCGTCCAGGTAGTCGTCGACTTGTTCGTTCGCCGCGTACGAGTAGATGATGCCGATCTTGAGCCGCAGGTCCGGCGGGAGCCCTTCTTGCTGCTTCTTGAACTCGACGTAATAGGTCTTGGCAGCCTCGATGGAAGCCGTGGCGAATAGCGCATTGAAGCCGCGCACTCGCTTGCCTGCGAGAGGGTAGTGCTCGGAGCGCTTGGTCTTCTGGTCGAAGTGCTCGAGCGTGTAGGCGACGATCTGCCCGATCCGCTCCGGTGCGAGCAGCGCGTGCTCCGTGTCGATGGCGGCGACCTGCTCGTCGGCTATGTGATCGGGCAGTCTGATCGTGTTGATGTAGTCGATGCGGAAGGGGAGCACGTTCTTGTCGGTGATCGCGTCGATGATGGTGTAGGTGTGGAGCCTCTCACCGAAGGCTTGCTCGGTGGTTCGAAGCTGCGGGTTGCCGCTGGCGGACGCGTTGACGGAGAAGATCGGCGTGCCCGTGAAGCCGAAGAGGTTGTAGCGCCGGAACGCCCTCGTGATCGCGGTGTGCATCTCACCGAACTGCGAGCGGTGGCATTCGTCGAAGATGATGACGACGTGCCCGTTGTAGATGGCGTGTCCCTTGTTCGCGACGATGAAGCGCGAGAACTTCTGGATGGTCGTGATGATGATGCGTGCGTCAGAGTCTTCGAGCTGGCGCTTGAGTACCGCGGTCGAGGTGTTCGAGTTGGCGGCACCCTTCTCAAACCGGTCGTACTCGCGCATGGTCTGGTAGTCGAGGTCCTTGCGGTCAACGACGAACAGCACCTTGTCCACGCTCGGCAACCGGCTGGCAAGCTGGGCCGCCTTGAAGCTCGTAAGCGTCTTCCCCGACCCTGTGGTGTGCCATACGTAGCCGCCCGCCTCGATCGTGCCGAGCTTGCGGTAATTCGTCGAGATCTCGATCTTCTGCAACATCCGCTCAGCCGCGACGATCTGGTACGGGCGCATCACGAGCAGCATCCGATCGGCGGTGAGCACGCAGTACTTGGTGAGGATGTTCAACAGCGTGTGTTTGGCGAAGAACGTCTTAGCGAACGCAGTGAGGTCCTGTATGGGACGGTTGGTGGCATCCGCCCACCACGAGGCGAATTCGAAGGTGTTCGAGGTCTTGCGCACGCGCGTGGAGCCCGTAAGCTCGCTGATGTGCTGACGACGAGTGGTGTTCGAGTAGTACTTGGTGAGCGTGCCGTTGCTGATCACGAAAAGCTGCACGTACTCGAAGAGACCTGAGCCGGCCCAGAAGCTGTCGCGCTGGTATCGGTCGATCTGGTTGAAGGCCTCACGGATGTCCACGCCCCGGCGCTTGAGCTCGATGTGCACCATCGGCAGACCGTTCACGAGCACGGTCACATCGTAGCGGGTGGATCGCGCCGCGCCGCCCTCACCCTCGGCGGTCTCGTACTGGTTGATGACCTGCAGCCGGTTGTTGTGAATGTTGCTCTTGTCGATGAGCGAGATGTTCTTCGTGGATCCATCGTCGCGCTTCAGGATCTGGACGTGGTCCTCCTGTATGCGCACGGTCTTCTCGATGATGCCTTCGTTGGCGCCTGCGATCCGCTCGGTGAAGAAGCGCTCCCACTCACTGTCGCTGAAGGTGATCGCGTTCAGCTGCTCAAGCTGCGTGCGGAGGTTGGCGATGAGCTCGGCTTCGCTCGTGATCGACAGGTACGTGTACGCCTGCGACTCCAGGAGCCGGATGAGCTCCCGCTCAAGCGCAGCCTCGGACTGGTAGGCGGCCTCCTCGACAGCCTCTGGCACGTACTCGGCAACGACCGTGCTCTCCGCGCTCACGGCGATCGGGTCGTAGCGTGTTGTCCGGGCGTCGGTCATGCCGTTTCCTCTCCGAATCCGAGCGCTCGCAATGCCTCCGTGAACTGTCGCACAACGAGGACAGCCTCGTTCCGTGCCCGCGCGGTCTCGTCGTCCGCGCCTCCGGATGCTCTCAAGGCGGCGTAGTCGATCGCTCCCGCTCTGTCAGCAGCAGCGAAGTCACCGAGGACACGGGAGATCGCCGAGGTGACGAATGGCTCCCGCGCGACCGGACTTGATGCCACCACGGAGGCAGCCGCCTCGGGTCCGCCCTGCCACCATCTGAGCACATAGACGAGATCGTAGGCGTCCTTGGCCTTGCGCCGATCCAGGTATGCGTCGGCCTTGAGCGCCACGAACGGTGCCAGACTGGCGACTTGGAACTCGACGGTCGACCGGGCGCCGTCGAGGAGCAGGACGTCACGCGAGATCGTGAGTGCATCGCGGAAGGCAAGCTCGACACCTCTCACGCACAGCAGCCCCACGCTGCCAACACCTGCGGGCGGCGTGACCTTGGGGCGGAAGGGCGTTCCGGGCGGTGCGTCCTCAGAGTCGCCGAGAAACTCCAGCACCACGCAGTCGCCGTCGACCTCCGCCGCCCAACGCCATGAGGTGCCGTCGACACGCACGAACCCGCTCCCCTTCAGGTTGTTCTCAAGTGTGCGGTATGCCCCGTCATCCCGAGCATCGAGGGCGAGCCGGAGCGCCACATCGACGTCTGTCGACCCCACGTGCGGCGGCTGCTCGTAGCCGTCTCCTTGGACAAGGTAGCGAGGGACCAGTCCGCCTACGAGGCACGCCCTATGCCTCCACGGCTGACCGATCCCGCGCATGAGCGTGCCGAGGGCCCGCTCGCAGCGCTCGGTTGCAGTGTCGCCGTATCCCTCTGTCACGCGTCTCCCCCTAGAAACCGATGACGGTCTCGCGAAGATGCTCCGCCTGCTCTTCTCCCCGCGCCGGGCCTGCAAGCGCGTCTACGTACATCCTGAAGATCGAGGTGCGGTACACGCCGTCGGAGTACTCCGCCCCAACAGTGACCGCACTGCGGCCACGCATCACTACGAGATTCGCTCCATCATCGGCAGGCATCGCGCCGAGCGCGCTCAAGATGAAGTCAGCGCTGTGCGGCGCGGTGACCCATACATCGTACTGCCGTACTGCGGTCACGTGCGGGGCCACCATCTGAGCGGCAGCAACGCCAGTGAACCAGGCCTGGAGGCCGGCTTCGCCTGTCAGCCGATGCGATACCTCGCGCATCGTCTCTACCGCGCCGTTGTTGAGGATGAATCCGCGTGCGACCACCTTGCGGTCGGCCACGGCATCATGCGCGTAGCGGTCCAGCAGTGCCCCGGCGTCGGTCACGCGCCGGCGGGTGGCTGGGCCTGCCCCCGTGCGCTCCAGAAGTCCTGCGGCTTCCAAGGCCACAACAGTGTTTTGTGCTGCGCCGAGCGACGCGTGACCTTCAGTGGCCAGATCGGCCACCTTCCACTCCCGCGTGGGATCCTGCAGCAGGGCTAGGGCGACACCTCCCGCGGTGCCGCTCAGACGCAGCGTCCTCTCAGGGGCTTCAGCAGGTGGCGCGGCCTGGTTCTCCAGGCGGATGAGCATCGCTGGGGTACGCAGCCGGACCCGAAGGTGGCGGTCATCCATGTAGTTGGCGTCCGCCCTGTTGAGTTCGGCGAGCGCGTTCTGGCTGAAGCGGCGGCCGACGATCACTGGTAGCGTCGGCATCACCCCGGCACGGCGCAGCGCCTGCATGACCTGCTCGGTTCGGCCCGAACCGGCGCTCACTACTTGCAGCACGCCTTCGCCCTCAGCGACGCCCTCGAGAAGCACGGTGTCACCGACCGCGCGAAAGGAGCCTGCATCAGCCTGAGTGAGACGGAGTGCCAGCTCCTGCGCGTATGCTGTCGTGTTCATTTTCACTCCAGGGTCATTTTCACTGCGCACTGAAAATAGCATAGAAATGAAAATAGAGCGAGACGCGGAAATGACGGCCGGAATTCGTCATCGTGAGTGCCAAGCAGTCCAACAACGACAGATTCGCTGGACCGCTTCACTCCACCCCGCGATTCTCCCAGTCGCCGTAGGAGGTTCCGTCGTCGCACTTCCATTCACGCCGCCCATTGCTCGACCGGCCAAGGGCGACGGCAGCTGCGGCTGAAGGCGAGCCGAAGGGGATGTGACCGGTCCATCCGGCGATCTCAGCGGTGGTAATCCCGCCCGGGACGCCTTCGCCGAGGAAGACCTCGATGTGCTTGCCCGTCATGCCGCAGCCTCCGGGAAGGTCAGCAGCCGGTCGCGGTAGTACTCGTACTGCATGCGCCGGGCGGCGAGCTCAGCGGGAAGGCCGATGGCGAGATCGTTCACGAGCACGTCGAACTTGTCGAGGATAGAGACGATGCGAGCCTGCTCTTCGGGAGGCGGAACCGGTATGGTAATCCGCTTCAACCCCGGTGCGGACAGGCGTTTCACCTTTGCCCGTGCGACATGCTTGTTCTTCTGGATATGGAAGGCGTCAGTCTGCATGTAGTACGAAACGTACTTCGGATTCATGGAGTGACGAAACGCGAAGCAGTCGTCGTGGATGGCGGCGGCCGTGTCACCCAGCCAAGCGACGGCCTTCCCAACGTCCTCGACCGTTTCGCCAACAGCAGCGATGACCACATCGCCGGGCTTCGCGTAGCGAAGCTGGTCGGCCAGATCCTGCCGCACGTGAGACACCGTCTCAGCGACGGCGACTCCGTAGCACGTGTAGATCTCACCGTAGTGGATACTTGGAATCCCGCTGTCTTCGACATCCGCCTTTGTGAACCTACGACCTCGGATGAACTCACCGACCTCACCCATCGGAACCCACTGGACCCCCCCATCAGAGAAGGTCATAAGCGAGTCCCGGTAGTACGCGTACTGGCGCCGCCGCGCTTCCAGCTCCGCTTCCAGCGTCGTGAACGTGTCCAGGATGCGCACTATCTCGCGCTGCACCTCGAGGGGAGGGATGGGAATCCTGAGCTTGTCAGTGTCACGTACGCTCAGCTGTGGCAACTTGACCGACGTTGCCCGAGCAAGCTCCTGAAGCCGCGGCAATTGGGTTAGGAGGTAGTGGTAGACGAACTTCTGGTCAATCTCCTTGCGCGTGATCGAGTAGGACCAGAGCTCTGCCTTGTGAGTGAAGGGCCGATCGTAGTAGGTGAACCCAATGTGCCCCCGGGATCTGACGATGATGCTTGGGATGCGCACGATATCCCGAGCGGGGACTGAGTCCTCGCGGACATCAGCGATGGTCTGCCCGCCAGCGAAGACCCGGATTGGCCCCTCAGCCTGCGCGATCTGTTTCATCCGGCCAGCAGTGATTGCGGTACCCTTGTTTCGTCGGCCCAGAGACCCCAGTGCCTGGAACTCCACCCCATCCGGACAGAGCTCCGCGATCAGCTCGTCGATGCGGCTCACTTCGCCCCCTCCAGGTCCGCCACGATCGCGTCGATCTGCGTCCGCAGTTCGGCCTGTCGCGCTACGATCCGCGCGATCTCGGCGTTGAGTGCCACGATGTCGATCTCCTCGTGCGTGTCTTCCTGCTCCACATACGAGCTCACGGCGATGTTGTAGTCGTTCTCGGCGATTTCGGAGTTCGGCACGAGGCGCACGAAGTGCTCGATGTCCGTGCGTGCGGCGTAGGCATCGAGGATCTTGACCCGGTTCTCTTCGGTGAGCTTGTTCTTGTTGCCCTTGCGGACGAACTCGGCAGATGCATCGATGAAGAGCGTGGCGTTGTCGGCCTTGGACTTCTTGAGCACGATGATGCAGGTGGCGATCGTGGTGCCGAAGAACAGGTCCGGCGGCAGCTGGATCACCGTGTCGATGTAGTTGTTGTCGATCAGATACTTGCGGATCTTGCGCTCGGCCCCGCCGCGGTAGAGCACGCCGGGGAACTCGACGATCGCGGCCGTGCCGTCCACCGCAAGCCAGCTCAGGATGTGCATCGTGAAGGCGAGGTCGGCCTTGGACTTGGGCGCGAGCAGGCCCGCGGGCGCGAAGCGCGGGTCGTTGATGAGCAGAGGATTGGCGTCGCCGTCCCACTTGATGGAGTACGGCGGGTTGGACACGATCGCCTCGAACGGCTCGTCATCCCAGTGCGCGGGGTCCAGCAGCGTGTCGCCGTGCGCCAGGTCGAACTGCTCGTAGTTTACGTCGTGCAGGAACATGTTGATGCGCGCAAGGTTGAACGTGGTGAGGTTGATCTCCTGGCCGAAGAACCCCTGCCGCACGTTCTCCTTGCCGAGCACTTTCGCGAACTGCAGCAGCAGCGAGCCCGACCCGCAGGCAGGGTCGTAGACCTTGTTCACTTCGGTCTTGCGCAGCACGGTGATGCGCGCGAGCAGGTTCGAGACCTCCTGCGGCGTGTAGTATTCGCCACCCGATTTGCCGGCACTCGACGCGTACATCTGCATGAGGTACTCGTACGCATCACCGAACGCATCGATCGTGTGATCCTCGAAGCGACCAAGATCGAGACCCCCGATGGCGCTAAGAAGCTTCACGAGCTTCTCGTTGCGCTTGGCCACCGTGGATCCGAGCTTGGCGCTGTTGACGTCGAGATCGTCGAAGAGGCCCTTCAGGTCATCTTCGCTCGGAGTGCCGACGGCCGAACCCTCGATGTTGCGGAAGACACACTCGAGCGTCTCGTTGAGGTTTGGGTCATGCGGCGCGCGGGTGCGGACGTTGGCGAAGAGCTCGCTCGGCAGGATGTAGAAGCCCTTCTCGGCGATCGTCTCTGCGCGACCGAACTCGGCTCGTTCGTCCGAGAGCTTCGCGTAGTCGAAATCGGGATTGCCCGCCGCGCGTTCCTGCTCGTTCAGGTACGCGGTGAGGTTCTCCGAGATGAAGCGGTAGAACAGCATGCCGAGGACGTAGCTCTTGAAGTCCCAGCCGTCGACGGAGCCGCGCAGGTCATTCGCGATGCGCCAGATGGTCTTGTGGAGCTCGGCTCGCTGGGCTTCTTTGGTGGTCGGTGTCATGTGGCAGATGTCCTCCCCTGCGAGACAGCAAGCGCGGCACGCGACGACCGGCCCGCGAGTCAGTCCTACCAGAATCTCATCCACATCTTACTTGAGCGTACTGACAAGCGCCCGGGCACAAGGACGTCTGCTGCATCACGTTCGACCGCATCCGACCCGCGACGCAAGCCACGAAGACCACTGGGCGCGGCGAGTCGGCCGCCGCCCAACGGGAGCTACCGCAGGATCGCCGCCAGGAAGGGGGGCGCACACCGCCGCGGTCTCGACCGCGCGCGAGCTCTCGGGACAGACGGACGGCATCAGCCTGTCAGCAGAGCACGTACTCGCATGCGATCAAGCTGGCGCGCAAGCACCCGCTCGATTGTCCTCAGCTATCTCTGGCATTGCTTCGGTGGGCGACGATGATGAGTGTCATCGCGGCGATCGACGAAGATGACAGAACCCGATGATGACTGGGGGCCACCCGGCAGTCCGGAACCGAGCGCTGGGGGGTCTGGTCGCTCAAGGTCTGCAGCCACCTGTGCGATCAAGGCATCCAGTCCAGACCCGGGGGTGCCAGCCCGGAGGGGCTTGGTCTTCTGAGTTGGCTTCTTCCCTTTTGCTCTAGCTCTACGAGGGGCTGTGGCCTTCGGTGTCGGCGGTGCGGCGGGCGGTACTAGCTGTCGATGTCGCTCATTCGGCCGCCACGTCTGAATCGCCCGGGCAATGTCGGTGTCTGCGTCCGGTTGCTGAGCAGCCCTGCGGAATGCATCCTCGACTGAACTCGCCACCTTGCGTCTCCTTTCGAGCGCTCCGCCTAACGCTGTTTGGGCGTGAGCTGAAGCGCGCCCCGCCCCGCTTCCTGTCCGAGCCTACCTCACCGGACGCCCCTTCTGCTCGACGCCCAGGCTAAGCATGAGTGGATGGCCCGCGCTTCGCATACGCTGCCTCTTGAAACAGCGCGACGACGGCCTCCCGCTGACCCCACAGGTCGTTCACGACATAAGGATTGCCGAGGAAGCCCACAGAGTAGCTGGATTCGATCTGCTCGTCGGCGTTGGCCGGGGATACCACAACCGCGACAATCAGGCCAATGACCAAGCTGCGAGGGAGAAGCAGGTACCCCTCGCTGTCAGTGCCAATCTTGTTGCTGGTCAGCCTGAGCGCTGAAGACAACTCCGTCGTGTGGTACAGGGAACAGCGCATCAGACAGTAGACGAATTCCTCTATCCCCGGAGGGCCTGCGGCGATTTCGCTCTTCGAGCGATGCAGCTCAGGATGAGAGAACTCCACCTTCAAGCCTGAGAGATAAGTACCAAGCGTGACGCCGGTGATAATGCCGACGTTGTCCGACAGAAATGCCTTGTAGGCGGCCCTGCCCCGACCTCGACCCTCGCGATGAGCCGTGGCCTCGATTGCGGCACACACATGGAAGAGGGCGCCTTCCGCATCGCCCGCGGATACCTTCTGAAGGGCGTCCCCTATCCGTGCTGCGATCCCCACATCTGACCCCTTGGCACGCCTAGTCACTATGAGATGGCCGG
>NPIE01005069.1_pt1 | contig 10774 bp, 13 predicted proteins | sample 8637661 | NCBI WGS metagenome assembly NPIE01 (sample SAMN07420842, study PRJNA396082) | bioreactor metagenome | isolation source: sample BA12 brine-fed electro-methanogenic bioreactor BA | place: Japan: Kochi | collected 2016-12-09 | reverse complement strand
AGAACCGGTCGACCCGGGGAACTGATTTTCATATAAAACCAGCCTACCGTTGGCAAACGTCACCCCGAGCGGCCCGGCCCGCCGGACCAGGTCCACTCCTTAGAGTTGTTGCAAATAGGCTCGATAGGTTTAAGTAAACACTGATGCCCGTGCCATAACCGTTTCCTATGATTGCAATTCCCCGTTCGCCGGTGAAGGCGATTTCCTTCATCTTGTATCCGGTAACAACCCGAAAAACAATGACTTTTCAGGTGCGCCGAAACCGACCACAAAAGTGTATGATTTTCCCTTCACAACAGGGTTCAGCACGCTCCGATAACTATTGCGTAACTATCTTTGATCACAACACAATTTGTTTTATTGGAAATTGGCACGGGTGTTGCTTTAACAAAGGCAAGAAACGGGTCCCCGGACCCAGACGATGATCGGAAGATCGATCATTCCCGAAGCTGCCCAGCGGCAGCCAAGGACCCAAAAAAAGACCCCGCCCCAGCGGGCGGTAAAAATTGAAAGGAGAACCACCATGAAAAAGATTATCTCTACCACCACAGCATTTCTGTTCGTCGCTTCTCTGGGTATCGCCGGCACCGCAGCAGCGGCCAGTTGGAACTTCAAGGAAGATTACCTCGATCGCTCGGTAACGACAGTCAGCGATTCCAAGAAATCCGCACCCGAGCAAAGCATGGCTGCCGCCTCCTCACGCGGTTCCGACGAGCGACACGTCGTATCCTGGAACTTCGATGAAGGCAACTTCACCAGTGGTGCCGAAGTCATCGAAAGCGGTCCGGCAGCCGACCGGCTCGCCGCATCGGGCTCCGGAGATGACGTCCGTCTGGTCAGCTGGAACAGTGACGAGGGGCGTTTCGACAGTGGAGCGGCACTGAGACTGCCGACAGAAGAGCGAGTAAATCTGTCCGGGACGATCAGCAACGACAATCCGATCAGGTGGCACTCTGAAGAGCTTGCCGCCACCGACTCCGTGACCTTCCGGGCCGGAAACGGAAACACCTTCAGCCTGGCGGACAATGCCAAGGGACTCAAGCTGAGCGACCTTGACGGCAGGTCGGTCGAAATCAAGGGTACCGTGATGGAACGGGCCGGCGAGAAAGTGATCGAGGTCAGCGACTACAACGTTATCAACTAAAAAATCTGAACCCCTTACCGGTCAGCGCAAGCACCGGTGAGTCAGGGGGGCGTCGCAGGCGCCCCCCTTTTTTTTATCTGTTTTCAGGGTCTCGCGTATACGGTCAATGGTCTTCCTGGAATCCCCAGTTACTGCAGTAGACGCTCCATGTCGTCAGGGGATTTCATAAAGAGAGCAACGCTTTCACGTACCCCCAGATCAGCGACTACCTCGATCGCCCGAGGCAGCAAACGATATTTTTCGAATTCGGCTTTGGTCTCCAGATCTTCCCGGATCATGGTTTCCGGCAGTTCCGGAATACGCGTAATCAACAGCTCGGGAACGAGATGATAGACCAGCCCGCCGACCACCGCCTCCTCAACCGCCATCCACCGTTCGACGATATCTCCGACCTCCGTCATGGTGGGAAGTCGCTCGCTCGCCTCGATAGTCTCCATGATCGCCCGCTCGGTCGCATCGCGCAGACCGATATGCAGGGTCTCCTCAAGGGGCGTCATCAGAACCGTATAGGGATTTTCCGAGGAACTTTTCCAGATGGTCTTGCGGGCACGCTTAAAACGCCAGCTGTCGGTTTTTTCCGAATAGCTGATATAGCTCGAGAAGGAACCGACCTCATCGACAGACGACCTGCCGGCAAGATCGAGACTGATGTGTTTCTCTGTATCACCGCTGAATTTGTAACGCGCTTTATATTCCCGAGCCAAGTCCCGGACAATAACCGCCTTGATTCCCTGTCCACCGTCGAACGGCTCCACGCCGTGCTCCATCACCGTGGAAATTGAATGATACGGATCTGCCAGACCGGTCCGAGCCAACAAGTCATCGATGGTCTCACGAGAGTACTCGACAAACAGCTCGGCCACCTCTTCTCGCGGTTCCGGGACGTACAGGAGACGATAGGACATGGCATCAAGCTGCCAGTTTACCTCTTCACAACCGAGGTCGTCGCGGATTCGCTGAATCAGATCGGGCTGGGACTGCAGATAGTCGACACAGGTGCCGTGGTCGGTTCGCTCCCGATCCGGTATAAATTCTGTAAACGGTATAAACGGCAGCTCCCCGTCTTGCTCACCGAGCATCTCCACCAGACGCGAATATTTTCCCTCTTCCGTTCGGCTATCGGTATCGCCACTGGCCAGACCGGTCGCCAGCAAGAGCAGGATAACTGTCAGCGACAGGTATGCCGCTCTCCATGTATTGAGCGCGCCAATCTGGTGCCGGCGGCACCCCGGTGTCTGCGCACCGCATGTTTCTTTCATCATGGTTTCTCGATCTTACTGTTTCCAGGAACGCCGGAACCGCTCTGGGGACAACCCGTGTTTGCGCAGCAACGTATAAAAGTCGGCTCGATACATGCCTGCCTCCTTTGCTGCCCGGCTGACGTTACCCTGGTGGTGGTCCAGGAGTTGGGTTAGGTACTCCTTCTCGAAACTGTCCCGGGCATGCCGAATCGGCGGCACGCCGGTTCCCGGAGACGCCGACCCTATAATCAATTCCGGCGTCACCGTCTTCCCCTGAGCCAGAGCGACGGCATACTCCATTGCGTTTTCCAGCTCCCGAATATTACCCGGCCAGTCGGCGTTCATTAATTTCCGGGCGGCTGCCGGACTGATATCAGTTACCGTTTTCCCGGTGTCGCGGCTGAACTTGTCGAGAAAATAGTGCGCCAGCGGCAGGATATCCTCCTTGCGCTCCCGCAACGGTGGCAGGGTAATAGGGATCACCCGGATCCGATAATAGAGGTCTTCGCGGAAGGTGCCGTCGCGCATCTGCTGCTCCAAACGGCGGTTGGAAGCGGCAATGATCCGCACATCGACGGTGACCTTGCGGTTGCTGCCCAACGGATAGAACTCCCGCTCTTCGAGAATGCGCAGCAATTTCGCCTGCATGGACAATGGCAGTTCTGACAACTCGTCGAAAAAGAAACTGCCGCCATGGGCCCGCGCAAAGAGCCCCTCGCGGCGGCCGTCGGCACCGGTGAAGGCGCCTTTTTCATAGCCGAGCAACTCGCTTTCCAGCAGATTTTCAGGGATAGCGGCACAATTGACAGCGATGAACGGACCGTCCTTGCGACGACTGGCGCCATGCAGACAACGAGCGACGAGTTCCTTGCCGGTGCCGCTTTCCCCTTCGATATAGACATTGGAATCGGTAACGGCAACCTGGCTGACCTTGGCCAGGACCTCTTTCATAGACCGACTCGAGGTAATAATCCGGGCACAGGCCGGGGCCAGATCCGGCACTTTTTCCACCTTCTGGCGCGATGTTGCCAGCGGTTGCGGATAACCGTTGATCGCCCGGCTCTGCTGCAGACAGCTTTCGATCTGCGTGACCAGCCTGACACCGTTCAACGGTTTGATCAGATAGTGACAGGCCCCGTGTTTGATGACATCGACCGCCCGGTCTATGGTGCCGTTGTCGGTGAGAACAATCGCCGGCAGGCCCCACTGCAACTGGCGCAAATCATCCATCAGCAGCAGGCTGTTTTCACCATTGCGATGATCGTCGATGACGGCCAGGTCAACGAAGCATTCCCGGACCAGCCGCAGCGCCGCACGGCTATCCGCCGCCGGCAGGACCCGATAGCCCTCGGTTTCGAGATGACGGGTCGTCTCCTGCAAAAGAGTGGGGTCGTCATCGATCAGCAGGATGGTCGTACTGTCGCCAACGCTCTGCCCAGGGATCGGCGCAGCCGTTGCCGGCCGGTGAGGTTCCACGATCTTCAACCCGCCCACGACTCACGCCTGCTGTTTGACGGATGGTGATCCCGCTGCCGTGGCCTGCTCGATCACTTGCTGTTCCGCGCCAATCGGCGATCGCTTACTGATCCGATAAAAGTCCTGCCCTCCAAGCCGGCCGTTCTTGGTGAATACAATTACCTGATAGTCGCCGGACGCCGGCAGTCGCGAACGCTCGACCCAGAGCACCCGGTCGACGGCCAGGGAAAAGTCGTGACAGATGTGCTGCATAAACCGCTCGGGGTCGGCGGAAATGGAATGCCCCTTCCCTGTTTCCTGGTAGATACAGACATACGGTTTGAGCGGAGTAACATTCTTCGTCCCCCGCTCCACCTCGCAGATATGCAGGTGGTAGGAACCGGGAAACCAGGCGATGGGCGGCCGTTCGTCATGTTTCTTACCATCCCAACTATAGATGCCGCTAAAAATGGTCTTCATCGTCTTTCCCTGACCGATCTGCCCGGACCGTCATCCCGCCGAATACGGAAGCGACGATCCAGACAGCGATGCCTCACTCGTTGGCGGCCAGTCCCCGGCGAGCGTCCATATCGACCAGGACCCGTTCCCGGGCGGTATCGATGCCGAGGGCTTGGCGCTTCTTGTCGATATGGGCGAGCATCAGCCGGGCCATCTCGTAGGGATCGTCGGCAAAGCCCCAGCTGCCGAGACCTTTGCTCGCCAATCCACCGAAAAGGAGCTTCTCGAACTTGGTCTCCCTGGTGATCGGGAAGGTGTGCCCGAACACGGTGTAGACCCCCGACGCCACAAAATATTGGCCGATGGCAATAGCCTTTTCACTCATCCACTCCGGCGCGCAACCGGCCACCGGCAGGTCGGCGATCGATTCCCCGAGGCCACCAGTCTTGACCATCTCGGCCACCGCCATCAAGATTCGACTGTTGTCGACACAGGCGCCAAGTCCGAGCACCGGCGGGATGCCGACAGTCTCGCAGACTTCGGCCAGGCCCGCTCCGGCCAAAGCCGCAGCTCCTGGAGTAGTCAGGCCGGCTTTGGCCAGCGCCACCTGCGAACAGCCGGTCTGGACAACAAGCACATCGTTTTTGATCAGTTCCTTGACCAGTTCGACGTGGGAGAAGTCCTGCTTCGAGCGCGGGTTGGTACAACCGACCACACCGGCGACGCCGCGAATTCGCCCATTGATAATATTATCATTGAGCGGCTCATAGCCACCCCGAAACGATCCGCCCAACATATATTTGATATATTCATGCGAGAAACCGTGCACCCCGCGGCCAACCCGGCGGGGGATCTCGATCGGGTGCGAGCGGTTCTTGAACCGGCTGATCGCCTTGATAACGATCTCGTCAGTGCACTTCAGCGGATCATGCTCATCCAGTTCGATATGCAGGGCACCCTCGATTTTCGCCCGGTAATTGGTGGTGACGAATACCGTATCGTAGCAACCGGCCACCTTGTGCAGATCCTGCTTGATGCACTGGATGTCGACGGTCATCGCATCGACCGCCCCGGTAACCAGCGCCGCCTCGGTGGACGAGAAGTTGCCGGCGTGGGGGATACCGTGGCGCGACAGAACTTCGAGTCCGGAACAGCACATGCCGACCAGGTTGATGCCCTTGGCCCCGGCCTCGACGGCCATCTGCTGCAGGCTCGGCGCCGCGGTGGAGACCATCATCGCCTCGAGCAGGCTCGGTTCGTGGCCGTGGACGATGATATTGACCTGGTCCTCCTTGAGTACTCCCATGTCAACGGTGATCTCCACCGGCGACGGGGTACCGAACAGGATATCGGAGATATCGGTGGAGACCATCGAACCGCCCCAGCCATCGGCCAGGGCCGTCCGCGAGATTTGCTTGGTCAGGTTTTCGTAATCCTGGTCGACGCCGATCGCCGTGCGGTGCATCATCTCCATGATCTCGCGCATCGCACCGCGCGGTACAATTCCTTCGCGCCGCCAGGTTTCCAGCGTCTTGGCGGGAACCCGCTTGACCAGTGGGATCTCGCCTTCGACCTGGGTATAGGTCTTTTCCAGCTCCCGGTAGACATCGGCGGCGATCTCCTTGATCTCCCGCCCGTCCGTCTCGATATCGAGTGAGGCGGCGACTTCGCCGAGCTTGAGATGATCCTTGATCTGAAAATCGGTGATAGTCCCTTCGATGACCCCGCGAAACAGCTCGAGCATGGCCATGCCGTGATCGGTATGGGCGGCGGTGCCGGCGGCCACCATCCTCCCGAAGTTTCGCGCGGCGATGGTGTCGATACTGGCGCCGCAGACCCCGACCCGCTTGTACGGATCGGTCGGGTTCATCCGGCACGGCCCCATCGAGCAATGTTTGCAGCAGGCCGAATCGGCGCCGATCGGGCACGGTTTGAGTTCTGCTGCCCGATCGAAGAACAGCTCGACGCCGTCCCGGCGGGCCTTACCGATCATCTGCTGGGTCGACTCACAGATGGTGATATCTTCCGGTCGAATAATTTCTTTTGGTTTTGCCATGACTCCTCCGGTCTCGTGACGGTTGGGGGGATGACGGGATACCTGATCTGCCGGCACGAAAGTGCCACAGTCCTGCAGTTCCAGTCAGGAATAATAAGAACGATTCCCATTACCATTCAAAGATACCGCTACATTGTAGCATTGTCAACGAGAAGTTCATGCCGCGCAGGAGGCCACCAGACTGGCCAACTCCGCTGCAATGACTATTGTATCGAGGGTGGACAGGTTTGCCTTGTCTATGAGCACCGACGATTCCTCACCGGTGGTGACCAGCAACCCACTGCGCATTATCCGAAACTTACATACCACAACACCAGGAGCAAATCATGAAACTGTTGACAGCCCTTATTATCAGTTTGTTTTCGTTCAGTTTCGGCACGCATCAGGCCGCCGCACAGCCGAAGGATTATTCAAGCACCATCGAGCTGTTTCGCAGCTCGCCGGTTGTCGAGAAATTTTTTGCCGCTTCCTACGGCTATGCCGTCTTTCCGCTGATCGGCAAAGCCGGTTTCGTCGTCGGCGGCTCCTACGGGAAAGGTCAGGTCTATCGGGGCGACATCGTCACCGGTACGACATCGGTGATCGAAGGTTCAATCGGGTTCCAGGCGGGCGGCCAGGCCTTCAGCGAAATCATCTTCTTTCAGGACGAACGAGCCTACAATGAATTTATCAGCGGTGGCTTCGAATTCGACGCCACTGCGCAGGCTGTGGCCGTCACGGCCGGCGTGAGCGCCCAGGCCGGCACCACCGGCACCAGCGCCGGCGTCAGCACCGGTCCGCGCACCGGTATCCAGGCGGAGACCGGCTATGTCAAAGGCTTCGCTACCTTCGTCCATGCTCAGGGCGGGCTGATGTACGAGTTTTCCGTCGGCGGCCAAAAATTCACTTTCCAGCCATTATGATCAATGGAATGATCAATGGAAAATACCGGTAACTGCCGGACCAACACACACGGAGATATCTTGATGAAAAAAGTGAGTGCATCAGCGTCAAACCTCAAGGAATTAATCAAACACGCCATCGACGATCTTGAGGTAACCCCAGAGGAGTACAAGAATATCATGGAACACGCCCACGAAGATGGTCACATCGACAAGGAGGAACAGACGTTACTCAGCCAATTCCAGTCGATGATCAGCAACGGCACCATCAAACGCGTTCGCGGTTAACTCCAGACATCATTTTGCCTCAGGAAGAAGGACACCTCTCCTGAGGCAAAAGCCACCATCGGCTGCCGGCCGCCATACCGGCCGCTGCCGATGCCTCGCCCATCTAGGTTTGAAGCAGCGAAACAAGCAGAAAAGCAACCGATCCGAAGTATATCCTCCGTTCGCTACCGCAGACCGTGCGTTTTCGGGTGTAACCTCGGACCCGGCCCGCTCCCCGCGATGCTGCAGTCGTTGGTTCGCCCAGCCTGATCATGGCTTCCGTTGCCAGCGCTCCCCGTGTTTCTCGTATTTCTGTTTCACGGCCGACCAGGCGACTTTGTGGGCTACCTCTTCCCGTGAATCGTCATCTCTTCTGCTGTCCTCATCCCGGTACTGATCCCAGGCATTGTTGAACGCTGCCAAATAGATTTCCTGGGCATGTTTCGGCAAGGCCTGCCGGACCGCCTCCGGCAGATCTTGCAGTGTATCGTACGGCATGGGCAACCTCCTTACCGATGATCGTTGCGGCAACGCGTGCGGGAACACCTCTTCCGCACCTGATTCGCATCCCCTGCAGAACTTCGAGCATGGTTACTTGAAGCGCGAACGAGCCGATTTCATCGCATCGCCGAGTGAGTCCCAGGCAAGTTCCATACCTGATTTGAGATCTTCCCAGGCATCCTCGCCGGCCTGTTTCAGCTCACTCAGCTTTTCCCGGGCCGCTTCCTGTTTCATTCGCAACTCTTCGATCTGCTTATAATATTCGAGCTGACCGTCGGCATCGGCGTTTTTTGCCCGCGCCTTCATTTTATCGATTTCTGCTTTCCACTCATCGAGTTGTGCCTCAATCTTCTGTTGGTATGCATCTTTCATGCTCATGGTTTCCTCCGTTGCTGTTGATTGACGAAGCGGTGCAGCGATACGGGCCATCTCTTCTTTGCCCCCGAGCATACCCGCAAAAAAGCGTACTCCGCTCATCGTTACCGATAACTATATCATAAAATGATATTTTTTGCGGGCGCGTCGACGGCTACAACGGAGCAATCCCGCCCCGGTTTTTGCGAGCCAAACATGGCGGCGTTCCCCTCACCCGGTATCGATCGTACAACCGAATGAACAGGCGAAAGATCGGTGATCAATCATGGTAAGAATTGTCGATCTGAGATATGTTTTGCAGATCCGGTCGATGGCGCCGTACGCCAGACACTTGTCCAGGAATTGAAAACACAGGGGAGTACCAGATGAGCAGCTTGTTCTCTGAACATGGCATCAACACCATGTCAGTCAAAAACAGATTCGTTCGCTCCGCCACCTGGGAAGGACGCGCCGACTGGTCGATATTGGCTGCCGGACGGCGGCAGGACAGTCACCACCACTTCAACGGAAGATCGATATGAGTCTGGAAATCTGGATTGCCTATCTTGTGGCGACAACACTGATTCTGATCATCCCGGGGCCGACCATTATTCTGGTGATCAGTCAGGCGGTGGCCCACGGGCGCGGCTCGGTGGTTCCGCTGGCAGCCGGCGTGCTGCTCGGGGATCTGACCGCGATGACCTGCTCGCTGCTTGGGCTGGGGGCGCTCATCAGTGCCTCGGCCACACTTTTTATCGTGTTCAAGTGGATCGGCGCGGCCTACCTGCTCTTCCTGGGGATCAAACTCTGGAGAGCGACCCCGGATCTCGTTGCCGGTCACCGGCAGCCAGCGAATTTCTCTCAGCGGTCACTGTTGCGCAGCGCGTTTGTCGTCACCGCGCTCAATCCGAAAAGCATCGCCTTTTTCGTGGCCTTCCTACCGCAATTCATAACAACCGGCAAACCCGTATGGGGCCAGCTCCTCCTGCTCGGTGGAACGTTTCTGCTGCTCGCTTTGTTCAACGCCGCACTTTATGCGTCATTTGCCAGCCGGTTGCGTGAAGCTGTCGGCAAGAAACGTGTTCGCACCTGGTTCAATCGTTGCGGCGGAGCCGCTCTGATCGGCGCCGGGGTCGTCACGGCCGCGATGCAGCGGACTTCATAACCGTTCCCAACCGATCACAGACCGGACACCGCCGGAAACCGGTAGATAAACGATCTGGGAGTACGTGATCCAAGCAGAAAAAATACGATCCGGAGAGAACTCATGAACATCCTGGTGGCAATTGATTTTTCCGACGCAACGGAAGCAATCGTGCGCCAAGCTGAGGAAATCGCCGTCACGCATTCTGCAAAGGTGTGGCTCCTCCATGTCGCCGAGCCGGAACCTGATTTCGTCGGCTATCAACCAGGTCCGCAGGCAGAGCGGGATTTCCTGGCGGAGCGGTTCCATACGGAACACCGAAACATTCAACACATTGCCAAACGGATGCGCGCGACCGGCCTGGATATCACCGCCCTGCTCGTACAAGGCGTTACAGTCGAGACAATTCTCGAAAGGGCACGTAAATTGAATATTGATATGATTATCGTCGGCTCCCACGGACGGGGAGCAATGTATCAACTTCTGGTGGGCAGCGTCAGCGAAGGGGTGTTACGCGGGGCAGTCTGCCCCGTACTGGTCGTTCCGACGCGCCGAGATACGTAAATCGGCATGATACCGACGCTGCGAAAACCGTGAGGCACAGCCAACAAGCCGAATGAAGATTCTTGGCGAGCAGATAGCATTTCGGGAAAATATTACCTTTTCCCTGAGACGGTATCTCGTCTGGTGGATCATCCTCGTGATCACCATGGCCTATGACATAGCCACGACTTCGGCTTTTATCGCAAAATACGGTTCTAACGCCGAAGCGAATATGATTACAAGATGGCTTATGACCGCTGTCGGCGGGGATCTCGGCAATCTTGCCGGCAAAGGTCTGCAGTTCCTGGCGGTAATCGGTTTTGTCGGTCTGCATCGCCGACTCGGAAACCTCTTTTTGCTCTTTGTTATTTTGCTCAACTGCTGGGCTGTTGTTATCAACTCGCTGTCATTGGCCTGAAACGTGGTCCATGGAGATACCCGAGAAGAAATCGGCAGCCCCTCTCTTATTTCAGAGGTTCTATAATGGAAATCAAAGATCTGCCTTTTTGTGTGACCGACTGGTCCGTAATTGAACAAACCGAACATGCCGGCGAACAGGGTGTCGCCTTCTGGAGGACCCGTAATTTTGGCCCGATCCGTGTTCGCATGGTTGAATACAGCCCCGGCTATCTGGCTGACCACTGGTGCGCCAAGGGACACATCCTGCTCTGCCTGGAGGGGGAATTGCACACCGAGCTTGAAGACGGTCGCCGATTCACCCTCAAGCCC
>NPIE01000827.1_pt1 | contig 10778 bp, 4 predicted proteins | sample 8637661 | NCBI WGS metagenome assembly NPIE01 (sample SAMN07420842, study PRJNA396082) | bioreactor metagenome | isolation source: sample BA12 brine-fed electro-methanogenic bioreactor BA | place: Japan: Kochi | collected 2016-12-09 | reverse complement strand
TCTGATCTCTGTGCTTGGATTGAAAGGATTGGGGTGGTTGGAGAGTCGAAAATTTTGATATGCTATTTCATTCTCTTCCGCACCCGTATAATCAAAGGAATATTTTAAAACAGTATAACGACCCACAGCATAAAGTATATTAGTATCTGGAATAATAAAAATATCCGATATTTCACACCCAAAATCATAGCTGAATATTTCCTCGAATTCATTATTCTGCCAGGAATAAAATTTAGTTCCAGTTTTTAAATCTTCATGCCAGACAAAAAAATCATCATGTAAACTGAAATTACCGTTTGTAACTAAATTTGCGGTAAACTCAAAATTATTCGGGAAAAAATATTCAAACAGAACATATTCATGCCCAGGATATAAATTATCTGATAGTATAATTCTTTCATCGGACAATCTGTATAATCTATCAAAACTACGACCAAATATATTGAGATGTGAGTTGCTAATTTCAGAAAAATCTCCAAAATTCTCATAAATAGTCAGATAAGAGATCCCTAAATCATAGTTCTTCGAGATTATGTAAATATAATCATCAGAACAGTAGTACGTTGAAGGAGCTACAAAAGGACGAAGCTCTACTTGATGCTCAGTTAATTCTTGAATTGTGTAATTATCTAACATATCGTAGATTTTGACAATACCTGGATTTTTTTGAGTTATCACCATATGCTCATCAACAAATTCCACCGAATGGCCGACATAGGCTAAGTTAATTGAATTCATAATCACAATTTCTTCATCATTATATGCACAAATCACCAGATTACTGTTGTTGTTTGAAACAGCGTCGATAAAACACATTATCGAATCATTAAAGCAATAAGTATATATTCCACTATCATATAATGTATTTATTACAGCATTTGGTTCAGTTGCTTTGAAATAATTGAAATAGTAACTAAGCATATTACTGAAAAGTATATAGGGATATTTATAATCAAAAAAATGAAAATGACCATGATTGCCAAATGAATTGATTATTTGTAAAGTTGGTAATTGATCAATACAAAAATGCATAATATTTGAAGAAGCAGTAGAGATAAATAGTTCTTCACCATCTCTGATCATAGATTCACTATTAGTAGTTGCACTTTGAAAATTTGTGTTGACTACGACCAATAAAGGTTCATAGATATCATCAATATCATATATCCAAATAGTTGAGGACGAATTTTTAAAAATTAGGTAGTTTTCATACATCTCTATATCTGTAAAATGGTTTACTGAAGATAACGAAGGAATATTAGTAATATTTGTAACCCATTGCGGATTCTCGATATTGGTAATATCGATTATAGCAATCCTTGTATTCTGTCCGATAAACAAATAATTATCATGAAAATAATATGTAACATTTTGTTCATAATCACCGATGTAAATAGAACTTATCTCAACAAGATCTTCGATATCGCTTATATCCATGATCGAAAGATTACCATTTGTCAAACCACGGAATAATAAGCTATCTTTCACCTCAAAAAAGCCACCGGCTTCAATAGTTGTGATATATTCGAATGTTTCTCTATCCAAGACTCTGGCATCAATTTCGCTGCTATTGACGTAAATAAAATAGTCACTATTCACATCGAATCGAAATAGACCGTAACCAGTATCGATCGTTTGAATATCGATCAACTGCATTTGATTTCCACTAATATCTATGCGGTAAATATCGGTATATGAATCTGATGTAGAAGGATCGTTACCAACATAGAACATATCATCAATGATCTTGGCGTTTGCTAATGTGTAATGAGTTTTTGGAATATAAGAGATTAACTCTAAGTTGCCATTTACAAGTATTTCATACTCTTCGATAGCACCTTTTGCATCCACATAAAGTTTTCCGTTATTTTCCAGTAGAGTCGCATCATACACAGCACATCTCGCTATTGTGTCTTCAAATTGCAGATTTTCAATGAAAGCTACAAGTACCGCAGGAACAAAAAGGATGACAAAAATTGTTTTCATATTAGACCCCCAAGGTTGATAGGGGCTGTTTTTTCAGCCCCTATCTTAATTACTGTTATTCAGGATTAGGTTGAGTTGGATCTTCGATTGGTAATCTGTAATAAATATCAATTCTAACGCACCCATCATAAAAATCAGTATAATGGTTACCTTCAAAGATCACTTCTACTTCATCGCAGTATTGAGAATTATTATTGGGATCAGTAAAGTCGTGTGAGTAAAAACTATTTCCATCCGTAGTTACAGTTACTGTTTCATATAACTCACCATTATCATAGTATAATTTGCAAGTTACTTCGAGACCACTACCTCCAAGAACATAAGTTTGAAGATCCCAATCCCAAATATACACTTTCCCTTGAATGTTGGATGCTGAACCATCAGGATTTTCTTCAAAAGTTACTATTTGTGCCAGTAAACATAGATTGCTTAAAAAGCAAATTGTCATGATTGCAATCACTATTATGTTTTTCTTCTTCATTTTTCTTCTCCTTATTTTTTTAATTTTTTTGTTTCTGAGTGCAAGGAGAGATTCACTCAAATTTATTCTTACAGATAAAGAACAACATCTCCGCCCTCCTTCAAAACCAAATTGAAGGAAGAGAAAGATCATAACCACTTTCCACAATTACAGGTTGACAACAAATCGCTGAAAATTCTTGATGTTTCCAGGAAGAGTGAAGTGGAGAAAATATAAGGTGTCTGCCTGGTTGTTTCGAAACTTTCTCTTCCTATTCTTTTCTAAAACATTTTCAAATCCGATTAACTCTGGATTCCTTTTTCATTTACGATTCCGAAACTGCTTTCGACCAAATGAATGTCAACTAGTTTTTTTTTAATTTTTTTTTTTGGGGGGGGGGTAATGCTTTATATTGCAGCAAATTATATCAGTATACCTCCCGCAAGGAATTTCAATCTCGTTCCCAAGTTCCATCTTGGGAACGCAAAAAGTTTCACTTCACCAGCAATATCTTCCGCACTGTCTTTTTTTCGCCGTTCACTTGCAGTTTGACGATATATTCTCCGCTGGCGACGCGTTTGCCTTTTTCGTCCCTGCCGTTCCAGGTACAGGTCATTTCGCCGGATGAAAGCTGAGCATCGATGAGAGTTTTGACTTTTTGTCCTTTGATATTGTAAATTGCCAATTCTACTTTTCCGGCTTCTGCTAATTCCAGTTTGATGGTTGTAGAAGGATTGAAGGGATTGGGGTAGTTTGAGAGATGAGAAGTGAGAAGTGAGAGGTGAGTGGTTTCTTCGATTCCCACCGGTTCGTAAACAAATTGCAACGGTATGACGGCAGTTTCTTCCGCATCGTACACGGCTGAAACTCCCGCCGTGTAGCTTTCTCCGAAGATCAAATTGCTGAAACTGTATTGCGGATTAAATACATTCACGTAAGCTTGAAAAGCTCCATCGAGGTAAACGTTGTAGCCTGTGGGACTGTAGCCGGGCGGTATCTGCCAGAAAAGCGTTTCATTATCCATCTGCAGGTAGATAGGTGCCGGATTATCCGGAAATTCGTAAGCACCCATATCAATATTACTTCCCATCACGCGCGGATTGCCTGCCGGATCGTAAGCCGGAAGAGAGAAGCCAAAAGGCATGTCCAAAGTTCCGGCATCAATGCAGGGGGAGAATTCGGAGAGTTGATAGGGATGATCTCCCGTTCCCAGAAACAGCGGATCGGCGTCTATGTTGCCTTCCAGCCAGTTGACAGTATTCAATGCCGGATTGAAATTATAGACAGAGCTTTCTCCTCCCAGGATATCACAATAAGAAATATCTAATACACTGTAAAGTCCGGAGGCTGCATTAGGGATAAAAATTTCAAAAGCATTTTCCGGATTACTGAAGATGGAATTTTTTAAATCCAGATTACCTATAAGTTGGATAGTAGAATATAAAGAATTATTATCCACAAAAGTGCAATTTGTGAAAAAGCTCGTTCCTTGCGAAAATACCATAATATTGTGATCACAAGCGGATTCATTACTCTTAAATAGACAATTAGTTACATATTTATTAGCGGGACTTCCAGGATTTTCTCGTATAATTATGTTCCCGCAATAATTGCTATTTGATGTATTATCGGAGAAGGTGCAATTTTGTATTGTAAACTCCTCATCAACTAAAATATCTAATGTTGATGCACTTAAGTATTCTGGATCTCCATAATTATTACAATTTTGCATAACTACATTTTCCATTTTACCATTAACTTTAAAAAACATCATACTTGCAAAAATTGATGTTAATGTATCATGCACGTAAACATTATTAATAGAAAGGTTATTTATCTCTCCAATATGCATAAAACTAATTCCGGATATTCCAGAGATACCGCAGTTTTTTATTTCAAGATTATTTATGTAACCAAAACTTCCGAGACCGTATGGATATTCGTATTCAATATCGAAACTGAAATTAGCCATTATGCAATTACCATCCAGGTTGTTACCCGAAAAAGTATTAGGTGAAAAGTCATTTACGATAATTGTATTAGATGCATCTTCACCAATTATGGATAGATTTTCTTTAAAGCCAAAAGGGAATATCTGCTGATTAGATAAATGAGAATATTCACCAGCAGCTACATGGATAGTTCTTGGTATACCATCACTTATATCAATAAAGCGGACTGCTGTTGAAATATTACGTAGAGGAGATTGAGGAGAAATACCTGAATTACTGTCTTCGCCTTCTTGTGCTACATAAAGATCGCTAGGAATCAATTCATATAATCCAAAATCAATTTCAAAAGTGAAGTATGTATTGTAGTTAGGTCCATGATCGTATGTCTTAGCGAAATAACAGTCAGGAGTAATAATAGAAAATGTATCAACAATAACATGGATATGGTTTGCATCTGAGGCATAAAGATCATAACCGTTAGCAGCATTATTATCATATATTGAGTTTTTATTTGTTGAATCAAAGGTAACATTGCTATCAGAGCCGATATGTATTCCTCCTCCATGATTCGCGGAATTATTAATTATTTTATTGCCACTTAAATAACAGCAAGTCGATAAGCATAATGAAAGTCCTCCCCCAGTTAATGAAATGTTATTCACAATCCTATTATTGATAATATTGACTACAGAATAAGAAGACAAGATACCGCCGCCCCTTTTTATACTTTGGCTTAGGATACTGCCGCTTCCGTTTTGAATGGTAAAACCGCGGATGATTACAGGATTATTGCATGACCGAACCCAGATACAACTCTCGATACCACCGCCGTCAATAATAGTGGAATTGATATATTGGGAATTACCGGTGGTTAATTCCAGACTGGCGAGAGTGATGTTTTTGTTTTCAATATAGAGGTTTTCGTAATATGTGCCGGGATAGACCAGAACTGTGTCGGAATTAGCCGCTGCATTGATCCCTGCCTGGATGGTGGTGAAGTCGCCGGTTCCGTCCTGTTTGATGTGCCAGGTGATGGAATGTAACCACGAAGAAACACAGAGAAAAATCAAGAAGGCGACAATTCTCTTTGTCGCTATGTGAGGAAAATCCTTCGGCGACGTATGGGAACGTCGCTTTCGATTAATTTGTTGTTTCATAAAACCCCCTGAATCCCCCTTATGAAGGGGGAAACATTGTCTTTCTGAGGCTTTCCCACATAGGCAATCGACGACTTGTCACGGCGTAGCGAGCGAAGCCGGAAGAATCTCTTTCTGAAATGAAGAAAAGTTGCAAGAATATTCAACAGATTCTTCGGAAGAAAAGCAGTCCCGAAAACTTTCGGGATCAGAATGACACAACTATTTATAGATTAGTAACCTTGCGAAGGTCAAATTCCCCTCTTGAGAGGGGTGCGGCTTTAGCCGTGGGGTGTGTCAGACCTTCGCAAGGATTATTACATATTATTTCAACATCAACATTTTCTTGTTCAGCGTTTTGCCGCAGGTTGTGATGCGGCTGTAGTAGATGCCGCTGGCAGCAGTTTTGCCGGAACTATCTTTTCCGTTCCAGACGATCTCATAATAGCCTTCGGACTGAACTCCCGAAACAAGCTGCTTCACAAGCTGCCCTTTGATGTTGTAAATGCCGAGTTTGACATGATCTTTGACGGGCAGGCTGTAGGAGATTATGGTGGCGGGATTGAAGGGATTGGGGTAATTGGAGAGACTCACCTTATCCGGAGCAGGTATGAACGACGAATCTTCGCGCAGCGACACAAACCAGGCGTCGGCTCTTTTTCCGGTGTTGATCTGCTGCTGCATCTGATAGGGATTATTATGAGACTTGTAATTGTATTTTGTCAGCTTTTTATTCTGCTGAGAGCTGCGGGAGCCGTAATACAATTGCAGTTCGATATTGCCGGGCGGAACGGAAGATGTGTAGGCGTTGATCTGCGCAAGGGTGTCTTCCACCACGGTAGCGCCGATGCAGACTCCATCCACGAAAGCGCCGATTTCCTGCGGCAGGTCGCCTGCCGCAAATTCCACGAAGATGGGAGTATAACCCGGTTGTTCCACAAAAGAGAAGTAATCGGTTTCCAGTGATTTATTATCAGGTTCGGGCGGCGTGCTGTTGTCCCAGCGGAATTCGCTGATGTCTTCGCAGCACTTGACTATCACCATATCACCGTAGCTTATCGTGGGCGCATCTCCCTGAATGAGTTTGAAATGCCACTCGTCATCCTCGATGATCGCCGTCCAGTTTTGGTGCTGAATGTAATAGATATTGCCGTCTTCCCAGTAATCGCTGAAGGCATCCTGCACTTTCTGCGTCTCTTCCAGCCAGTAACCGATCCAGTTTTCTTCTCCTTCGCCATCCAGACTGATCGCCGTGTTGTCCGGCTCTTTGAATCCGGAAATTTCCAGAGTGGCAGCTTCGTTCATCAGGAATTTATAGCCCGATGTGCGTGGAAAAGTGAAATCATCATTATACCAAAATTCATCAAATTGGAAAATGAATGGAACTTTATACCAAACTTGGAATAAGGCAGGTTCTTCAAATGGGAAAAGAATATCATACAGCAGCCAATACGCCTGGTCGGGGTCGTAGGTGTCGGTAGAGTAGATATTGTCCAGCGCCGGGAAGGAGAGCCATTTGATGCCGTGTTCGCTGCCGGGAGATGGATCCGGCAGCTCAACAAAATCATATTTATGATCTATTAAGCAACGATAAGCTCCAATATCGGAAGGGGTACCATCAGGGTCGAGAAGAGTCGGATCTCCGGTGTCGATGCAGGGAGATTTTTCTGTAGCGTTCCATTTTGGATAGTAATTTTCATTGAGCAACGGATCAACTTCAGATAGAATAAATTCGCCAAATTCGCAGTTTCCACTTGCTGCGGGGTATGCTGCGCCGTAGATATTCGAATCAAACAAAGAATAATCACATTCCTGATTTATCGCATCGATAACAAAACTTGATTCATTTTGTAAAATGTTGGATTGGAAGATCATATTAAATATCTTCATTCTTGTTTCCGAATCACTATTATAATGCACAATCGAATTTACTGTGTTTCCGATGACGCTGTTATTGGATAGTTCAAACTGAAAATTTTCGGGAGGAGGTAAGTAATCGTCCGATAGGTAATTGATTGAAATCAATCCGGAACAGGAGTAATTTGTGTCCGTATTATCTGTGAAGACATTTCCATTCAGAATAAAAGTGTCTTCATCCGAAGACGTATGGAACGAGATAATTGAGCCATTGTATCCTGTTGTTGATAATCAAGCGTGTTGTCATGAAAGAAGTTATTTATAATCTTAAAACGTGTTCCATCAAGGATCAATAACGGCATCATTGAGTTATTTTGTTTGAACTCGTTGTTTTCGATACTACAGTATATTCTGCCAAAGAGAGGTTCCTGAATTGGTAATTCTAAGGCACAAACGAAAGTATTTTCGAATAGATTGTTGATGATATCGACGTGAGATTCGGATTTAATGGCGATCAAACAATCGGAAAATATGTTATTACGGATGATCCGAACACCCATATTATTGTGGATGCCATAGCCAGCATTTCTTATTGTCAGATTTTCTATAGCATCCGTCAGAGTGCTTTCTGCTTGTGTGTGATTTAGGTTAAAAGCAATGGAATTTGTTTCGATTATACAGGTTTCAGGATTGATACCTTTAACTATGATATGGGAAATTGACGGATCCCAAGTTAGATTCTCATTACCTTCACCGGTATATAATCCAGCAAGAATATTAACTTTTCCGTTCGCTTGCTTTGCCATCAAATAATCCAATCCTGCTTGAATATTTCGGAATCCAGGATTTTCAGGATTGATAGACACAATTACCAGATCATAACTTATAATAGAGTACAGTGTTGTTTCGAGGCTTCCGGTTTCATACCCTACATCAACTTCTATTGTCACCGGATAATAATCACCGAAAGCATAATCCATACTAAAGGTAACATTATAAAGCCCAAACACGGCGAATGAAAAAACCTGTGAATAAGCTCCGGATTCGTCTGGATTTATCATGATCGAGTTTGTTCCATCCTGTTTGTAAAACAAAATATCTACATCTGCAAGATTCCCCGATCCGCCATTCAACTCAACAATACCGGAAATTTCAATATCGGAAGGCTCCATACATACATCAGGCAATGAATTTGTGCCCTCATTGATTTGATATTCTGAGATTATGATTGTATCATAGTACTGCAATGAATACTGAATCTCATACTCTCCAAAATCATCATATGTAAAGACTTGCGAATAATTACCCTGATTGTTCGGCTCCGGATTAAATGTTGTTGAACTACCTTGCTTCTGCATTAGAATATCAACATCTTGAACATAACCGGTACCGCCATTTATTGAGACTTGACCTGATAGTTCGATTGATGAAATACTTAGGATAACTGATGGTAGTGTCGTTGTAAGATTGTCAATATTCATATTCCTGATTTCGGTATCGTATCCATCTAAAGAATATGTTATTGTATATGTATCATATTCTATTGGGAAAAAATGAGATGAGTATGTACCATTCCCGTCAGGATAAACTGTGAAGTCGTTATTAATACCATCGAATTCTATTTCTACATTCTCTACATTTCCTGAACCACCGTTTAGGGACACAGTACCATCTAAAAATCCTGAGAAACAAGGCAATTCACTTACAGCGATATTATACCAACAAATTTTACTATTTGTTTGAGTAGATGGAGATTGATTATTTTCATAATTAAAATGATTTCCATATATACCGCCTAAACCAAGAGGTCCTGCTGGCAATCCGAATGCATTTTCTGAAGGTCTATCATATGTATTATCAACAACCCAATCTAAACATTGTAACGGTTGAGATTGTCCAAGAGCGGTTGCTGCCATGTAGTATTGTGTATGATGTCTTGTATATCCTTTATCCTGTACATTCTGCGGTAGGTTAGGAGGATTCCCTGTTTGCCCATCAAGTTCATCTCGTTCAATCCATACAGCAAAGGGAGAAAAATTTAATTCACCTGTAATTTGATTAAAAAAATCAAACGTTGCTGTATAGTTAACTGGCGTTGTCCAGGTTGCCTGCCACGAACTATTGCCAGTAAGAAATTGAAAAGATTCTAAGCAGACAGGATAATCACTTCCAAAAGCCCAAGGGGCCTGTGCCATTACTTGAATTGGTGTAGAATCACAATACCAATTTCCACCCGATACTCCACCAACATTAAAATCTACATTAAAATCTATCTCATATTCATTTAATCGGTTTTTATTTGTTAAAAAACAATTCATGAAAGAATAAGGCAAATCATAAGTGCAATCATCTCCCGGAGTGGAAAAAAAACCGGCGTCATCGTTATAGTATGTATAATTACCGTTTATTGTCCCATATCCTGTTTCAGTGCAGAAATGTTCCTCATAATAGTTTGTTCTTTCTACAACTGAATTATAACTTGCATAGTAATTTGGAAGAGAATTACACTCATCAGTAAATAGTGCAACACCAGCTTTCATTCCCATATAAACTTCTACATTATCTGCTGCATATTGTATATTGTGTGTCTTCCATTCCTCATTAACCGAATCCCACTTATAGTGGCTGAAAGTGAACTTGTTATTATACATATCCTCATCAACGCTATGAGTTAGAAGGAAATCTAATGCAGCCTGAGCATTATCGTATAACGATGGATATGTAGTATTATAATAAGTTTCCATGAGATAAAGTACATAAACAAACAATACGGTTGTAGTATCAACTGCTCTAACTTGGTCATTTAAAGGTGTTCCAACAGGTAAAAAGGAATCATACCAAGTACCGTGAAACAAACTACTATCCATGGTTTGACAAGCAGCTAGAAACATCATGCCATTTTCAACTGCAGTTCTATAATCAACAGAGCGTGGGTCTGGTGGATTCATATGTGATGCAATATCAAATGCTGCAATTAATCCCATCATTGCATAATCCATATTAGATCCATCGTTAACTTGTTCCGCTGGTGTAGAGTTATCATCTAAATAATCACTGATAGCTCCATTAGTATGTTGTAGCAATAAAATGTGATCAGCCATTTCCATGGCGCCCAGTTGATGTTGAGTAAGAGTATAGCTTAAACAATTTGGAGCAATACCAAGAAGTGCAATATTGATTACCAAATAATTAATATAATTCCTGTAGTTTTTTTGAATGTGTAACATTTTTCCTCCATAAGTTTTTTTTGTTTTTCGCTTCAATTTGTAACGTTTTTAGATAAAATACCTGGGTAAAACGAAAAACTACTCAAACTTATTCTTACAGACGACTATCTCCATCTCTGCCCTCCTTCAAAGTCAAATTGAAGGAAGAGAAAGAACTTCC
>NPIE01007876.1_pt1 | contig 10782 bp, 11 predicted proteins | sample 8637661 | NCBI WGS metagenome assembly NPIE01 (sample SAMN07420842, study PRJNA396082) | bioreactor metagenome | isolation source: sample BA12 brine-fed electro-methanogenic bioreactor BA | place: Japan: Kochi | collected 2016-12-09 | reverse complement strand
CAGGCCATGGATGGCCTGTCTGCCGGCCTCGGAGGCCAGCCGACCAGGCCGCAGCGCAGCAGCGGGAGACAGGGCCGGCCAGCCCGTCCGAGACCATGACGCCGACCATCATTGTTCGTTGTGACGTCCCGTCACCGAAGTCAGTCCGACGGGGGGCGACACAGACCGCAATCGGGACATTCCAACTGACCGTCCGCCAGCACATGGCCGCAGGCGGCGCAACTCGCCACATCCGCCCGCTCGGCCCCGTTTTGCTCAGCCTCGGCCGCTGTCTGCAATTCAGTCAATCCGGTCAGTCGCCGATAGTCCTCCTGCAGCAGCTGCTGAGCCGCTACAGCGTCCCGGGGTCTGATTTGCAATTGTATCGAAGCCGGCGGGCAACAGCCGCCACCCGCTGGCGGTCCGTCCCCGACCAGTACTGCAGCAATACCGTGCCGGCCAAGCAGCCGGCGCAAGCGCTTGCCCTCCGCCAGGGTCACCTGGCGAATGGTCACCACTTCCTCGCCGGCACCAATCTCGACCAGTTCGCCGCCGTGCCGTTCTGCAAGCCTCGTCCCGTCACTATCGCTGCCCCTGCCCGTCGCTGGCACAAGTTCGCAGCCACAGGCAGCGCAGCTGTGAAATCCGGCCCGGTACTCATCACCGCACGACGGGCAGACGAGCAGCTGTTCCGCGGCGTCCGGCGGGCTGCCTCCATTTTCTCGGCCTGATTCGCTCCGCCCGAAGATCTTCGCCAGTAATCCTGCCATGATAGTTTGCTCCGCTGTATCCGCTGCGCTACAGGATGAACCGGCTCAGGTCCCGATCCTCGATGATAGTCTGCAATTGCTTTCTGACATAGTCGGCGGTGACGACAAAGCTGCCCGCCGGCCGTTCCGAAGCATCATACGACAATTCGTCGAGAACCCGCTCCATCACCGTATGCAGCCGCCGGGCTCCTATCTCTTCGGTGTTTTCGTTGACCTCGACGGCAATCCGGGCCATTTCCCTGATCGCACTGTCATCGAAGGAGAGTTCAATCCCCTCGGTAGCCAGCAAGGCGATATATTGTTTGGTCAGCGCATTTTCCGGTTCAGTGAGGATCCTGACAAATTCCTCCTCACCAAGCGGCTGCAGTTCCACGCGGATCGGAAACCGGCCCTGCATCTCCGGGATCAGGTCGGACGGCTTGCTGACGTGAAAGGCGCCGGACGCGATAAACAGGATATGATCCGTCTTCACCGGACCGTGCTTGGTGGTGACCGTCGTGCCCTCGACGATCGGCAGCAAGTCGCGCTGCACGCCTTCACGGGAGACATCAGGGCCATGGCTCATACCGCCGCCGCGGGAAGCGATCTTGTCTATTTCGTCGAGGAAGATAATTCCCGATTGTTCACTGCGCCGCAGGGCCTCCTTCATCACCTTGTCCATATCGACCAGCCGCTCCATCTCCTGCTGCTTCAGAGCTGCCATCGCCTCGGGTACTTTGAGACGCCGCTTTTTCTTCTTGCGCGGAAAGATTTTGCTGAAGGCATCCTGCAGGTTCGACTGCATTTCCTCCATGCCCGAGGTGGTCATGATCTCCACCATCGGCATCGATTTCGCCTCGTCCAGCGTCAACTCCACCTCCCTTTCGGCAAATTTACCGGCTCGCAGCATCTGCCGGATACGCTCCCGGGTCGAATCTTCATGATCGCCGGCAGCAGCCGCCGGGGCATGCTGCTCCTGGGTGACCAGGGTGAACGAGGTGGCGCCTTCCGGCCCGGTATCCGACAATGGCCCGCGCCGATTCGGCGACGGCGGCAACAACAGATCGAGCATCTTGTCCTCGGCCGCGGCCTCGGCCAGCCCCTCGAGTCGCGCCTGTTCCTCGGCCTTGACCATGGTGATGGCGATTTCCACCAGATCGCGGACCATCGATTCGACGTCACGGCCGACGTAGCCGACCTCGGTGAATTTCGACGCTTCGACCTTGACGAACGGCGACTGGGCAAGCGTCGCCAGGCGGCGGGCGATTTCCGTCTTGCCGACTCCGGTCGGGCCGATCATGATGATATTTTTCGGGGCGATCTCCTCCTGCAGCGGTTCGGGCACCTGGCGCCGTCGCCAGCGGTTGCGCAGGGCGATGGCCACCGACCGTTTTGCATCGGCCTGGCCGACGATGTATTTGTCCAGTTCCGCGAGTGTTTCCCGAGGTGTCAGGGATTGTCTGTCAATCATATCTTTTCCAGCACAATTGAATCGTTGGTGTAAATGCAGATGGAGGCGGCGATGTCCATCGCCGTCCGGCAAATTTCTTCCGCGTCCAATCCGCTTTTGCGGACCAGAGCCAGCGCGGCGGCATGGGCGTACGGACCACCTGAACCGATGGCCAGCACGCCGGTATCAGGCTCTATCACATCACCGGTACCGGATATCAGCAGTGAATGGTCTTTGTCGACGGCAACCAGCATCGCCTCGAGGCGACGCAGCATACGGTCGGTACGCCAATCCTTGGCCAATTCGACCGCGGAGCGCAACAAATTGCCGTGATACTGTTCGAGTTTTTGTTCGAGCCGGTCATACAGGGTAAAAGCATCGGCGGTAGCCCCGGCGAATCCGGTAACGACCTGCTCGTGATAGAGACGCCGGACCTTGCGGGCATGGTGCTTGACGACGGTGTTGCCCATCGACACCTGCCCGTCGCCGGCGACGACGACCTGACCGTTATGGCGAACGGAGAGAATTGTGGTTGATTTGAATGTCATGATACGCTCTGGTTGAATGAATCGTTTGCGGGGCGACCGGCCGTCACCTGTTGGTATCCCCGAGAGGATGGGCCTTGTCGTAAACCTCGGCCAGTCGGTCGATGGTCAAATGGGTGTAGCGTTGGGTGGTTGAAAGGCTGGCATGCCCGAGCAATTCCTGAACACAGCGCAGATCGGCGCCCATTTCGAGGAGATGGGTGGCAAACGAGTGTCTCAGGGCATGGGGCGTCACCGCCTGCCTGATACCGACCCGAAGCGCGTAGTTACTGACCAGTCGTTCAACACTCCTGCTCGTCAACCGACCTCCCCGTCCATTGAGAAACAGTGCTTCGCTGTCCACCGGTCGCTGTTTTTCCAACCTACTGCCGATCAGCCGTTGCCGGTCCGCCAGCCATCGGCGCACCGCCTCAATGGCCGGACCGCCGACCGGGACGAGCCGCTCCTTGTTTCCTTTGCCCCTCACCCTAAGCATTTCAGTATCAAAATCAAGGTCGTCGACAGAGCCGGAGACCAGTTCTGCAACCCGGATTCCGGTTGAGTAGAGCATCTCGAGGATGGCCCGGTCCCGGGACATGAAACGATCACTCCGATCCGGTGCGGCCAGCAATGAAAACACCTCGTCCACGGTCAAAAATGTCGGGATGGAGTGTCCCGTCTTCGGGCCGGCAATCCCGCAGACCGGATCGCTATCGATGATTTTTTCACGCTGCAGAAAGCGAAAAAAACTGCGTAGCGACGACAACTTGCGAGCCACACTGAGCGGGTTATTGCGGCCGTGAAGGCCGGCCACAAAACGGCTGATATCGGCTGCGCAGATGACCTGCACTGCCATATCATCGGCGACACCGGCCGAAAATTCAGACAGATCACGCCGGTAACCGATCACGGTGTGGGGCGAATACCCCTTCTCCGACTCCAGCCAGTTGCCGAATAGGATTATCGCTTCTTCCAGCTTCATCTCGGCGGTGTTCGGCATGATGAGCATCCTTCACCGCGTACTGATCGCGGTCCCATTGTTTGCTTGCGTTCCCCTCTGCGATTAGACTATAGTCCGAGCAGTATAACCGGCAAAAGGCCATTTTCAATCAGCAAAACAACACCGGCAAACCAGCTGCCGATCACCGCCATCATGTCTAAAAAATCTTTTGAAGCAGCCCTGGCGCGACTGGAAGAAATCACCGAAGAGTTGGAAAGCGGTGACCTCAGCCTCGATGTCAGCCTGAAAAAATTCGATGAAGGCATCAAGCTGGCCGAGTTCTGCAATGCCCGTCTTGCCGAGGCACGCACCAAGGTGGAAATCCTGCTCGATAAAAACGGCCGTCTGACTGCCGAGCCTTTTGATGAACGACAAGCAGACAGCGATTAAGGACTACCTCGCCGCCGGCAAAGCGACCGTCGAGGAGGCACTTGGCCGGCTGATGCTCGCCGCACAGGGGCCCTTCGCGGACCATATCGAGGCCATGCGTTACAGCCTGTTCGTCGGCGGCAAACGGATCAGGCCGATACTGTGCCTGGCTGCGGCGGAAACGATCCGCGAAGACGGTGCCGTACTGCAGGCCATGCTTCCAGTCGCCTGTGCGCTGGAATGTATCCATACCTATTCGCTGATCCACGACGACCTGCCGGCCATGGACAATGACGACCTGCGCCGCGGGCGACCGACCAACCACAAAGTCCACGGCGAGGCCGCCGCCATCCTCGCCGGAGACGGGCTGCTCACCTTTGCCTTCGAACTGCTTGCCCGCCCTGATAGTAACCTTACTGCTGCCCGACAATTGCGCATCATCGAACTGATCGCACGGGCGGCCGGACCTGAAGGCATGGTCGGCGGCCAAGCCCTGGATATCGCCAACGAAAACCGGCACTACCCGTTTTCCTTGTTGCAAACCATCCACCGCAGCAAAACCGGGGCGCTGCTGACCTGTGCCGTCCAAGCCGGGGCTGTCGGCGCCGGGGCAACACCGGCACAGGAAGCGGCCCTGGTCGACTACGGCGCCGCGCTCGGGCTCGCCTTCCAGATAGTCGATGACCTGCTCGACGCCACCGCAACCACCGAACAATTGGGAAAAACGGCCGGTTCCGACGAGGTGCGCGGCAAGGCGACCTACCCCGGCTATTTCGGTATTACCGGTACCCGTGACCAGGCCCGCCAGGCCGTGGAACGGGCCAAGACGGCGCTCGGCCCGCTCGGAGAGCGGGCCGAGCGGTTGCATGACCTGGCCGACTATATCCTCTCCCGTTCGTTTTAAGCTGCCAGCAGCGGCGCCACCTGTACCGGACAGTCCTGTCTACCTTGATTTTTCTGGAGATTGTTGCGGGCAGGGCACCAATGGATTATTGTTATGGATCGTGAACAGGCCGGTCAGCACAACTCCCTGTTCCAGGAAACCATCCTCCCTGTTGACCTGTTCGGAGACGACCTCTGTCTCTCTCCGATCTCAAAGCCGGGTAGATGTACACAACCACGACCAGCGTCCCCTCGTGAGACACCAGGACCCGACTATCAATCATGCTGCTTCCATCATCACCGGCAAAAAACAGTTCCGCCCTGCTTGACACCATCAACTCACCGGCCGATCTCAGGCATCTGCTCATCCCCGAACTGGAGACTCTGGCCGCCGAGATTCGCACCGCCATCATCGAAACGGTGGCCGCGACCGGGGGACATCTCGGTCCCAGCCTCGGCGTCGTCGAACTGACCCTGGCACTCCACTACGTCTTCAACACGCCACATGACCGACTCATCTGGGATGTCGGCCATCAAGCCTACGCCCATAAATTAATCACCGGCCGTCGGGATCGCTTTCATACCCTGCGCCAGCACCAGGGCATCAGCGGCTTTCCGAAGATCAGCGAAAGCGAGTACGATGCCTTTGAAACCGGCCACTCGTCGACCTCGATCTCCGCCGCCCTCGGCATGGCCATGGCCAAGGATCTCAAAGGAGACACCGGCAGGGCCATCGCGGTCATCGGTGACGGATCGATGACCGCCGGCATGGCTTTCGAGGCGCTGAACCAGGCGGGGCATCACGACAAACGGCTGATTGTCATACTCAACGACAACGAGATGTCGATTTCTCCCAACGTCGGTGCGTTGAGCAGTTTCCTCAGCCGTAAGCTCTCCGGCCGCACGATGCGCCGGCTCAAGGATCATCTCGTCGAGCGTCTCGGACAATTATCCAACGTCGGCGAGAACATTCTGACCGTCCTGAAGAAAAGCGAGGAAAGTTTCAAGAGCTTCTTCACCCCCGGCATGCTGTTCGAGGCGCTGAAGTTCGACTATATCGGACCACTGCCCGGTCACAACCTGGTTGATCTGATCGACACCTTCGAGACCGTCAGGGACACCATCCAAGGACCGGTACTGATCCACACTCTGACCACCAAGGGGAAAGGATATCCTGCGGCGGAAAAAGATCCCGGCACTTTTCACGGAATCGGCCCGTTTGATATTGTGAGCGGCAAAAAGAAAGCGAGCGGGACGAAGCAACCAAGCTATACCGATGTGTTTGGCGACGCCATCACCCGGATCGGCGCAACCAACGAAAAAGTGGTGGCAATCTCCGCGGCGATGGTCACCGGCACCGGTCTGACCCGATTTGCCGAGACGTTTCCCGACCGGTTTTTCGACGTCGGAATCGCCGAGCAGCACGCCGTCACGTTCGCCGCCGGGCTCGCCATCGAGGGCTTCCATCCGGTTGTGGCGATCTATTCAACGTTTTTCCAGCGCTCCTACGACCAGATCATCCACGATGTCTGTATTCCCAACCTGCCGGTGACGCTTGCGATCGATCGGGCCGGAGTTGTCGGGGCCGACGGTCCCACCCATCATGGCGTATTCGATCTGTCGTTTCTGCGGATCGTTCCGAACATGATCATGATGGCCCCGAAGGACGAGGGGGAACTGCAGCACATGCTCTACACCGCGCTCAATCATCACGGTCCATCCGCCCTTCGCTATCCGCGTGGCGTCGGGGAAAACGCAGCGCTGTCCGACGAATTCAAACTGCTGGAGATCGGTAAGGGGGAATTACTCAGAGCCGGGAGGGACATCACTCTGCTGCCGGTCGGCAACCGCGTCCACCCAGCCCTTCGGGCCGCTGCCGGGCTTGAGAAACTCGGGATCCATGCGGCGGTCATCAATCCGCGCTTTATCAAACCGCTGGATCGGGAGTTGATCTGCGACTGGGCCGCGCAGACCGGGCGGGTCGTCACCATCGAGGACAACGTCCGCCAGGGCGGCTTCGGCAGTGCTGTCCTGGAACTGCTCAGCCGCTGCGGCCTGAGCGGCGTCAAAACAAGCCTGCTCGCTCATCCCGACCGTTTCCTCGAGCACGGACCGCAGAAAACCTTGTGGCGCAACAGCTCGATCAATTCGGTGGCCATCACCGAAGCGGCGTTGCGCCTGATGAATCAATAGAAAAGCGGGGTCAGGCTTGACAAGTTGACTTATTGCACGCAATAAGTCAACTTGTCAAGCCTGACCCCGCTTTTTTTACACCCGAAAATACTCCCGATACCACTGCACGAATTTCTCGATTCCGTACTCCAGCGATGTGGCTGGACGATAGTCGAAATCGCGGACCAGATCGTCGACGTCGGCAAACGTGGCCGGTACATCCCCGGGCTGCATCGGCAGCAGGTTCTTTTCCGCCTTCCTGCCGAGGCAGTCTTCCAGAACCTCGATATAACGCAGCAGTTTTTCCTTGTTGTTGTTGCCGATATTGTATACCCGATACGGGCAATAGGAGGTGGCCGGATCGGGACTGTCGCCGGACCACTCGGTATCAGCCGAGGGCACCGAGGCGATAACTCGGACAACACCTTCGACGATATCGTCGACATAGGTGAAATCGCGCTCCATATTGCCGTAATTGAAGACATCGATCGGCTCACCGGCGAGAATCGCCTTGGTAAAGAGAAACAACGCCATGTCCGGGCGACCCCACGGCCCGTAAACGGTGAAGAAGCGCAGTCCGGTGGTCGGCAGGTTGTAAAGATGGCTGTAGGTGTGGGCCATCAACTCATTGGCCTTCTTCGAGGCTGCGTACAGAGAGACCGGATGATCGACATTGTCATGCACCGAAAACGGCATCCGCGTATTGGCTCCGTACACCGACGACGACGACGCATAAACGAAATGCTTAACCCCGCCGTGCCGGCAGCCTTCGAGGATATTGACGAATCCGACCAGATTGGTGTCGACGTAGGAATGCGGGTTGATCAGGGAGTAGCGCACCCCTGCCTGGGCGGCCAGATTGACGACGACATCGAAGCGATAGCGCTCGAATAATTGCTGCATGCCCGGCCGATCGGCAATGTCGAGATTCTCGTGGACGAACAACTCGCCCTCGGCCAGGGCGGCCATTCTGTCGCGCTTGAGCTGCGGATCATAATAGTCGTTGAGGTTATCCAGACCGACGACCCGAATACCGGCTCCCGTCAGTCGCTGCGTAAGATGGGCGCCGATGAAGCCGGCCGCTCCGGTAACAAGGATTGTTTTCATAAGTCCAACGCTTTGAGGTGATAGAGAAAATCCCCTGACGGATCTCGCCAGGGGATGATGAGCGGGTGTATTCTTGGGGATCGATCAGTCGTCGAAGTCGCCCTGCGGTCCTTTGTCGCTGTCGAGCAATTGCGCCTTCTCAACAATCTTCTCTTTCGTCCAGTCGCCCGGATCTTCAAGCCGCTCGGCGGTCGTGCCGATATCATACGAACCGGCCTCGGCGAGGAGTTCCATGGCCAGCGGCGCGGTATCGCCGGCGTTAAACACCGACATCAGCATCTGGTAAACGAACTCCTCGACCCGCTTGCTCATCCGGTCGCGGATCTCCCGGGGCTGGGACATCAGCCAGTTGTCGATGGGCAGGTTGAGTTTCTTGAAATTGCCGCCCCGCCAGCCGTTTTTCTCGGCGAGCGCCACCATCTTATCCCAGACCTCGGCGGTAACCCCGGCATCGGCCACCTTACGGAAGCTGCCGTCTTCGTTCATCAAGGCATTGCCGTAATCGTTCACCTCGACACCCCAGGACACCATCTGCAACGCGGTGGCCACATTAGCCTTGGTGGTGTTGGTCTGTGACGCGATGGCCCGGAGCCGCTCCGAACTGTTGCCCGAGGTTCCATGCTGCGCCCCGGCGACACCGTAGGGTTTGAGATGTTCATGAATCCGGGCTGTCAATTCCACCTGGATGCCTTCACCGCTGGCCTCGATCCCATGTGCCGAACCGTTGTTCAGCGCGATCCAGTTCGGAAAGATATCGTGCGCATTGAGACCTTTGATCAGGAAGCCGGCATCCTCGACGGTCGACAGCCCTTCTGCACCCTTGATTTCACCCACTTCGGTCTCAAGCCCGGCCCAGGATGGAACGAACGGGTTGAGTTCGAGATTGGCGAGCAGGTTGCGATCGTCCGGCATGTGCGAAGCATCGATGGCGATCGAAGTGATGCCCGCATCGAACAGGGTCGGGATCTCGATCTTGGCAGCGGCGACATCTTCAGGTGATTTGAGACCGTAGTGATCGGCATGGACCGCAACGGGGATGGTAATACCAAGCTCGTTACAGGCACCATCGACCAGCCGGGCAAGATTCCAGAAATTGACCGGACAATAGGTCGACTCCGATTTGGCGATCTCAATAATTAAAGCGGCGTTGGCTCGCTGGGCGGCCTGCAGCGCTCCCCTGATTACCAGGTAGTTTCTGCCGTTGGCGGCCATCGTCATCGCCTTGCCCTTACGACGGAGTGCCTGGTCGATCACCTTACCGCTGACCAGAAGCGCCCGCGAATGCGGAAACAATTTCTTGATCGTCGGCGGGCGGCCGACAGCAAGTGCCTTTTCAAACAGCGTCTGCGCAGTCATGACTCCCTCCCCTTGCTCATTCATAAATCACCGGTGTTAAAACGTGTCATCCGGTATCGGCAGCGATCCGCGTACTGCGTCTCGCTCCTGGAACCGCGCGTTTTGGCCCGACCGCAGATCTGCGGCAACGGGGGCCACCGGTATTGACTGTGTTGATCGATTTTCTTTCTCCCATCTCCTTTTATAATGCACGCGGCCGGACAAATCCAGTTGTCGCCTCGACGCTTTATTGCTTTTTGGCAAATCCTCCGAAGGTTTCCCGGCCGAACAACCAGACCGCTACAACGCTGATCTCGTAAAGCACAAGCAGTGGACCGGCCATCATCAACTGGTTGACCACATCCGGTGTTGGCGTCAGTACCGCGGCAATGATGAAATTGATCAGGATCGCATATTTCCGGTGGCGATTGAGAAAGGATACGGAAACAAGTCCGGCTTTAGCGAGGAAAACCATTAAAACCGGCATTTCGAAAATCACCCCGAAAGCGATGAGCAGCCGAATGGCCAGCGAAAAATATTCCCCGACCGCCGGCATCGAGGCGAGAAACTCGGTGTTGTAACCGACCAGAAAACGAAACGCCGGCGGAAAGACGAGAAAGTACCCGAATGCGGCACCGGAGAGAAAGAAAACGGTGGAAATAACCGTAAACGGCAGGATCACCCGTTTCTCATGACTATACAATCCTGGCGCCACAAAGCGCCAGATCTGATAAAAAATAACCGGGCTTGCCAACAACAGGCCGCACACCAGGGCGAGCTTTAGGTAAAAAAAAACCCTTCCTGGTATGAAATGAAGATCAGGCTCGACCCCTCGGGCAGCACCTCGACCAGTGGCTTGAAAAACCAGGTACCGATCGGTCGAATGACCAAATAGGAAAGACAAAAGCCGACAAACACGGCAATCAGGGAGTAAATGAGACAGCTGCGCAACTCCCGAAGGTGCTCGGTCAACGGCTGGTCGTTAAAGGGCTCCGCCTGATTGCTCGTCATCGTCTACCGGACTCCTCGTCGTAAAGAAGTGAAAACGACCGCTTCCGCGCGGCCTCGTGCCCTCAATACCATCTGATCACATTTTTTGCAATGACTCGCCCCGCTCCGGAACACTTTCTGTGTCCTCTCCGGCTAACGACGAGGGGCAGGTTAACATCAGTTCCCCGGGCTGGCCGGTTCTGTCGGAGGCTGCATCGCGAAGGC
>NPIE01022716.1_pt3 | contig 10783 bp, 10 predicted proteins | sample 8637661 | NCBI WGS metagenome assembly NPIE01 (sample SAMN07420842, study PRJNA396082) | bioreactor metagenome | isolation source: sample BA12 brine-fed electro-methanogenic bioreactor BA | place: Japan: Kochi | collected 2016-12-09 | reverse complement strand
CTACGGTTTAGCAAGTATTTTGGCAAAAATTGGCGAGCGTTTTGAGTCGGGTGGAGGCAGCACCAAATTCTCAGCCAAAATGTTGCGCCCCAGTGTCCTTATGCGTCTACTCAAAGGAGTGATCAATGCCAAAGTTGGCAAAAGAAAGTTATTACCCAAAGACATCTGGAAAATGAAAGGTGTACTTACCGGCGGTACCGATACAGAAATATTCCGGAAAAAAATTGAATACTATTGGGGTAAACAACCCTTAGAAGGGTATGCCTGCACAGAAGGTGGAATATTTGGCTTTCAATCCTGGAGTTATAAAGGGATGACCCTGGTACCTGATAGTAATTTCTATGAATTTATTACGTATGAAGACCATATCAAAAGCCGAATTGACAAAAGCTATAAACCAAAAACCGTCTTGTTTAGAGATCTGGAACCTGGCATTTATGAAATCGTGTTTACAAATTTATTAGGCGGTGTATTTACACGTTACCGAATAGGTGATCTAATTGAAGTCGTTTCAAATCGAGATGATGAATTGGACATCAATCTCCCTCAAATCAGATTTTACTCACGCAGTGATGATGTAATTGATCTGGCCGGATTAATCCGGATGACGGAAAAGTCGATCTGGCTGGTTATTGAAGCTTCTGGCATAAAGTATGTAGATTGGATTGCCAGAAAAGAAGAAAAAGATGGAAAACCGATTTTGCATTTGTATTTGGAATTGCCCGAAGATGATAGTTTATCCGAACCTCAATTGGATGAAAAATTAAGGGTAAAATTCCGTGAAATGCACAATGAATTTGTAGACTTCGAGAATATGCTTGGATATGAGAACTTTGTCGTCACAAAACTAAAAGATGGTGCATTTGGAACTTATATGGAAGAACAAATGAAAGCTGGCGCGGATCTTGCACATTTAAAACCAACACATATGCAAGCACCTGAAAAAGTAATCAAACGATTATTAAATTAGGGGTAATGGTTATGCCTCAATGAACTTCAACTTCGTTTCACTAATTCCATTAATAGCCCTCTTCCTTTATGGAGGGCTATTTCTGGCAACAACGTTCTCCAAGTCCGTCACTCAAATTCAGGAACGAAAAACATTTAGAACTTACCTGACCATGATGATGTTATGGTCATTGAGTGCTTTTTTGTTGCTTTCAGAAATAGATAATCACACAACATTCTGGTTCCGGATGATGGCATTTGGTGCAGTTGGTTCAGCAGTCACATTAATTCGTTTTGTACGTACGGTTACTGCTAAAAGATGGGGTTGGATCAATTGGGTATACATATATGGTGTGGCGAGTTTTATTCTCATTCTCTTTACGCCCTTAGCAGTTAAAAGTGCTGTGATGCAAGATATGGAGGTTCTCTACGAATTCGGACCACTCTTATTTGTAATTGCTGGGCCTGGTTATCTTTTGAATATTTTTAGTCTCTTACAATTAGTCAAAAGATTTCGAGAAAACGATGATGTCACCATCCGAAACCGTTTACGCTACCTTATTCTTGGTTTTGCAATCATTCTTATAATTTCGTTAATTAACTTCACACCTCTGGGAAAATATCCCATTGACATCGCAGGTAATACATTAAGCGCAATCCTGATATCCTATGCAATCTTACGCCACCAACTCCTCGATATTAAAGTAATAGTTCGCAAAAGTATTTTATATTCCGTTCCAACAGTGATTATTGGTACCATTTATTTCCTCATTATTTCCTTAGCATTGAATTTCATTCAAACCAATTCTGACCTGGAACTCTTCGGGCTTTCTTTGGTAGTTGCTATCCTGACAGCATTGGTGGCACAACCATTCCGGGATAAAGCACAATCCATCATTGATCGTTTCTTCTTCCGCGAGAAATATGACTCCAGCTTGATGCTGCAACGCCTTAGTAGCCGCACCGCCCTTGTGCTCGATCTTGATCAGGTTACCAATATGATTTTGAAGGACCTGACCGAAACACTACATATTCAAAACGCAGCCTTCTTCCTGCGAAGAGGTAGAGGAGTTGGTTTTTATTTATCTGCACAAGTGGGGTTACAACCATTTACAAAAATTCGTATGAGTGAAAATCATCCCATTACTTTATGGCTTGCAAGCCACAAAACAGTCCTTAATAAGAATGAACTGGATGTTTTACCCTATTTCAAATCACTATGGCAAAAAGAAAGAGACGATCTCGAACGATTGAATGGTGAGTTATTCATCCCTTTGTTAGTTAAAACAGAGTTGGTGGGAATTTTCGTGATTGGACCAAAAAGATCAGAACAAGGCTACTCGATGGATGACCAGCTTACCCTCACCACACTTGCTAATCAGACCGCAGTCGCCATTGAGAATGCACGCTTGTATAAAATCGAACAGGATCGCCGTGAAGAGTTAACCATGTTGTTTAACATGTCAAGAAAATTGGTCGCTACCGATGACGTGGAAACAGTGATGCACACCATTACCCAGTATGCCACTACCAGTACCAATGTAACATACACGCGAATTCTTACTTTGGACGAGAGTGGTTCATTCGTCTGCCAGGCTGCTCATTCTGTGCGGGATATCGATGTTAACCTAAATGTAGGCGGCATTGAACCCGAATCAACCCAAGAAATTTACCGAAGAGCGAAGCAAAATCGCAAACCCATCATCCTCGAGAAAAATGGTTCAAATCCTTCCAATGACCTGAACCAAACTTTATTCTTGGATCTGGCTACCAGTGTTTGTATCTTCCCATTGGAAGTTGTGGATGAATTTATGGGTTTATTGATTTTCGGTGAGGAACGACGTACCCAACGTGAACCTTTCGACGCGAGTAAATTACAGTTAATCAATTTGATTGCCGATCAGGCTGGTAGTGCTCTCAGACGAGCCTATTTACATGAACAATTAGAGGAAAGTCTGCTTGAAACCGTTGTTGCCCTGGCGAACGCCGTTGAAGCACGTGATACTTATACTGAAGATCACAGTGCCCGTATGGAAGAATTAGTAGTGAAAATTTGTCAAAAGCTAGATTTTTCTGAGGAAGATATTCAAAACATGCGTTGGGCATCTCGCTTACACGATATTGGAAAAATCGGTGTACCAGATCAAATTTTAAGGAAACCCAGCAGTCTAACTGATGATGAATGGATTTCAATGCGGGAACATCCTGAAATTGGATCTAAGATACTTGCACCAATAAAGAAGATGGCACCGGTTAGCCCTATAATTCGAGCTCATCACGAGAAATTTAATGGTAGTGGCTACCCGGATGGAATTGCTGGTAATTTAATTCCATTAGGTTCACGGGTATTGGCGGTTGCCGATGCATATGTAGCCATGACTGATGAGCGAATTTATCGCAAAAGCCTCAGCCATAAAGCTGCAATCGAAGAATTAATCGCTAACAAAGGCACTCATTTTGATCCAAATATTGTAGATTTATTCCTCGAGATCATTGGGGAAAAATAAGTTCATTTATTCTGAATAAAAATACAACGAGCAGAACCAACGACCCGGTTATTGCAGGAATATCCGGGTCTTTTTGGGGTTATTATTCTTAAAATTCGTTTTATTTTTCACAATTGCGTCATGAATCTGTGTAATATTTCACAAATAAGGTAAATTCGGTATTATTTATCTTTTTTTATTGACAAATAAATTATTTTTTGTTAACATACTATTATTATCCGTTAAAGCTAACAATTTAATAAATTCCTCACTATATTCCCCATTATTGTTTTTTAAAAACTTTTGACCGCTCAAAAGTGTCGTTTGTGTTTAATTTTCACCCAATAGGAGAGTTCATTATGCTGCATTTTGGAGAGAGTGTTCAGGAACTGCTTGCTCGAGAAGGGATATCGCGACGCGATTTCCTTAAATTCTGTAGTTTGATGGCAGGTGCCTTAGCCCTGCCACACAAAGAAAGCATGGCAATCGCCAGAGCATTAGAGTCGCCTAAACGGCTGCCCGTTGTATGGTTGGAATTACAGGATTGTGCTGGTTGTAGTGAAGCATTCCTCAGGTCATCAAGCCCAACCGCCATTGAATTAGTGTTAGACATCCTGTCTGTAGATTACCACGAGACCATCATGGCTCCTTCTGGTTTTCAGGCAGAAAAATCCAAAGATGATGCTATCGAAGCAGGTGGTTACGTCCTGATTGTGGAAGGATCAATATCAACAGCAGGTGTTGGTGAATATTGCACCATAGCTGGGAAATCCTCACGTGCTATTCTTGAAGAAGCTGCCCACAACGCCGTAGCAATCATCGCTGTTGGTAATTGTGCAACCTTTGGTGGTATACCTGCTGCGAACCCCAACCCGACGGGTGCTGTAGGTGTTTGGAACATCATCAAAGATAAACCGGTCGTCAACATTCCCGGTTGCCCCATGAACCCCTCCAACCTGACAGCTACGGTGGTTCATTTCCTGACTTATGGCAGCCTTCCAGAAATGGATGATATGAATCGCCCTCTCTTTGCCTTTGGACGTAGAATTCATGACAATTGTGAACGACGTGGACATTTCGACGCCGGCGAATTTGTGATGGAATGGGGCGACGAAGGTCATCGCAATGGTTGGTGTTTGTATAAAATGGGTTGTAAAGGCCCAACCACCTACCACAATTGTCCCACCATTCGCTTTAACGAAGGGGTAAGTTGGCCAATTGGGTCTGGACATCCCTGCATTGGTTGTTCTGAACCCGGTTTCTGGAATTGGGAAGTTTATAAACCTATAGCCCTGAACAGCGTAACCCCACCCACCACTTATCCAACTGTGGAAAAAACAGATCGCGAAATATCACCAGCCAGCATTGCCATTAGTGGTACCGCAGTTGGTGCAATCGCCGGTGCAGCTGGAGCTTTTGCTTACTCATCCCTCACCAAGCGTTCTTCTCACACGGAACCCGATGTGGAGGAAGATATTGAAACACCAGTAGAGCATGAATAAGGAGATAAATTATGGAATTAAACCGTAGAGATTTCCTTAAATTCGCTGGGGCCGGCTTAGGTACATTGATGTTACCCTCTCTCAATGCGAAGGCTGCAACAACCATCAATGACCCGGCCAATGCACATGCCATGTTATACGATGCAACCCTTTGTGTTGGGTGTCGTGCCTGTCAGGTAGCCTGTAAGAAGCGTGCAGGTCTTCCTTATGTAACCGATGAAAACCAAATATATGAAATGCCAACGGATCTGGATGGGGATACCTGGACATTGATTAAACTCTATCAAGACGAAGAAACCTATTCATATGTAAAGAAACAGTGCATGCACTGTGTTGAACCTGCTTGTGCGTCTGTTTGTCCGGTAGCAGCACTCGAAAAAACACCAGAGGGTCCGGTTGTTTACCATAGTTACAAATGCATTGGCTGCCGTTATTGTATGACTGCCTGCCCATTTGATGTGCCCAAGTATGAGTGGGAAGAAATCAACCCAATCATTCAAAAATGTGACTTCTGTGCTGATTTACAAGCTGCTGGTCAACAACCGGCTTGTAGTGCGGCTTGCCCTACCGGGGCATTGATTTCAGGCACACGCAAAGAAATGCTGGAGATTGCACATCAACGCTTAGCTGATCATCCCGATCAATATTTCGATCATGTTTATGGTGAACACGAAGTTGGAGGGACATCGATGTTGTATATTTCTCAAGTCTCTTATGAAAAATTAGGTTACCCAACCCTGGGTGATCAATCTATCCCTGCAGTTACCTGGCCATACATGAAAGCGGTACCTTTCGTTTTCTTCGGTATGGCAGGTGCTATGTCAGCCATTTATTATCTGACCCATCGCAATGAGGAAGAATTGGAGGAATAAAATGGCAACTGGTGTAAATAATATTCGACTTAGAAAATATCCAGTTGGTGTTGGTATGATCCTGATCTGGATTGCTGGTGCATTTGGCTTAGGGGTCGCTGCTTATAGATGGATTGTTGGTTTGCACATCACCAACATGAGTGATAACCGTCCATGGGGAATCTGGATTAGTTTTGACATGATGAGCGGTATTGGTTTGGCAGCCGGTGCCTTCAGTGTTGCGGCAATTGTTTATATTTTCAACCTTAAAAAATTATATCCAATTGTTCGCCCAACCATACTAACCGGGTTCATCAGCTACGTTTTAGCAGCACTCACATTGCTGGCTGACCTGGGCTTACCCCAAAATATCTGGCATCTGATCATCTACTGGAACATCCACTCACCATTATTTGAAATCGGTTGGTGTGTCATGGTATATACTACTGTGCTGCTATTGGAATTCAGCCCGGTTGTTTTTGAAGCATTAGGATGGAAAGCACCACTAAAACTGATTCGTAGTATCACGATTCCACTGGTTATACTGGGCATTGCACTATCTACATTACACCAATCCACATTGGGTACCATGTTAGCAGCCATGCCATACCGCATCCACCCCTTCTGGTACTCCCCTCTGTTCCCCGTTTACTTCTTCCTGACAGCTATCGCGGCTGGTTTGGCAATGACAGTCTTCGAAATGTACCATTCGGCCAGAACCTATCAACAAAAATTTGAATTAAGTATCGCCTCAAAATTAACCAGCTGGATCCCCTACGTACTGGGTCTATATATCGTCATCAAAGTAGTTGATGTCATTGTCTCTGGTACTTACATCTATCTCATCCAGGATCCATGGCCAACCTTCATGTTCCTGATAGAAATCATGGGCGGTGCCTTAATTCCGGCATTCATGTTTGCAGACAAACGTGTTCGTAACAGTACCAGCGGTTTGGTTTGGGCTTCCTTTCTCACCATGGGTGGTCTGATTTTGAATCGTTTCAACGCTACCCTTGTATTCATGAATGGTGATTTTTATTTCCCCAGTGCGGCAGAAATTGCCGTATCCATTGGGTTAACCTGTCTTGGGATCATCATGTTCGACGCTGCAATTCGCTTCCTACCCATGTATCCCAATCCGCGTGAAAGTAAATCAAATAATTCTACACAAACTACCGAACAAAAAGGAGTCTAAGAGATGGCAAAAGTCGTAATTGATCCAATCACCCGTATAGAAGGACATTTAAGAATTGAAGTTGAAGTTAAGGATGGTGTTGTTACCAATGCCTGGAGCAGCAGTACCATGTTCCGTGGTATTGAAACCATTTTGAAAGGACGTGACCCGCGTAGTGCCTGGACAATAACCCAGCGTATCTGCGGTGTTTGAACGACTGTACACGCAGTCAGCTCCGTGCGAGCTGTAGAAGATGCCTTGAAAATTCAGGTTCCTACTAATGCCCGAATCATTCGTAACCTGATTGATGCTATTCAATTTGTACAGGATCACGTCATTCACTTTTATCATTTACATGCTCTGGATTGGGTGGATATTGTCAATGCCCTCAGCGCTGATCCGAAAGCAACTTCGGAACTGGCTGAGTCCATCTCCACCTGGCCAAACTCCAGTGAAAATTACTTCCGTGGGGTTCAGGAGCGGGTTCAAAAGTTCGTTGATAGTGGACAACTTGGTATTTTTGCCAATGCNNGGCTTACAGCCTACCCCCAGAAGCAAATCTAATGGCAGTTGCACATTATCTGGAAGCGCTGGACTGGCAACGTGAGATCATCAAAGCGCATGCCATCTTAGGGGCAAAGAACCCACATCTACAAACCTATCTGGTTGGAGGGATGTCCACACCGGTCGACCCGAATAGTGAATCCGCTATCAACGCGGATAAGATCGCACAACTACTAAGTCTATTTGCAAAAGCCAAAGACTTTGTTGAACGAGTCTACTTACCGGACGTCCTGGCTGTTGCCCCGTTTTATCTGGATTGGACAGAATTAGGAGAAGGCTTGGGTAATTTCCTCTCCTATGGAGACATCCCCTTAATCGATGATGCTGATCCCAATAATCCCGACCACCTCTTCTTCCCGCGTGGTGTAATTTTGGATCGTGATCTCAGTAAAGTGCATCCTTTGGATCCTGAGAAAATTCATGAATATGTTACCCACTCCTGGTACTCTTACGAGGATGAAAAGGTCGGGTTACATCCATCTGTTGGAGAAACAAACCCGAACTACACTGGCCCCAATCCACCTTATGAGTTCCTGGACACCGACAAGAAATACACCTGGCTTAAAGCCCCACGGTATGATCAAAAATCAATGGAAGTAGGTCCATTAGCAAGAATGCTGATTGGGTATGCCTCCGGTCACAAACGAACGGTCGAACTCATCGATTTTGTCTTAGGAAAATTAAACGCCCCCGCAACTGTCCTCTTTTCAACGCTAGGCCGTGTAGCCGCCCGCTGTGTTGAAACTGTACTTTTGGCAGAACAACTCGAACCATGGACCATGGAATTAGCTCAAAACATAGGCAAAGGTGATCTGCGTATTCATGAACAGGATCACTGGGAGCCTTCCACCTGGCCAGCAGAGTCGATGGGATGGGGTTGGACAGAAGCACCGCGTGGTGCTTTAGGCCATTGGATCCATATCAAAGATGGAAAAATTGCAAATTACCAGGCAATTGTTCCATCTACCTGGAACGGTTCCCCTCGTGATGCAAACGGCTTGATGGGTGCGTATGAAGCTGCACTCATCGGCACCCCGGTGGCAGACCCAAGCCAACCAGTGGAAATTCTACGCACCATTCATTCCTTTGATCCCTGCATGGCTTGTGCAGTGCATGTTTTGGATGCGGATGGCAATGAAATCACCAAAGTGATTGTGATGGATTAAGTCTTGAAAACTACCCTCATTCTTGGTGTCGGTAATTACCTGCTATCAGACGATGGCCTCAGTGTGCATGTATTAGAGCGCTTACAGGAGACAATTCATTTTCCAGACAATATTCAAATTGTTGATGGCGGTACCTGCGGGTTAGACCTCCTCCAGTATTTGGAGGGGGTCGAAAACCTGATTATTATTGATGCGATCAATAAGCGGAATGTGGCACCTGGGACAATCCTTCGCCTTTCTGGTGATCAGGTTCCTGCTTATTTAGACCTGAAAATTTCCCCGCATGATATCGGTTTACCGGACCTTTTAGCTACCGCAAAGCTAAGAGACCTGTACCCACCTCATGTGGTGATATTGGGGATTAAGCCGAGTTCTTTAGCGGTAAGCGTTGAACTTTCTGATGTTGTTGCAGAGAAAGTTGATGAATTGGTTCAATTGATTATTTCGGAGGTTACACAACTAGAAACCTTATAAACTCACCTGTAAATCGCTTATAATGAAGCGATGACAAACATTGAAGATTCATCCTGGCAAAATAAACCCGAGCACTATAAAACAGAAATCGTTCTATTTTCAGCCATTCGTATCCTTGTACACGCAATGATGCGAATGGTTTATCCTTTTTTGGCAGTATTTGGCAGAGCATTGGGAGTTGACCTGACGACCATTTCTCTGGCTGTAACCATCCGTAATTCTTCTGCCATTCTTGTGCCTTTTATTTCCTCGATTTTCGATAAACGTAGTCGCCGAAGTGGAATGCTCACCGGCATGGGACTATTCATTACTGGCTGTGCGCTTGTTACCTTTTGGCCAACTTTCATCATGTTCGTTATTGCGTTAAGTTTTACCTTTATCGGGATGCATACCTTTGTTGCTGCTATGCAAGCCTACCAGAGTGACACCATTGAGCCTGAAAAAAGAGAGCAAGCCATTGTGATCACCAGCATGGGTTGGGCACTCAGTTTTGTGGTTGCTGTTCCCCTGCTCGGATTTATCATTGCCCGCTTTGGCTGGCTTTCTCCGTTTCCTGTGATGGGGATTTTAGGAATCATCTCCGTGATCTGCCTGTTATGGATCGTGCCACCGGGCAAAAAAGCCTTAAATAACCAAAAAGAAAAAGTACAACATGGTATTCTCCAGGTTATTTCATCTCCTACTGCAATTGCTGGCGTATTAATGATTTTATTTTTTTGCGCTGCCCATGAAGTGGTGAACCTGGTCTTTGGTGTCTGGATGGAAGATACTTATGGGCTTTCCATTAATGAACTTGGGATAGCCTCAACTGTTATTGGTATCGCTGAAATATTGTCAGTTGTCTCCGTAAGCTGGTTAATTAAAAGAGTAGGGTCAAAACGCACAGTCGCAATTGGATTGGTTTTTAGCGCTATTACAGCAATTTCCATTCCCTGGATAGGAAGATTTGGATTATGGGGTGCAGAGGTCGGACTTTTCTTGTTTAATCTTGCGTTTCAGATTCCATTTATTGCATACGCACCTTTGCTCACTGAAGTTTTACCTTTAGCTCGCGCATCATTGCTGGGCTCTACCTTAGCCTCTGTGGGAGTTGGGCGTATGTTAGGTGCATTGGTCGCACCATTTTTGTTTGGTTGGGGTTTTGAATATAATGCCTTAACAGCAATGATCCTCTTTTTGGTATCGTTGTTTACCCTTAGCAGGATCAAGACCAATAAACAGACATTAACTCCATCTGTTTAACGGATAAATAATAACTATAAAAGCTGACTCATGATTTTATTCCTGCCTGCGTTCTTCGCTCTGTAGAGTTGTTTGTCCGCTTTCTCTACCAGTTCCNNGTTCCAGAACATTTTCAGCTTGACACTCTGCCACGCCACCGGAAATTGTGACTGCGATCCCTTCTGGAAATACCATTTTCTCAACTTCTTTGCGAATTCTCTCTGCCGCATTGTGTGCTTCTTTCACGTTAGTGTTAGGAAAAATTATTAAAAATTCTTCCCCCCCATAACGCCCCACAATATCTATTTCTCTGACAGATCTGTTAAGAGTAGCAGCTACTTGCGCTAAAACCAGATCACCTTGTTGGTGCCCGTAGGTGTCGTTAATTTTTTTGAAG
>NPIE01018615.1_pt1 | contig 10787 bp, 9 predicted proteins | sample 8637661 | NCBI WGS metagenome assembly NPIE01 (sample SAMN07420842, study PRJNA396082) | bioreactor metagenome | isolation source: sample BA12 brine-fed electro-methanogenic bioreactor BA | place: Japan: Kochi | collected 2016-12-09 | reverse complement strand
ATGCCGGAGAATGAATCACAAACGCAGAGCTTCGATTGGAGCGTGACCACCTTCGAAGGCTCGCGCCGAGAGCAGCTGCGCCGCTGGGCGCGACTACCGCTGGAACAGGTGATTGCCGCGCTGGAAGAGATGCAGGAACTGAGTTACGAACTCGCCGCGACACGCAATACAACAGCGGCCAGAGATGAGCCACAGGCGGCAGCCATGGCACAAGACCCGTCCGCCAAATACGGTGCCGAAAGAAAACAAGCATCCGGCAAGAACGAAAGGTTCGAGGACGATGACTGACAACTGCGAAAAGCAGACGGGTGAAACGATGTTTTTGGAGCACTTCGAAGCGTTGACCGGATTCAAGCCAATGAGGTGGCAGCGGCGCCTTTATGACGAACACTTTGCCAACGGCAGACTGCCGTCGGCGGTCAGCGTGCCCACCGGTCTTGGAAAGACGGCGGTCATGGCAATCTGGATCGTTGCACTCGCCCAGCAGATGAAAGCAGGCCAAATCAGCTTGCCGCGCCGCCTGGTCTATGTGGTAGACCGGCGCGTCGTGGTGGATCAGGCGACGCGGTTCGCCGAAGACTTGCGCGCGAATCTCGAGAAAAGCGATGCTCGGGAATTGCGCGATGCATTGGGTCTGGCCGAGGCCGAAGCCCTACCTATCTCCACCCTGCGCGGTCAGTTCGTGGATAACCGCGACTGGCTGGCAGACCCGTCGCGCCCGGCCGTCATTGTCGGCACAGTGGACATGATCGGCTCGCGCCTGCTTTTCGAGGGCTACGGCGTCAGCCGCAAGATGCGGCCCTACCACGCCGGACTGCTGGGCGCGGATACGCTGGTAATGCTGGACGAAGCGCACTTGGTGCCACCATTCGAGGCACTGCTGGCCGAGATTGCCGATAACACCGGCCGATACGGACCGCAGGATGGGGAACATAAACGGCTGCTGTCGAAGTTCCAACTGCTGCCGCTGTCCGCCACCGGGCGTAGGCAGACGGCTCAGCCATTTACGCTGGAAGAAAGGGATTTCCGCAATCCCGACGACGCCAATGCACTGGAACGTCTTCTCGCAAAGAAGTGCCTGCGCTTGCAGGAACTGGGCGACGAGAAGCTTGAAGACGCCTTGGCCGAGCAAGCCTGGGACTTGGCGCAAGAGACGCAAGAGCAGAACGACGGTGAGAACGGCAAAACAGCCTTCAAGCCTGTGCGCGTCATCGTCTATTGCAATTCGCGCGACGTGGCGGAAAAGACCAAGACCGCGCTGGACAAGAAAGCCAAGAAAACGGCTGTCGAAGGCAGAACGGAGCTTTTCGTCGGCGCGCGCCGAGTGAAGGAGCGCACCGACGCGGAAAAGCGGCTAAAGGAGTTGGGGTTCCTTGCAGATAGTGGTGAACAAGCCACGTCGGCCTTCCTCGTGGCCACATCGGCAGGCGAAGTCGGAGTCGATTTGGATGCCGACCATCTGGTCTGCGACCTCGTGTCCTGGGAACGCATGGTGCAGCGTTTCGGGCGCGTGAACCGGCGCGGCGGTGATGGGCGGCAGGCAGATATGGTCGTCATTGATGAAGGCGAACCCAAGCCGAAAAAGCAGGAAGCGCCGACTGCCGACGAGCAAACGCGCATACGCATCTATCAAGGCGTCAAGCAAGTGTTCGATAAGTTGCGCGATGACGGCGACGCTTCAATCAACGTCAGCCCCGAATCCTTGCGCCAACTGAACGAACGCGCCGGCAAGGACGAAAGACTGGCCCAACTCATCGCCGATGCCAGTTCCGCCGCGCCGCTTCGCCCGGCGCTCAACCGCGCGCTGGTGGATGCCTGGAGCATGACCTCGCTGCCCGAACATACCGGGCGCCCCGAAGTTGCACCTTGGCTGCGTGGCTGGGTGGATGAGTTGCCACAAACCACGGTACTTTGGCGAAAATTCCTCCCGGTGCGAGTAGAGCCACAGGTGACGAAGAAAGAGATCGAGGGCTTTTTCGAGGCTGCGCCTGTTCATGCCAGCGAGATGCTGGAGACGGATACATTCCGCGTCATGAAGTGGTTGAAGGCAAAGGCTGGCAAACTTGACGCGCAGGCAGCAAACTATGTATGCGGGATGTTACTGACTGCTGATGGCAAGCACATCCAAACCCTTAATGTGAAGGACTTTCTGGGCGACTCGAAGAGTGACAAGAATCGCCATAAAGACATCGAGAGGAGCTTAGCTGGCAAGACCTTGGTTCTGGCTGCCGAATTCGGTGGGCTGAAGAATGGTCTGCTTAGTCCAAATGAAACGGATGGCTGGTTGAGTCCCGACAAAGACAAGATGCAGTTGCCTGAAACAGCCGATGGCGATGTGCCCTGGATGGACGCGGACGCAGCCACGCCCGTCATTCGCTTCCGCATCATCGAACAAGACGCTGATGTTAACGAAAACAGCGACGGCATCTGGTGCGAAAGCCTGCGCTTTGACCTGGAGCGCAGCGCCGATGGCGAAGCCACACGCTGGCTCTCCATCCAGAAATGGCGCGACACATCCAACACCGAGAATGACCGCGCCGAAGGGCGGCCACAAGCGCTGGACGAACATCAGTGCTGGGCGGCGCAGCGCGCAGAATCGATCGGCAAGCGGCTCGGCTTGCCGGATAACTACATCTCCATGCTGACGGCTGCCGCACGACTGCACGACGAAGGCAAGCGCGCCAGGAACTGGCAACGCGCCTTCCGCGCCGAACGCGATGCGAAGGAGTTCAAGATTGACGGCCCGCTGGCCAAAACGCGCGGCCCAATCAACCAGGCCGTACTGGGCGGCTACCGGCATGAATTTGGTTCGCTGCCGTATGCGAAAGACGACGCCGGGTTCGAGAAGCTGTTGCCGGAACTGCAAGACCTCGCCCTGCACCTGATCGCCGCGCACCACGGCTACGCTCGGCCCCTGATCGCCACCGCCGGCTGCGAAGACGCGCCGCCCTCCTTGTTGGAAGAACGCGCCCGCGAAGTGGCCCTGCGCTATGCCCGTCTGCAAAAGCGCTGGGGGCCCTGGGGCTTGGCGTGGTGGGAAGCGCTGCTGCGCGCCGCCGATGCGCAAGCCTCGCGCGAAAACGACGAGAGGGAGCAGAACTGATGGCCGAATCGAAAATCCCCGTGGACTTGTTCAATCCCGGCCAGGTATTCGCCTGCCTCGGTTTGATCGAACTGGCCGATATATTGTTGGGCAATGCCGAGGCGGAGTTCGATTGGAGCGACGCGAAACAAACCTGGTTTCATCTCTCAGCAGCGGGTGATGAAGCACCGGTACGAGCCGTGTTGGAGTTCGTTGCTGCGGCTGCTGTGGATCGCGTGGTGCCGGTGGGCTACATAGAACCGACCAAGAAAAAAGCCAGCGGGGATGATGTAGACAGTGACGATGATGCGGATGATACCGACGCAAGCGATGAGGCGGGAGATGACGATGCAGCGGAACACCGCGAATATTCGGAAGTTTTCCCGGCCAAGGCGGCTGATGCCTTGTCCCTGCCGCTGCGGCTGTCGAGGCACGGCAAGCCAAGCGTGGAAGTAAGCCACTGGGCGGATGGTTCGGCGCGCAACACCTTCAAGCTGTATTCCGGGAACCGTTCCGCCGAGCGCATCGCGCGTGCCATGCTGGGTGGCGTGCGGGAGAAGCCGAAAAAAAAGCAATCGCAAGGCGATCTTAAATACAAGGGAATTTCTCATCTCTGGAACGAAGCGCAAGACAAATTTACGGCCAAGCCATTCGATATGCTGACGCCACTCGGCGGCAGCTTCAATTTCGATCCGCGCGGAGCTTGGACGGCGCTGGATGCCGGTTACTCACCGAACACCCAAAAGCACGGCGTGGCTGCATCGCCACTGGTGCATCTGCTCGCGGCCTGCGGCTTGGAACACACGCGGCCCGTGGAGTTCGATATCCGCCAAGTGCGCTACTGCGCGTGGAGTGGTCTGCTGCCCGTGAGTCTGGCACGTGTTGCATTCCAGGGCGGCATCCCTTCATTGCCGACCAAACAATTTCGCTTCGAGCTTGCCCTGTCGGGCAAGAACAAGATCGTCACTTTCGCCCAACAGGAGAACGCCCATGAGCGCTGCTGAAATCACCGTCACCAATGAACTACTCGACCAATGGGCCACCGACCCGAACGGCCCCGTCGCCCTGCACCTGAAGCAGAAGCTGCTGCCTGTGGAAGGCGAAGGCGGCGTGATCTTTCCGCCGACCTATGCGGACATCGGCTACAACATCGACACCCTGTCCGACGGCACCAAGGTGGCGACCATCGACAGCGTGGGATCGCAGGCCAATCGGATGGAACCGATGTTCAAGCGAGCGGAGTATGCGGCGTTGGTTCCGCAGATCGAAATTGAATATGGCGACAGCCGCACGGTTTCCATTTTTGAAGTGGGACATCGGTTGGGGGATGCGCTCATTCGATCCACCAATCTTAAGAGTGAGGCGCAGGAAGCGTTTAAGACGCTGCTCGATTCCGGCAACGCGCAGGCCATCGCCAAGCTTGCGCCGACATCACTTGTCTTTGGCGTCTGGGATTCGCGTGATACGCAGGCCAAGTTGCCGCGTCTCGTGCAGTCTGTGATGCGGGCTTGGGGCGTAGATCAATTGACGCGCTCCGCCCAATACAACCCACCGATTGATTACAGCGAACTTGACGTGTTTAGCGATGAAGAAAAGGCCAAACAGGAAGGTGACCCCAAGAGCCCACTGGCTAAGCGCGGCTTTGTTCATGTACCTAGTGGTTCAGCTCCGGGTGGCGTCGTGTGTCGCAATGGCGTTGAACAGGATATCACAATCAATCTTATTGCATTACGCAGGTTGCAAGCGGGCAGTGATATGGCTACGCAGAACCTGCGTTACTATCTACTCGGTCTGTCGCTGGTGGCCGCCACTGCGCCACTGGATGGTTTTCTCCGGCAAGGGTGCTTGCTGGTTCCCGCTGGGCCTTCATCATGGCACGTCATCAACCGCAATGGCGAACGCAACATTGCCGTTGCACTTACGCATGATCTCGCGAAGGATTATGCAACTGCGAAGGCGGCGGCATTCGGTGTGGGTGATTCAAAAATGGGCGATCAAGCAGTGAAGTTCGACAAGAGTCTGGCGAAAGCCGATTCTGCCGTAACGAAGAAAAAAACGTCTGGTAGCAGGGCTAAAAATAACAAGAAGGCGGAAACTGAATCAGTAAAAAGCACGAGTGACGAGGCCATAGAGTAATGACCAGCGCCCTCCTCATCTCCGTTCGTTTCCACGAGGGGCGCTACCATGGCGCGGGCGACTGGCCGCCGTCGCCAGCACGTCTATTTCAGGCACTGGTGGCAGCAGCGGCGCTGCCGGGACTGGACGATAACAGGCGCAATGCGCTGAGATGGCTCGAAGCGCTGAACGCACCGACCATTGCCGCGCCCGCCTCGATAAAGGGTCAACCCGGCTTCAAAATCTTTATGCCGAACAATGACCTGGACGCAAAGAGTGGCGATATTCGGCGCGCCGCGGAAATCCGCAGCGCCACCAAGCGCATCCGCCCGCGCCTGTTCGATGCCACCGTGCCGCTGCTCTACCTGTGGCGCTTTGATGGCGACAAAAGTCAGGCCATGTGCATCTGCGACATCACGGGCGGCCTCTACCAGCTTGGCCGTGGTGTGGATATGGCTTGGGCGGTGGGCGAGCTGGTAGATGAAGCAACGGCCGAAAAACAACTGACCGACTATCCTGGCGCTGTCTATCGGCCATCACAGGGCGGCAAGGGTTTAGCATTGGGTTGCCCCGACATAGGTTCGCTCGCCAGCCTGGAAACACGGCACAAAGCGAACGCCCAACGCTTCACACGCATCAACGGGAAAACGCAATTTGCGAACGCGCCGACGCCGCGTTTTCGCGCTGTGACCTACAACAGCACAGCAGCGCGCGTGCTTTTCGATCTGCGCCGCACCACCGCGCCCGGCGCGCCCATTGCGCCTTGGCCGTTGAACAGCGCGGTGGCGCTGGTGCAGACACTTCGTGACGGCGCATGCGCGCGGCTTGAGAGGCACTTCAATGGTAGCGGTATGGTGGAGAAGGTGCTGATTGGCCGCAATGCCACCGAAGCAGACAAGGCACTGCGTATCCGAATCATCCCGCTGCCATCTATCGGTCATGTTCACGCCGACCGTGGCATCCGCCGCGTGCTGGTAGAAGTACCGTCAGATTGCCCGATCCGCGCGGACGATATAGCCTGGGGGTTTGCGGGGCTGGAAGTCACGCCGCCCGTGATCGACGAAGGAACCGGCGAAATCCTGTCTTCAGGGGTCGATCTGGTGAAGGCGGATGACGACTCTATGCTGGCGCATTATGGCGTGGCGGAAGAGCACGCTGCTCGCCTGTGGCGCGGCGTGACACCGCTGGCTCTACCGGAAGACGCGAAGCGGCGGCGTATCGATCCCGCCAAAGTCTGCGAGGAAGCCAAGGGCGGCAAAGAGCGCACCGATGAACAGCAGCGCGCCTGCCACGCTGTCATACAGGCGTTGCGCCATGCCGGCCTGCGCGAAAAGGTTGTGGGGATTCGTGTACAGCGCGAACCCTTCGATGCTAAGGGCGAACGCGCCGAAACCTTTGCCACCGGCACGCGCTTTTCCAAGCACCAGCTTTGGCACGTGGAAATCGAGTTTGCCGAAGCTGTCAAGGGACCGCTGTTGCTGGGCAATGGGCGTTACGTTGGTCTGGGCTTGATGGCTCCGGTTAAACAAGTAGAAGGCGTGCGGGCATTCAGTATCGTGGATGGCCTTGCTGACGACGCCAACCCCTTGCAACTTGCGCGCGCCCTGCGCCGCGCCGTGATGATGCGGGTGCAGAACGAATTGGGCGCGCGGAAAAAGCTCCCCGTGTTTTTCACCGGCCACGAAGACGATGGTTCCACAGTGCGGCATGGCGGGCACGCACATCTGGCCTTCGTGCCCGACTTCACGCGTCAGCGCCTGTTGGTGATTGCGCCGCATCTGATTGAACACCGGGAACCATTCAAGGATGAACGCGGCCATCTGAAAACGCTGGCGCGTGCGCTGGTTGGTTTCAACGAGTTGCGGGCAGGGCGTGCCGGTAAACTCCGGATGGAACGAGTGAAAATCAACCCGGATACCGATCCGCTGTTTGCCGCTTCCGCGGCATGGGCAGTTTGCACGCCCTATAAGCCTACGCGCCATTCCAAGCGAAATGGGCGCGATTCTTTGCACGATGATGTGCTGCAAGAAGTGCGGCGTCGCAACCTACCAGTGCCATTGGCGGTGGAGGCAAAGGGCAAGGATTTGTTGTTGCGGTTCAAGGTGGCCGTGCCAGGCCCGGTGCTGCTAGGTAAGACGATACATTTCGGCGGAGGCTTGTTCACTTGCTGCACCATGGAGTGCGACGATGTTTGAACTCCGGCGCGTCTGTGGTCGGGCCATCTTCGCAGTTTCCGACAAAAGCTTTTGGCGCCTGGAATTTCCGGCGCCTATTACCCGGTCGCTGGCGCTGGGCTTTGCCTGTCATTACGGCCTGGGGCTGTTCCGGCCGCTGCCGGCAGCCGGAGGTGCTCGCTGAGTTGATCGCCGATGCGTGCCGGTGCGATGAAAAACGGGTTTTGTCTACAACAGTCCCAGCACAATCCGGAGGCCGCTTTCGACTGCTGCCATTTCCTCTGCGGTGAGAGCGGTCAGCGGCCCGTCGACAATTCGGCTTCGGTCCAGTGCCCGGGGCTGGTCGGTGACGATCTGGGACTGCTGTTTGAGCCGGCCGCGGGCCGGGACAGCGACGCGAAAACTTTTGAGCCCCTCGATGACCTTGGTCGTGATCGGCAGCACAACAACCATGGGCGTGGTGTCGGTATCGAGCTCCTGCGACTGCACGACAAGCACTGGCCTGATCTTTCCGATTTCTCGTCCGCGGGATGGATTCAGGTTGGCAAGCCAGACTTCGCCCCGTCGCATCAATCCCACCATTGTTCGTTTGGATTGATGCCGGCTGCCCGCTCCTCGGCCTCGACTCGCGCCAGCCAATCATCAGCACCGTCGAAGTCCTGCTGTATCCGACGCATTTCTTCGGCATATTCAGGGTCGGCATATGCCTGGCGCATTTCGTCGCCGTACTCCTTGATCAGGCGCTCGCGATGTCGTTGCGCCAGGTATTCCCCAACCGCCTCGCGCACGAGATCGGAGCGGTTGCGATCCGTGAGGCGGGCTTCCTCGTCCAACCCCTGTTCCATTTCAGGTGGCAGGCGGACACTGATAGTGGCCATTTGTGCTCCAAAACGTATTACAGAACGTAATCCGATTGTACTACAACGAAGCAAGTGCAGGTGCCACCGCCGGCATGCTGATCAAAGAGCAAGCCCCGGCGGGCCGAAATGAAAATCGGGGATAGACCACGATGACTGAACCGGGATCTGGACAGCAAGGCATTCAGAATGAACTCCCGCTGCCGTTTCCGGAGCTTTCCGGCGACCTGCCGTTGCTGCCGGTGCGGATGGTCAACGAGTACGAATACTGTCCGCGACTGGCCTATCTGGAGTGGGTGCAGGGCGAGTGGGCCGATTCGGGCGATACGGTCGAGGGTCGGCTGGTGCATCGTCGGGTCGATCAGCCCGGTGGTCGCCTGGCCGCGCCCGTGAGGCCCAAGGACGAGACTGAAGCTTCCGAAGCCGATCTCGACAGCGAAGAAGACCGCCCGCCGTTTCAGGCACGCTCGATCACCCTGTCGTCGAACCGGCTCGGCATCATCGCGAAAATGGACCTGATCGAGGGCGAGGGCGATGTCGTCACGCCGGTCGACTACAAGCGCGGCAAGCGCCCGCATGTCGCCGCCGGCGCCTACCAGCCCGAGCGCATCCAGGTCTGCGCCCAGGGCATGATTCTCGAAGAACATGGCTATCGCTGCGATGAGGGCGCGATCTGGTTCGCGGCCTCGCGCGAGCGGGTTCGTGTGGTGTTCGACGACAGCTTGCGCCAACAAACGCTTTCGGCCATCAACGGGCTGCGTCTGGTGGCCGCCAGCGGCCGCATTCCACCGCCGCTGATCGACAGCCCGAAGTGCGCGCGCTGTTCATTGGTCGGCATTTGCCTGCCGGATGAGATCAACTTGTTGCGCGGCGCAGGCGCCGAAGGCGGGCCGCGTCCGATGGCGACCTCGGAGCTGAGCGCGCGCCCGCTGTACGTTCAGGCCAATAAGGCCAAGGTGGCCAGGAAAGGCGAGACGCTGCAGGTGACGGTCGACGAGCAGCCGGCGATCGGCGTCCGCCTGATCGATGTTTCGCAAGTCGTGCTCAAGGGCAATGTCTACGTCACCACACCGACGCTGCATGAGCTGATGAAGCGTGAGATCCCGATCAGCTGGTGCTCCTATGGCGGCTGGTTCATGGGCCACAGCCATGGCGTCGGCCACAAGAATGTCGAACTCCGTACCGCGCAGTACAAGGGCAGCTTCGACGAACAGGTCTGCCTGCTGCTGGCGCGCGGCTGGGTGCAGGCCAAGATCCTCAACTGCCGCACGCTGTTGCGCCGCAACTGGCGTGGCGAAGACGCGCCGGATACCTGGACCAACCGTCTCAAGCAGTTTGCCGGTCATGCCGCGCGTGCCACCTCGATCGAGAGCCTGCTCGGCTACGAAGGCACCGCAGCCGCCGACTACTTCTCGCAATTCCGCAACATGATCAAGCAGGCCGATAACAGTGAGTTCCAGTTCGATTTCCAGCGCCGCAACCGCCGACCGCCCACGGACGCGGTCAATGCGCTGCTTTCGTTTGCCTACGCGATGCTCACCCGGCAATGGACCGTCACATTGTCCGCGGTCGGTTTCGACCCCTATCGTGGTTTCTACCACCAGCCGCGCTACGGCCGGCCGTCACTGGCGCTGGACATGATGGAGCCGTTCCGGCCGCTGATTGCCGATTCCGCAGTGCTGACGGCGATCAACAACGGTGAGGTTCGGCCGACCGATTTCATCTCTGCCGCCGGCAGCGTGAACCTGTCGCCGTCGGGCCGAAAGCGCTTCATCGCAGCCTTCGAGCGACGCCTGGCGCAGGAGGTCACGCATCCGCTGTTCGGTTATCGCATCAGCTACCAACGCCTGCTCGAGGTCCAGGCGCGGCTGCTCGGGCGCTTTCTGCTCGGTGAACTCATCCAGTACCCGAACTTCACGACGCGCTGAGCCAGCAATGGAACTGGAACACCTTTATATCGTCGCCTACGACATCAGCTGCCCGAAGCGCTGGCGCCGGGTGTTCAAGGTGATGAACGGCTATGGCGAATGGCTGCAGCTCTCGATCTTCCAGTGCCGACTCAACCGTGCCCGTCACGCCGAGCTGATCGCGATGCTGGATGAAATCATTCATCACAAGCAGGATCACGTGGTGGTCATCGATGTCGGCACCGCAGAACGGGCCGAGCCCCGAGTCACCAGCCTGGGCAAGGCATTCAAGCCGGTGGAGCGCGGCCCGGTAATCGTGTAGATTGAATGGCAAGGCGAGGGAACCCGGCGCGAAACGCGCCAGTTTCCCGCGAGCGCTGCAATGCCGGCCCAAACCCCGGCACCGCTCGCAACCGGAGATGTTCCTTGAAAACAAGAAATTGGAGAGCTCAGGCGAGCCCTGGCTGGATAAATCACATGTGTATGAAACCGAGCATACTGCACCTCTCGCAACCGCCCGCGCAAAGTGCGCTACTATCGATGTCGCAGCGCGAACTGTCTTTCCCCGCATAAACGCGGGGCCTCATTGAAGCGTATCCATGACCACCACGTTCGGCACGGCGCCCGAGTGTCTTTCCCCGCATAAACGCGG
>NPIE01004729.1_pt1 | contig 10787 bp, 15 predicted proteins | sample 8637661 | NCBI WGS metagenome assembly NPIE01 (sample SAMN07420842, study PRJNA396082) | bioreactor metagenome | isolation source: sample BA12 brine-fed electro-methanogenic bioreactor BA | place: Japan: Kochi | collected 2016-12-09 | reverse complement strand
CGCCGACTGGCCGGTGCGCATCGAAGTGATGTCGCGCTTCGTGACGCCGAAGCAGCAAAAAGCGATTCTCGAAGACCTGGAGCAGGGCAAGGTCGATATCGTGATAGGCACGCATAAGCTGTTGTCGAACGAGATCAAATACCGCGAGCTCGGCTTGGTCGTCATCGACGAGGAACACCGTTTCGGCGTGCGCCAAAAGGAGCATTTCAAGAAGTTGCGCAACGAGATCGACATGCTGACCCTGACCGCGACGCCGATTCCGAGAACCTTGAACATGGCGATGTCGGGTCTGCGCGAAATCTCGATCATCGCGAGCCCGCCGCCAAACCGCCACGCGATCAAGACCTTCATCAGCGAATGGATCGACTCGCAGATTAAAGAGGCTTGCCAGCGCGAAATCAAGCGCGGCGGTCAAGTGTTTTTCCTTCACAATGATGTCAAGTCGATGGAAAAAATGGCGCGCCAGCTCGAAACCCTGGTGCCCGAGGCGCGCATCGAAATCGCGCACGGCCAGATGCCCGAGCGGGAACTCGAAAAAATAATGCTCGATTTCTATCACCAGCGCTTCAACTTATTGCTCAGCACGACGATCATCGAAAGCGGCATCGATATTCCCAGCGCAAACACGATCGTAATCAACCGCGCCGACAAGCTCGGTCTCGCGCAATTGCATCAATTGCGCGGTCGGGTAGGTCGCTCGCATCATCGGGCCTACGCCTATTTCGTGATTCCGCCGAAAACGATCATGACCAAGGACGCACTGAAACGGCTCGAAGCGCTCGAAGCGTCGGGCGACCTCGGCGCGGGCTTCATGCTATCGTCGCACGACATGGAAATCAGAGGTGCCGGCGAATTGCTCGGAGACGAACAAAGCGGGCAAATCCAGGAAATCGGCTTCACTCTCTACACCGATCTGCTCGAACGCGCGGTCAATGCCTTGAAATCGGGCCGCCAGCCCGAACTCGACGCGCCGATGGAAACCGGTCCCGAAGTCGATTTGCAGGCCCCTGCATTGATTCCCGAAGATTACCTGCCCGACATCCATGCTCGGCTGGTGCTGTACAAACGCATCGCCAGCACCGACACGCATGATGACCTCAGAGCCTTGCAAATTGAAATGATCGACCGCTTCGGCCTGCTACCGGAAGCAGTCAAGACGCTATTCAGCGTCGCCGAACTGAAACAGCAAGCCGAAAAACTCGGCATCAAGAAAATCGAAGCGAACGCCGGAGGTGGTCGCATCGTATTCTCACACGAACCGAAGATCGACACGGCTCGTCTGATCGAATTGATACAAACCCAGGCGCAAGTCTACAAATTCGACGGCGCGGATAAATTGCGTTTCATCATGCCGTTCAAGGCAACGGAAGAGAAGCTGGAATTCATCGAGGCTTTGTTGAAGCAGTTAGCAACTGGGGAGTAAAAACAAAAATGTGGGAGCGATCCCCAGGTCGCGATTTATGGTTGGGCGGTAATGAACACAGTTTATAAGCCGGATTGCGTGCGTTGGAATGATTGGAAAGTGAGGGTGAAGAAATGATTCCATTTGAAAAATGCCCCGTATGCGGTGGCGAGCTTGAAACTAAACCGGTAGAGAAACTATTGCGAGGTGGTGGCAACACTGTGGCATTGAGGGTAACAGCAGAAGTTTGCCGACAGTGCGGAGAACGACTTTATGCAGAGGATGTTGTTAGGTCTTTTGAAGAGATCCGAATCAAGCTCCAGAAACAGGAGTTTGATCATCTCAAGCCAGTTGGCCGGTCGTTTACTGTTGATAACGATTGGCCGAACAAAGCCATTCAGCCAACCGCTTAACTTGACTCTAAACCTTTGAGCCGATTTTGAATGACCTCACTACGCGGAAAGCTACGAGATAATGCAAAATCAAAACTCCTACAGTGATCCGTGCATTGAAACGGGCGGAAAAAATGTGGAAGGTAAGTGTCAAATGTAAAGCCTGCCCCCCGCTCTTTTTCACGCAGCGTCTTGAAGAGTCTATTTAACTAAATGGCCGATGAAATATCCTTGCATATTTTGGTCAAAGTCGTTATGTTGAAATTTGAAGACGATTCCACTACTCCCAGGAGATGAGCATTATGGCGACACAACAAGCTAGCAATGAGGAATTGCAAAAACAACTTGAGGCATTGCGTGAAGATTTCGCCGATTTGGCTAAGACAATCAAAACGATGTCATCAGCTTATGTCGGAGAAAAGCAGCAGGGTTTCCAACACGCGGCCGAACAAACTCAACAACAAGTGAAAGATTCGTTCAGCAAAGTGGAGGATGAAGTCAAGGCTAACCCACTCACCAGCCTGGCCATCTCATTTGGGGTGGGGGTGTTGATCGGCAAACTGCTGGATCGTTGAATAAAAACCATGGTTGATAACATCGGGTAATCATGAGCCTGCGTTACAGACTGAAGATACAAAGCATCGCGGTTGCAATCGCGCTCGTTTTTTTTCTGATTGCACTGAGCTTCTGCGCTGTGGCGTTGTTTTATAACTTTTCTCAGTATTTTTCAGTGGATGTGTCGGCTTTATTGACGGCGGCGGTTTATCTGATATTGGTGTTGATCGTTTTGAGCTTCGCGCGCCTATTCAGCCTACTTGATAGACGTCGATGCGGGCCTTTACGCCGCACAAAGCGCCATAATCCACTGGAAGCCGCGCTGCAAGACTCGCTGGACCCGGAAATTCGTGACTGGGTTAAGCAGAATCCGGGGCGTAGCATCACGCTAACCTTGTTGGCCGGCATGGTGCTGGGAAGCAGTAATGATGCGCGCGATCTGCTGAAAAAATATTGTGAACGCTATTTTAACGAGCATTGATAATTTGTAAGGCTGGCATAAGCCCAATACGCATTAAGCTAAGGATTTCGCTAAAATTAGCTTACTGAATTGCCAAAGTTTCATTGATAAATTCGTCGATTCCTCAGAGGATGGCGGATGCGCTGTGTGAGCCTCCCTACTCCCTTCATAAAGTTAGCTATTTCGTGCATGTTCTTTAGCATCCACAAAACAATTTACCGATATGGCAAAAGTTAAGAAAAAACTTACAATGGCTCAAAAGCGGGCGAAAAAAGCGCGTCAGCAACAATATGAGACGGTTTTTATAAACGGCAAGCAACTCAGAATCAAGCGTCCGCCGATGGTGGAGGGCATGACGGTAGATGAATTCATCATGACCAATGCCGATCCACTTTGGCTCCATCAGAATGAAATGTGGGAGCTGATTCCGGTCGAAGAATCGAGTGAGAATATGACTGCTTCAGTTCGATCGCCTGCGGAATCGTGTGATGACGATATACCGTTTTGAGCAATATGAGCAACTCCCATAGACACACCTCTGGAAAGCATCGGGCCAGATATGGGCCACCCCTCCTCATAAGCGCCAACTTAGTGCCTATTCTATGGTGCGTTTATGGTTTTATTCGTCATATCGGTATGTCTTGTCGATATCCAGATTACATGGATGTGGTGCTACGCATTGCCATCCGTGGTCCTGGATTCCGCCAATCCCTGGCGGAATGACGCGTTCCTTTCTTAAGTTGGCGCTTATGCGACTCTTCCCTACTCAGGTTACGACTCGTGAAGATACTCATGCCCCAAGGTTGAGAGTAAATGTTTTGTTAATCTCTTGATATACTTGATGAGCTTAATGGTCAAACCGCTGTACTTAGGATAAAGCTTTGTATACCCATTATTTCAACTTCACGGAATTGCCGTTTTCGATCGCGCCCGATCCTCACTTTATATACATGAGCGCCCGTCATAAAGAAGGCCTTGCTCATCTTTTGTATGGCATCACCGACGGCGGGGGCTTTGTGGCTTTGACCGGAGAGGTCGGGACGGGAAAGACCACGTTGTGTCATTGTCTGTTGCAGGAACTACCGGACAATATCGAGATTGCATTGATCTTGAATCCCAAACTCAACGCGACCGAATTATTGGCAAATATCTGTGACGAATTGGCTATTTCCTACGACAAAGAACGGCAATCGCTCAAGAACTTGGTCGATGCATTGAATCGGCATTTACTCAGCGCACATGCTGCCGGGAGGCGAACCGTTTTATTGATCGACGAGGCGCAGAATCTGAGTCGGGAAGTGTTGGAACAGATTCGGCTGTTGACCAATCTCGAGACCAGTAAGACCAAGTTGCTGCAAATCATACTGGTAGGACAGCCAGAACTGCAGCAGCTCTTATCGAGCCGGGATTTGCGTCAGCTCAATCAGCGCATCACCGCACGCTATCATTTGTTGCCGTTATCGCTCGCGGAAACGCGCGCCTATATTCGCCACCGCCTGTTCGTTTGCAATGGCAATCCGAATTTATTCAAAGAAAGCGCGATCAAGAGAATCTTCAAATTATCGTCGGGTATTCCGAGAGTCATCAACATCATCTGCGATCGTGCGTTGCTTGGCGCATACGCGGAAGATTCAAAAATAATCAATTCTACTATTGTCAACAAGGCTGCCAGCGAGACGCTTGCACAACCCGTTCAGAGTCGGGTGCGCTTTACGGTCTTATCGAGTCTGTTAGTGCTTAGCATAACGCTTTGGTTTTTTTATTATTTTGGCGATAGGTTGGTTGGTGCGGAGGGGCAGGAAGACCCAGCAAGAGTATTGGTACATCCAATTACAGACCTTCCTCAGGCGGTTGACGGCTTGCTGCAATCGATTTCAGTACAATCGGCAACACAAGAGATCATGAAGAATTCCGAATCGGAAAACTTGGTCGATCCTGTCATGCTATTCGACCAATGGTTGGAAAATCCTGAATTGACGCTGGAGCGAGGTATTCTTAATGCGCTCGATCTGTTCGGTAAAGTCTATCAGGGAACGGATCCCATCGACTGTTCGGCGGTGCGGGCCCTCGGTCTGAACTGTTTGCACGGTAAAGCCAGCTGGAAAGACATTTTGGAAATGGACAGACCCGTGGTTCTCGAGTTTTTGTTGGATTCAGATAGTAGACGTCACGCATTACTGGCGAGTCTTCGTAAAGGCCAACCGGTCATGCGAGTCGACGAGGAATCGACATTCACCTTGAGTGATGTGCTCAGATATTGGAATGGTTATTACTTGATTCTATGGGAATCCCCGGTTTCAGACTTGCGCGTGATTCGTCCGGGAACCCAGTCCGAGGCCGTGCTTTGGTTGCGGCAACAGTTAGCATTATTCGATGGCGTGACCGACGAAGAAACGATGCCGCAGTTTTTTGATAGCGTTTTGACCGCGCGCGTAAAAAAATTCCAGCATCATTACAACCTGACCGAAGACGGAATTGCGGGACCTCAGACCCTTATTTATCTCGATAATTTGAATGAGGCGGGTCGATCGATGCGCCTGCAAACCAACGAATAACGTTATGTCCTATATCCTTAATGCATTACGCAAGTCAGACAGGGAACGACAAGCCTCGCAGCAGGTCACGAACAGAATATTAGAGCAGGAACCGGAGCGGCGGCAAAGCATGTTTCGATGGATAGGCGTCATCGTGATTGTTAATTTGATCGCTATCGCCTGTCTGTTCTGGTATGTAACCAAATCGATCGAAAATACGGAAACAACGGAGATTCCGAAACGACCTCCGGCCTCGATCGTTTCCGAACAGCGATCGTCCGACTCGCTTACGCGTGTTGAAGAACCTAAACCGAAATTATCGCTCGAGCGAAAAACGACTCCAATTGCCGAATTGACCAATTCGAATGTCTCGCCGAAACGCCAAGCTCCTTCGAAGTACAAGCTGGAAATAAAACCGAACGATGCATCACGGCCAGTTCGTCCTGTTAAGGAACAAAAGCCGCTAACGGCCGCCAAGGCGCCGCTTGTGACAACGCCCGTTCCCGAACCGGTCGTGGTGCCGCAGCCGTTTGCTATTGCGCCTCCCGAGCCTAAGCCGGAGCGGGCAAACGATATCCCATGGCTGCGGGAAATGCCATTCGAATTCCGCCAGACCGTTCCTAAGATGAACATCAATGTTTTTGTCTATGCCAGTGATCCGTCCGAGCGTTTTGTCTTGATCGATATGGTCAAATACAAACCGGGGCAGGATACTAAAGATGGAGTCGGCATCGTCGAAATTAAACAGGACGGTCTAGTCGTGCGCTACGACGGCCGGATTTTCATGCTCGAACGTCCTTGATGGTGAATAAAGACACCTGTATACAGAGGCTTTTAGCCGGATCAACTTAAACTGCGCTCGTCGTTCCGGGCGCTATTGCCGTTATCCGGCCGGCCGTGAGAGTGTATTATCAACGAGAGACCCGAGCTTTAGGATAATGAGAAACTTACCTTCCTGTTAATGACAAATGTAAGGATTGATCGCGATCGTCATGATTAAGAGGATTAATTGACTAAACGTGTCTATTGAATTAAGTTGGCTACTCGGCCCCGGTGCTGAGGCAAATTCAAAAATATCAATCATCCAAGCAGGTATTTCTCCACCATGAGCATAACCGAACTTCACAAATTACCCGCCATTGAGAAACTGAAGATAATTGAAGCACTTTGGAGCGATTTGGTAAATGACGAAGCCAGCCTTCCAAATCTGTCTTGGCATGAAAGTGAACTCAAAGAAACCGAAGAAAGGTTTCAAGCTGATAGCATCGAAATACTGGATTGGCGACAAGCCAAGAAAGAATTACGATCCCGCTTTGAATGAAAATCCGAATTCTTCGTTCCGCTGTCGAAGACCTCGCTGCGGCTCGTGAATTTTATGATCGCCAAGAAGCGGGTGTAGGAGACTACTTCTTCGATAGTCTTTTTGCCGAAATAGATTCTCTGACGATATACGGTGGAATTTATTCAGTGCATTTCGGGTTTCATCGATTGTTGGCAAAGCGTTTTCCATAGGCTGTTTACTACAGGATTATTGATGACAACGCCCACGTATTTCGAGTTCTTGATTGCAGACGCGATCCAAAAAAGCTTCATAAAGCCTTTGAAGGCATCGATAAACTAATAGAGCTCAATGAAACAGAGCGATTGATTTATTGGTTTCTTGTCGTTTTGAATCTGGAGAAAACGAGGTGTAGCCCAGGGCGATTTTTAATGGCCTATCTACGCGGAAAGCAATGAGATAATGCAAAATCAAAACTTCTACAGTGATCCGCGCAGTGTAATGGGTAAAAAAAGGGAAAGGCAAATGTCAATTGTAAGGCTTGACCGTTCGCAGTAACAGCAGTAAATCTAGCGGGTTAAAGTCCCGTCCAAGGAATTGTCCGTACGCCTTGGTAGCATGAGGAAGCGGCATCGTGGTAACACGGTGTCGTGAGTTTTCAAACAGCAAAAGAGCAGGCCGTAACGCAAGTGAACCCACATGTAGCCTCGTAAACGAATTGGAGGAGCCGACCCTGTGGTCAGAAGGGGAAGGCCGTTGGATGGATGCTGAAATAACGGAAGTGGCATCCGTCGACTTCCGGGGTAGCAAGGTCGGCATGTTCTTGAAGATTTATTGCCCAGCCGGTCGTTTCCCAAGCCAGCAGTTATATGCGAAATATGGGCTATACAAGGTTCCGACAAAGGCGGGCTGGAAAACAGCGCATGCCTTGGTGTGAAGAACATCGGAAAGCCGTGTGCGTTAATAGCGCATGCACGGTTTGATGAGGGAGGACAGGAGACACTAACTAGGATAGGGCTAATGAGGCACCGCCAGACGAAAGGAGCGGAAACAGATAGGCCATGTCTACGGAAAGTAAAATCCTGTTCTCTACTCTACCCGATTTTTTAAGGCCTGACCCCGATTTTTCAACCTTCGGCAGGCCGGTTTGCGATAACACGCGGTCAACAACGGAATGATGGATACCCAACTGTGAGGCAATCGTGCCGACTCGCCACTGTTCCACAAAATGATAACGCAGTATTTTCGCTTCAATGTCTTTATTGATGGTCATCATCCCCCCTCACCAGCATATCGATTCCGGAATAACGGTAAATTCCGGCCGGCATGGACAAAATCCCGGCGTAAAAATGGCCCGCAAACGGCACCGCAATGGTGACAACGCAAATCACCGCCCATGAATTCGATGGTTTCGGTTTTTTCGAGTCCGGAGTGCTTACGTTTCAGTACATCATGAGCGGTCACCTGTAAGGAACCCTGATGCGTTACTTTTTGTTTCTGTCGTTCTTGAAACCGTTGTTGACGGTCGGCATTATGAAAGCGACCTGAGTGGGTGGACTGATATTTTTTCCCGGCACGCCTGCGAGACTCTAAACGAGCGGACACGGCGCATTCGCGGCTGCAATAACGCTGGCCGCGATCACAACTTGAGCAGATGATGACCTGTGCATGACAACGGTGACAATGATAAAGGCGGGCGGTGCGGCACATCGACAAAGAGGCCGATGAGGGCTGGATTTATTCCTCAGATGTGTCATACTGAGAATCGTGCTTCGGCACGGTTTTGCGGGGTATGGCGTCAGCCTTGACCGTCAAATCTTGGTGGCGTCATACCTTCTCTCAACGACACCGCTCTTTATACCGCTGACCGTGATGTTTTGCTTGATTAGTAATGAATTACGTTCGGAAAAAAACCTCCATCACGATTTTTTCAGCAGGCTATTTGAGGCTGGGGGATAACGTGCGGGGATTTTACTATTCGGCAAATGACTGCGGATTTGGGCTGGTTTTTACAACAATAAGAAAATGGGGTCAGACACTGAGGTATCCCCACGAAATAGCCAAATAAAACAATTTTTTGGCTGTAAACTGGTTGATAGATATATAAATTTTTTCATCGTTCCTACGCTCTGCGTGGGAATGCATCCCGGGACGCTCTGCGTCCTCAGAGGTCGATAATCCCGACAAGAGCTACGCTACACTCTCTAGATTTCTCAATCCAATTGCCCGCCGCAGTCGACGCAGAGCGTCTAAAGCGGCATTCCCATGCAGAGCATGGGAACGAGCGTTTTGAGGGGATACATCAGGGTCAGACACGATATTTTTGAGCGACATTTCCATAATCTAATTTGTTGCAAGCTGAGCAATCTGCGTTACCGTACAGAACTCACCCATTTTTTAAGCGTAAAATTTGAAGCTGATGAGACAAAATAGTTTATTCATTAAACACAAACCTGTTAGGGGGACTTATGGATATTGAAGTCGGCGGTTTTCTGGGTTTTATAGTGCTTGTCCTGAATATCTGGGCCATTATTAGCATTATAAAAAGTGGTGCTTCAACTGGATCGCAAGTTTTATGGGTGATTTTGATATTACTGCTGCCCGTTGTCGGTCTGATAATCTGGTGGTTTGCGGGGCCGAAAGGGGGTTAGAGGACTTGTTCGAAATTGCAAGACGCGGACGGGGTCAAGTCTTCCAATCATGCAATGCATGATTGGAGATCAGGGCCGTAGGAGCGATTAGCATAGCGTAATCGCTCGAAGGTAGCCTTCATTCCTCCGATTACGCGTTCGCTAATCGGAGCTACGCGAGCTGGAAGCTGCCCGTCGGCAGCGGCTAATCGATCAGCTCAAATGGCGGTTGGTGACACGAGTGTTGAGCATACCCCATCCTGTTTGCAACGCGCTTGCGCCAAATGTCCTGCCGATAAATTGTTGTTTTACTGGGTTCTGCCTCTCTTGCTTGGCTTATATTCCGTTTTTACATACACGTCTGAAAAATCAGAACCATCCCAAACATAACAGTAATGTTTACCTTGGCGTACGGGTGACAAAACCTTAGGTCTGAATATTGCGATACACTCTCCACCCTGGCGCCTGACGCTATCGTAAACGATACCGTTTGAGCCATTTTTGCGAAGTTCACGCGCAAGTGTCTGAGCATAAGAATATTGGTCCGGACTGGAAGTATAAATATCCTGCATGTCGCTCTGTTTGCCACGGATATCGTTAAACTCTGTGTTTATGTCTGACGCATAGCTGCGCATGTTTATTTCTATTGGCGGCTGATTGGTTGCCTCAAGAAATCGTTTCCTATGAAACTTGGTTTCCTCAATAGCGGTATCAATATCCTTTGCCGCGTAATATACGCCATATGAGCCATCGGTAAAGCGGCTGCCTTCCGGATTTAAATGCGTGAATGCGGCCATGATTGGCGTTGTTCCCGGGCCTGAAATTCGTTCGTCCTGCGGAACAAGAGAAATCTCTCCAGCCTCTTCGCGTAAACGATCATTGGTTAGGCTTTCAATAAAGAAAACCACTTCCAAATCCTCAGGGTCTGCAACTCGATCAAATAGACCAACAGGCGGAAACCTGCTTGGAACGAGTCGCCAACAGGGTTTCCAGTTGATTAAAGAGGCCTCCAATAACTCACTAAGACCAACCACGTTGGCTATCCAAATATTGGCGGACGACATATAGATCAGCTACATGTCCTGATAACATTCTGTCCAAAGCAGACTGCCCGTTAAACGGACACGCTGAATTTGGTCGACTCAACCAAGTATCGGCGGCCTCAGGTTTAGGTAAAAGAATTTGCAGCGCCTTGTAGATCCCAAAAATATAGGAAAGCCGCTCAAGCTTATCTTGAGTCAAGTTAGCTTCCTCGGGCTTCTTTTTCCATTTAAAGAAAGTACTTTTTGAGTCTAATCCCAATAGCTTCATGGCCTGCTCCGTATTAAGCCGCCATGCGTCGGTTATATTGAAGAATGTGTTTAAAGCGCCTTTTGCGATAGAAGATTTATCAAGTGATAAATTATGTTTAGCACTCTTGCTCATGTTTCTTCCTGTTAATCTATTAATAGACATAATCATAAAATACGTCTATATATGCGCTTTGTCAATCATATCCGACTGCACAAAAAATAACCTGATTAGCAAGTTTCTTC
>NPIE01018500.1_pt1 | contig 10789 bp, 7 predicted proteins | sample 8637661 | NCBI WGS metagenome assembly NPIE01 (sample SAMN07420842, study PRJNA396082) | bioreactor metagenome | isolation source: sample BA12 brine-fed electro-methanogenic bioreactor BA | place: Japan: Kochi | collected 2016-12-09 | reverse complement strand
GCCGATGGCGATGGCGATGCCGGACAGGGCGACGATATTGGCGTCCACGCCGAAGCCCCGCATCATGATGAAACAGGCCGGCACGGCCAGCGGCAACAAAGACGATATCAACACGGAACTGCGCACGTGTCTCATCATGACGATAATCACGATAACGGCAATGAGAATCTGGTTGCTCAGCGCGTCGTAGAGCGTGGCCAGCGTTTCGGCTATCAGTCCGGACCGGTCGTAGAAGGGCACGACGGTCACTTGAGATACTGTTCCGTCCTCAAGGGTTTTCCGCGGCAGTCCCGGCGCGATTTCATCGATCCTGTTCTTGACGTTCTGGATGATGGCCATGGGGTTGCCGCCGTAACGGGCGGTCACCACGCCGCCCACGGCCTCTGCGCCGGCCTTGTCCAGCGCGCCGCGCCGCTCTGCCGGTCCCATGGCGATATGGGCGATACTGCGCAGATAGACGGGCGTGCCGTCCACAGCGCGGACCACGGTGTTCTCAAGGTCTTCGATGGTTTCGATGAAGCCTCGTCCACGTATGATGTACTCGACCTGGTTAACCTCGATAGTGCGCGCGCCCACGTCGAGGTTCGAGCGGCGCACGGCGTCCACCGCCTCGTGCAGGCTCACGCCCCAGGCGCGCATGGCGTCGGGGTCCACGTCAATCTGGTATTCCTGCTGGAACCCGCCGACCGAGGCCACCTCGGCCACGCCTTCGGTTGCGAGCAGGCCATAACGCACATACCAGTCCTGGATGGTGCGCAGTTCATCGAGGTCCCAGCCGCCGGTCGGATTGCCGTCGGGGTCGCGGCCCTCAAGGGTGTACCAGTATATCTGGCCCAGCGAGGTGGCGTCGGGGCCAAGCGCCGGCTGCGCGCCTTCGGGCAATGTATCCGGCGCCAGGCTGGCAATCTTCTCGAGTACGCGACTGCGCGACCAGTAGAACTCGATGCCCTCCTCGAAAATGATGTAGATAGTGGAAAACCCGAACATCGAGAGGGACCGCACGGTGCGTACCCCCGGAATGCCGAGCAGGTTCACCGTAAGCGGATAGGTGACCTGGTCTTCGATGTCCTGGGGCGAGCGTCCGGGCCATTCGGTAAATACGATCTGCTGATTCTCGCCAATATCCGGAATGGCGTCTACCGCCACGGGAAAACGCGGCACGTAGGGTATGTCCCAGTCGAAGGGCGCCGTCAGTACGCCACAGCCGATTAGCGCAATAACCAGCAGCGTCACCAACAATGGATTTTGCAGGCTGAACCGGATGATGCCGTTTGCCAGGCCCCCGTCGGATGTATCGGATGCTTGTTGCATGATGTGGACCTTCTATAGTTGTCGAACGCGGCAAAAGCCAACGCCTGGCGTTGAGTGCGCTTGAAAGGACTGAAATGACAAAAACGACATAAAGGATGCATTATGCGATTCCGTCAGCAGGTGCCTTGCGGCCCATATCTTTTCCGTCTTTTAAGTCCTTTGAGATAATTTACGCGCTTCATGTTCGTGTCATGCTGATAAACAACGATTAATTTTCGGTGAAATCGCTCCTGCATCTACGGCAGCGTTTGCGCTTTTCCGTAATGCTTCCTTATCACGCCGCAGGTGAGCATGGACTCGCCGAAATAGGGATTTCGGACGGCTCCATCTCGTTGCAGCCAACCCGCGCCGGCGTCGTCAAAAGCCATGGGACAAAACACATGGACCAGCGGCGTCTTCGGCGCATCCGGATAGTGTTCGAGCAGGGCGATCAGCGCATTGGATACGGGAAGGAACGCGTATCGGGCTGTTTTGATATTCCCGGCGTCAGACGTCAGGCGTTCAGCGTTGCGTATTGCCTGCAATGTTTCCATTACCAGGGTTGGCGCGTCTACGTCGCCGTCGTTCAGGATTGCGCCCGCTGCTTCGGCAAGATGCGCGTACCCGGCCAGGGCGGCGGCGTTATCGTCGTCCGCGAGCGCCTGCTGGGCGACCACATAGGCGTCGAAGACGTTTTGCAGCGCGGCAGCCGCGGCGGGCGCAAGCGAGACCGGGGGAGGCGCATGTTCGTGGGTGGCGTCGGCATGTTCATGGTCGTCGTATGGCGCCGCGTGTTCTTGGTCTTCGGCGGGCATCATCATGCTCGGGCGCGCGCGAATTTGCAGGGCAGAGTCAATGCGAAACGCGCCCTTGACCACGACGCGTTCGTTTTCGTGCAGGCCCTCTTTGACCACATAGTAATCGCCGGCACGATGGCCCAGCAGAATTTCACGCCCTTCGAAAGTGGGCCGGTCCTGATCGGGTATTTCCACATAGGCCACGGCGCGCTTTCCGGTAATCAGCGGCGCCGTGGCGGGAATGAGTAGCGGCAGTCCATCAGATGACGCGACAGGCGTCTCGATAATGGCCCTTGCGAACATGCCCGGCTTCAAGCGCCCGTCCGTGTTGTCCGCCTCGACGCGTATGTCAACCGTGCGCGACACACTGTCAAGCAGGGGGTTGATAAAAGCGACCTTCCCGTGAAAGTTCTCGCCCGACCAGGCGTCCACCGTGAAACGCACGGGCTGATCAAGCTGAATCGCGGCAAGATCGCTCTCGTACGCTTTGAGTTGCACCCAGACAACGGACAAGTCGGCAACCGAAAAAAGCAGGCTGCCTGTGTCCACATAGTCGCCCTGCTGCACATGCCGCTCGATGACGGCGCCGCTCATGGGGGCGGGAATGGTGATGATCATCTCCTGCGCGTCGCCTGATTCCAGCGCGCGCACCTGCGCGTCGGACAAGCCCCACAACCGGAGCCGCTCGCGCGCGGCGCGCACCACGCTGTCGGCGGTTTCGCGAACATTAATCAAGGAACTGTCCGAAAAACGCGCCGCGCTTTGTTTGGCTTGCAGCAGCTCGGCGCGCGCGGTCAACAATTCGGGGCTGTACAAACCGGCCAGGGGCGCGCCGCGCTCGACATACGCGCCGGTATGGCGCACATGCAGCAGGTCCAGCCTGCCGCCGACCCAGGCCGTTACCCGGGCAAGTCGCGTCTCATCCGGTTCGATCATGCCTACCATGGCCAGCTCGCGCGAAATATGCCGGCGCACCACGGGCGCGGTCTGAATACCCGCCAAGGCCCGCGCCGCCGGAGACATGGTCATGCGCCGTTCGACATCGCCCTCGGTCATGGGTTCGTCATGTACAGGGACCATATCCATGCCGCATACCGGACACTTGCCCGGATTAGGCAGGGGCGGCACACAAAACATGGCGCAGGCGTATCCCACGGATTCATCGGCGTCCTTGTGCTCGTGCGCCTGTGACGCGCCCGGTTCCGCGCTTTCCTCGATCACCAGGGCCATGCCGCAAATCGGGCAGTCGCCGGATTCCGGCATGCGGATATGCGGATGCATGGGGCAAGTCCATATTGCTTCGGCCTGGTCCGCGGACGGCGGCGTCACCGGCGCGTACTCGGGACCGACATGCGCACCCAGTGTATACGCGCCCCACAGGGCAAACAGAATTACAACAATCGTTATGGCGCGTGACGCTGTCCAGCGCCCCGCTTGTTTTAACAAGTCAATTCTGTTCATGGGAGGCCTCCTCCAGTAATGTTTCCCCCTCGAGGTGGGTTGCGTGGAAAAGAAAGCGGGCGCCCGTAACGCGCTGGATATCGGCCAGCAGGAATAGGTAATCCCGCTTCAGGCGCAGCTGCTCGTGACGCAGGTTGATCATCATGCGCAAGGCGTCCAGCATATTCAGGTAATCACCGACGCCCATCTCATACTCGGCCCGACTCGTTTCGTAGGTTTCAAACGCCAGCGGAATCAGACTGTCGTCGTAAACCAGGAGCCGTTCCGCGAGACTGTGCATACGTTCGAAAGCGGCCTCGAGCGCCGCAGCGGTATTGACCTCAAGGGCTTGTTTTCGCAACCGGGCTTCCCGCTCGACAAGGCGGGCTTCGGTCAATTGCGTCCGGCGACGGACGTTGGGCACGGGTATGGTGAGGCCCGCCATCAGCCCGACCGTATCGCGCTGGCCGGATGCGCCCATGCTCATGGACGAGGCGGCGCCGTTCATGTATTCGAGACCCACCGAGAAATCAGGGCGATAGTCCTCGCGCGCCAGAGACTGCCGCAATTGCCCCAGCTCGATTTGGCGTTCGAGCCGCGTCGCCTCGGGCAGCAAACGCATGGCCTCGGCAAGCAACTCACTCGGCTGGATTTCAGGCAGCGGCGTCTCTATCCGGTCAAACGGTACAACATAGTTCACGCCAAGCAGGGCGTTTGCTGCGTTCACGTCTCCCACAGCGCCGCGCAGCTCGGCGCGCAGCGATTCGATGCGTCCGGGAAAATCGAGCATCTCGCTTTCGAGGCGCACCACTTCCGTCTGCGCTTTCAGCAGGGCCTGGCGCCCGTGACGGCCCACGGCATAGCCGACCGAAGCGGTTTCGATGTATTGTTCCAGGTACCGCTTTTCCTCGCGCGCCAGATCGAGAGACGCATGTTCAAAGGACAAGGCATAATAGGCGCGCGATAATCCATGGATAATGTCCAGGAGACGGATGTTGTGCGTTTCAAACGCAATGACCGCCTCCTGTGCGGCGATCTGCCCTTTCAGCCGCAGTTTCTTCGGCCAGGGCAGCGGTTGCACCACTTGAAGCGTATAGGCGACAGCACTGTTCATGCCTACTTTCTTGGGCGGCGCGGCAGGGTCCAGTCCGAAACGGGCCTGCTCGACTGTGCCGCCGCTTGAACGGGCCACCTTCAATTGCGCCGAGGGGTCCGGCAGGGACGTTTCCTGGGGGACGCGCTGCAATCGCCCTTCGTAATAGGCGAGGTCCGCCTGCAGTTCCAGGTTATGCCTCAAGACCGCTTCTATCAGCACATCCAGGGACACGACAGCATCTTGTTTGTGCTCCTGATACAGCGCGTCCGGTTGTTCTCGTAATTGCGTTACCCGCGTCATCGGCAGGCTCATGGAGAGGGGAAGCGCCGGCGACGAAGAAGTGGGCGCGTCGCCATAGTGTACGCATCCGATGGGAATCAAGAACAGGATGCAAACACAGGAAATCACAGCACGCTTGTAACAAGTCTGAAGATTTAATTTCCGCTTCATGACAAGTCTCCTTTTATAGGGGCATGACGATTCCATCGGTCCGGACTGACGTGGTCGTTTCGCCATAGTTGCTGTTTCCAATGATGATGGAGAACTGAACATGCGAATGGATGTCATTGGATTCATTGGATTTCACGCCAGCAATCAGGCCACGGGAAGAAATGTGGCGTTCCCTGCCCATTCACGGCGCTGATTATGCGCCATGTCATGAGGAGAACCGCTCATAATCAACACCGGGTGGGCGATGGATACAGAACCGGCGAAGGCGCTGGCGCCTGCAACTAGCGGTCGGAGACGGCCAGGTATTTTGCCGGATTCTCGGCAACTGCCTTGACGCACGCCTCGGAATGCAGCAACAGCGCCCGATTCCCGAGGATAAGGGTGACGGCTGTGTCGCCCAAGGCCTCGCCAGTAACCACGCAAGTTTCAGGCGCCTCGGCCTTTGCCTGCTCGATTGCAGCTGCATCCAGCTTGGCCAGGCGGGATTCCGGGTCCTGCTCGAACAAGCCCACGCAGCCCGCGCAGCAGAACCGCACCAGGCGATTGCCGTGGACATGGTCCACTGGCGCGCCCATGCTGCCCAATACGGTGTCCATCACCACACAGCGGTCCGTGGGATACCGGCCACGCTGCTGCTCGACGATGGCAGCATCCACTTTGGCCTCGTATTCCTCAATATTGGCCCGGTACTTGCCAACGCAGCCTGCGCAACAGAAGCGTACTTCGCGATCATTGATGGTCTCGATAACGGGACCGCCCATGGAATCCAGGGCTTCCCCCGTTACCGGACACGTCGGCAAGGGATAGCTGCGATTGTCGCGTACAACAGTTTCAGCAGCCGCAGGCATACAAGCGCCCATAACGGCGATAGCTGCCAGAGACATCATGATGGTAGCGTTCATTTTCATTGTGATTCTCCTTTTTTTTCGATTCATTGATGTGCATATACACGTATACCAAGGGCAAGTGGACTTGCCGTGTATTGAATCAACAGAGAAATCTACAATGAACAAGATGTACAGGCTGGCGGGATGGTGGTGGGGAATGCCCGACAAAAATACGCGCACTCTCTAATAAAAGCACGTCAACACCGCTTGTTGCGCTATACGTCGCCACAAGCGATACACGATAGGTTTCCGAAACAGAGGATTGTGCGGCCAGAACGACATTTTCATGGGATGTACTGCCAATAACGCAAGTGCATACGCACGGTGCGTCGCTGACTTCGCCCCGTCTGGTGTGTTCCGATGCTTCCCTCTGGCTGCTGTCGCCCCCCGCACAACAGCCTGTTGCATGCGATGATACACGCACATTCTCTGGTGCATGCGCTCGAGAGGAATACCACCGTTCTCCTCTGTCGCAAGTGGTGCATGGGGATGTACAAGGGCAAGCGAACACAGTCAGTATTGGCGCAAGAACCAGCGCCAACACTGTCATGAGCACTATATGCTTGCCTTCACGTTTCATTTTTATCCTCGTTTAGTATTCAGGCTAAAAAGTATGCCGTCTCATTTTGTTTTGTACAACAAATTCTATCCGATTACTATTAAACCCTTATGGAAAACATCCAGCCGGACGCGTATTATTCCGCCGCAGCGGTGAATCAGGCCCATGCGTACCGCGCGACATGGGCCAGGCCGGTGGCGACGCTGGTGAAGGTATCGCGGCTGAGCAACCGATCATGGCCGTAGCGCTCTTCAAGCATGGCGCGAACGGCGGGCACCAGGCAGGTGCCGCCCGTAGTCAATACAAAATTGATGTCGTCGGGTCCCAGTTGCGCCAATTGCTCCGCCTCGAGTATGGCGTCGCGCATCTGGTCCAGCGTATGTTCAATAATGTGGGTGAATTCATCCCGTTCGAGCCGTTCGTCAATGGCAATATCATCAAGATTGACAAGGATATGGGTTTCCTGCTCGCCGGACAGGCGCTTTTTTGCTGCTTCGACTTCGCGCGCGAGCAGATAGCCATAGTTGCGTCGAATCAGACAGCGCAAAGCGCGCAGGCCTTCGGGATGGTTGGAGGACGCCTCGGCGGCGATAAGCCAGTTGATGGTTTCCTCGGTGTTCAGTTTATAGATATTCTGCCAGTCCAGAATCTGACTGTACACATGTTGCGGCATAGGCAGTTTTGAAGGACCATATCGGGCGCGGCTGCCCAGCAATGGAAATAGTTTGGACCGTGTAATTTCGCGATCGAGCGCATCGCCCGCAACCGGTACGCCCGCAACACTGAGAATACGGCTCGACGCCAGACGTCGGGCAGGATCGTCTTCTCCCTGGAATTCCATAATGCAAACGTCGCAGGTGCCGCCGCCAATGTCCACCACCATCAACCGCTGACGCTCGGAGGCATGTACGGCATACTCGACACAGGCGCCGACAGGCTCGTAGAAAAAGACCACCTCCTTGAATCCAGCCAGTTGCGCCGCCGTACGCAACCGCGCTTCCGCCAGATCGTTTTCATCGTCCCGCTCGGAAAAACGAACAGGACGGCCGAAAACAGCCCGTTCGACCGATTCACCGGCCAAAACGTCCACACGGGATTTCGCCGCCTCAAGTATATAGGAGATGAGTTCTTCTATCTGATAATGGGCGCCGAACACCTCGGTCCCCTTGAACGCATACTGGCGCAACAAAGTTTTCAGGGACTGGAACAGACGCCCGGGCGCGTTAACTTCTACGGTGGTTTTAACGCGTACGCCCTGCCGCACATGGGGGTCCACCACAGTGGGGTTGTAGGTGTCGCTTTTGTCCGGTTCCGCGCCTACATAGGCCTCGATGGCCAGGCCAAGGTCCACTTGTCGCGTCTTGACCTCGCGGTCAACATTGCGCGCGATAAACGCGTCCGCAGCACGCCGTCCGATTATTTTCTCGCCCTCCCGCGATATATACAATAAAGACGGCAGAGACGTAGGCGCGTCGTTATGCGCGTCCAGCGGCAACGCCCACGCCTTGTGGCCGTCATAAACGGCGACGCTGGTATTCGTGGTTCCAAAATCCACGCCACAGTATAATGAACTCACCTATCTATCCTTGTGCGTAGACAACGCCGTCATTCTCCACAAACGCACTTCGAATTTGGAGACCATCAACTGGCGCGTTGTCTGGTTTATCCACACATACATGGGCTACAGGCAATGCACTTGCCGGCGACACAATCCACTATGCGAAAAAGGGTAAGTATATCACGCTCGTTCCGCTGAACAAAATTGCGCCGCGCAGGCGAAAAACTCCACAACCGGCGCGGCAGCAGGCGCACATTTCATTATACGCTAGCCCGCATATCTCACCGGGTTTCGTCGCGAGCCCACGTAGATTGCGCCAGATCAGGTGCTTTGCGCAGGTCGCTGGCTGACAGCGTGTTCGTACACGTCGAAGTCAGCGGGCAAGCAAAGTGCCTGAGATGACGTAAGATGTGTGGGCGCAGCAGAAGGCCGGTGAGATATGCGGGTTAGTATATCTCGAAGTCAGCGGCAACTATAGCGTTCAATCAAAGCCTGTATCGTAGCGCAGAGAAATTTCAGGTTGCATGTTGCATTCCTTCGAGAACACGCGATGTCTTATGCCTCCAATAAAAACATGCCATACGCAGGCCAGGACTCTTGTCCAGCATGGATGAACGGGAATGAGGGGAATAGCCCCTTGCGATGGCTGCTGTTGCTCGCACCTTGGCGTTGCCCGCAACACAGGATTTGTCATTGTTGTAACGCAATTTGAAAACATGCGCCGTCCTATCCAATGCTATGTGTCCGGCGACAATTATTTCATTCGTTTATTTCCACTTGATTTCCCATTGGTTGATGGTAGCATAGCATCCGGGTTTTGGGGATAGTATTGGGTCTGCGCGGGATGGGCGAAAGTATGCTGCCGCGCTCATAGCGGTGCGCGAACAGCGCGAAAAGCAGCTCCGACGGAATCGCTGATACCCAACTTCAATTGATATTACCGACACAGCTGCGTAGAATAAACTTGCGACTGTGGAGGTAAGGAGCGGTCTTGCTTATTCTGATGTCTTTGTCAATTCAGCTGCCGGGGGTCACGGAAACATCGTCTAGAAATACCGCAATGCGTGCGGCGCTACTGCCTGTCTCGTTTGTAAATTTGAACTGCAACGTGTACGTTCCGCCATTCGCGTAAGCCGAGGCGTCTACTTCCACCCTTTTGTAGTCGGAAAACACGGAAGCGTGCGCCTCATTGATCTCAAAGAGAACTTCGGGATCCCCAGGCGCATCATTGGAAACGATGGCCACTTGGAATTCGAAACCGACTTCAGCGGCAGGCACAGCGATATGGAACCAAAGCGAAGCGCACCCCATCGAAGGCATGGTCAGCGTCTGTTCCAGTTGGGCCGTTTCAGCGCGACCATCGAGGGTTCCAAAATAGGCCCAGTATTCGCCGTTGTATGGTCCCATGCCTTCAAGCAATCCGCATTGGGCTTCGCTGCATATGATTTTGTTGTACAACGTGGACGCTTGTGTCCAGGCGGCAGAGTCGGGTCCTTCCTCGAATCCACCATCTTGAACGTTGGAGAGCACAGGCTCTTCCTCGCCTTCGCTCTCGTCTTCGCCTTCTTCTTCAAACTTGGGTGCGAATACGGCGGTAACGGCCTGGTCTCTGTTCATTATCAGTTTCGTGGTGGCCGTGCTGGTATTGAACCCCGTTCCAATCCAATTCGAAAATACCCATCCTTCATCCGGAACGGCTTCAAGCGTCACTTCTGTCTGGGGCGGGTACTGTGAAAGGTCAGGGTCTACGCGGACCTGGCCCGCCCTGGCGGGTGTCACACTGATGGTAAGCGACGTGTAGGCGTTGGGCGGACATCCCGGCAGCACCATGCTGATCCCACCGGCTATTGCCCATAACAACATGCATTGAACTGTCGTCTTCATAGTATCATTCTCCCAAAGTTTATTGTCCGGGCGGTTCGTCCCAGCCTTACATCTTTGGCCAGGTCTTTAAATACCCCCTATTCTCCCAACAGGTAGTCGCCAAAATCGCGCATCAAGTCCAGGAAGGCGCCAATCAGATCGATGATCCAAAGAATCAGATCAATGATGTTGAAGGCCCTCTCAATGTTGTCGTCTATGTTTGCGACCATCGGCACATGGCCCTTCATTCTGCGCATTCGTTTGCTATCCACAACTTTTGCCTCCGAGTTAAGACGTCCCCGCCGTGCGGCGATGACCTCATGCCTATCAATCGTTATTTGTTCAAAATTATTCTTCATCGTTAAATGCCTCGAGGGTCTCACCCGTGGCCGTCCGTAATTCGTGCCACGCCTTGCGCAGATTTACCCGGGCAAAAGCGAGGCGCACCTGGGCCTCGACAAGATCGCGTTGACCTTGGTTCAGTCGTACCAGAGGTGCCTTTCCGGCCTGGTACTCAAGCTCGACGAGATCACGATTCTCCCGGACTTTTTCCGATGCTGTTCGTTGCAGGACCAGTTGATTCTGGGCGGTTTGCAGCGCGAGCCTCGCCTGTAGGACATCGGATATGACATTTCGCTGCGCTTCGATCCGTTTGTATTCGGCCTGCCGCTTCGCATGCTTGGCTTCGACAATGCGCGATACCTTGCGGCCCCCCGTAAAAATATCGTAGGAAAGGTCCACGCCGACCGTGGTAGTCTGGTTCTTCTGCTCATAAGTCCCCCTCTCCGTGCGCTGGTCATTCCAGGATGCAAATAGCGAGACCTTTGGCGATAGATTGCCGTAGCGGTC
>NPIE01008638.1_pt1 | contig 10789 bp, 9 predicted proteins | sample 8637661 | NCBI WGS metagenome assembly NPIE01 (sample SAMN07420842, study PRJNA396082) | bioreactor metagenome | isolation source: sample BA12 brine-fed electro-methanogenic bioreactor BA | place: Japan: Kochi | collected 2016-12-09 | reverse complement strand
TCATAAGGACCGGATGGAACCGGTTTTGCGCCCAATGAGTTAAGTGCATCTTCTGTAATTTCCTTCACAAAAGCCTCGTTGTTATAATCATTGAAGTCATTGGTGATCTTGACATCAAAACCAACTCTTTGATCATTTCCATCATTGACAATGGCTTCACCGACAATATAACTTGCATTCGCCTTGTTGAACAACTTCAAGCCTTTGGAGTTTTGTAACATGACCGTGTTTGTGATTTCATGATAGCTAGTTTCCACATTCTTAACACGTTCGTCAAATGCATAGAAACGTTTATCAAGATCCTTGAGTAAGTCGATCTTTTTAGCAACATCCAAAGCGGCTAAATCTTCATTGTATAAATCAGTTAATTCTTCATAATGCTTATCACCTTCATAGATGATAGCATCATCATCAGAATCAATGACTTTAGCGCTAGCGATGATGCGATCGACGATTTCTTCAATCATTTCATCATCCAGTACTTCAGTACGATAGATGCCCATTTTGTTATTGAATACGCCTTTGACGACCAAACTTGAACTGTCGGCGATTTCATATTTATCAACATCACCTTCGAATATTTGAATATTCATGTTCGTTGAGTTTGATAAGAAAACCTGAATATCTTGTATACCTTTTTCTTTTGCGACAGCAAATAGTTTTTCAATGTTCATCATGATTAAGCACCTCTCTTTCCGCCAACGGTCATTTCCGTGACTCTTAAGGTTGGTTGCCCAACATCAGCAGGTATCGAACCGGATACAGATCCGCACATACCTCTTGCGCTATCTAGATTATCTGCAATCATATCTATCTTGAATAGAATATTGGCGCCATTGCCGACCAATGAGGCACCTCTAACGGGTTCAGCAATTTTGCCATCTCGAATCATATACCCTTCCATAACAGCAAAGTTGAAATCCCCATTACCCGGATTGACTGAACCGCCACCAAGTTTTTTAGCAAATAGGCCATAGTCTGTTGCGGCAATAATCTCTTCGAATTTTGATGTGCCATTATCGATATAAGTATTACTCATTCTCGATGTTGGCGCAAATTTGTAGCTCTGTCTTCTCGATGAACCCGTTGATTCTGCATTCATTCTACGACCGTTGATTTTATCAATCATATATGATTTCAAAATACCGTCTTTAATTAAGACGCGACGCTGTTGTGGATAACCTTCGTCATCATAGTTTGCAGAACCCCATCTGTTTTCAAGGGTACCATCATCGATGGCAGTTACGATATCAGAAGCAACCTTCTGATCCATTTTACCATTAAAGACAGATGCGTTTTTAGCGACTGCAGTTGCTTCAAGCGGATGCCCACAGGCTTCATGGAAGATGACACCACCAAAGCCATTGTGAATGACGACAGGCATGACACCGCTTGGACATTCGTCCGCATTCAACATCGTCACAGCGACTCTCGATGCCTCTTTTGCATAGTCCTCAATATCGATTTCATTGAAGAGATACTCATAACCCTTCCCTGATCCGGGGCCAACGCCACCGGTTTGCATGACGCCTTCTTTGGCTGCGACCGAGTTAACACCAATTCTAACTCTATATCTTGTCTCTGTGACAAACCGGCCCTCAGAATTAGCAATCAATACTTCTTGTGTCGTATCGAAGAGATAGACCATAACTTGTTTGATGGCTTCATCATAATCGAAAGCAGCTTTATAAGCTTTTTTCATGTAGGCAACTTTGTCTTCCAAAGAGACATCATTGGGCGCAATCTCTGCATCATGTCTTTGACCCACTTCAAGTGGCATCAAAGCTGTTCTTTCAGTCAGTTGATCTTCATCAAAAGACTTCGATAAATCATTTGCCAGTTTCAATAAGTCTTCTGGATTTTGGCTGTTTGTATAGCCGTAGACTGTTTGAAACTTCTTGGCAAGGCGGATCCCAACACCAAATAATTTGGTGCTGTTAACCTGTTCCAGTTTTCCCGAAAGTGAACGAAGCGTTGTCGAATCTGTGTTTTCCACAAAAACCTCGGCGAAATCTGCACCACGAGATAAGCCCGCATCAAGCAGATTTTCAATCAGTTTCTTTTCTAATAACATCTTTTACCTCCTTAGTTACTCGTAATAAAATTTTATCACATGTTAAACTTTTTTTAAAGAAAAAACGATGGTTGATTAAATCAACCATCGCTATTGTGTACTGTCTGTGTATCTATAGATAGAGTTGAGTGTATTTTTCTTTCAAGTATTGAATGTAATATTTAGCATCGAAGTCCTCACCGGTCACTGCCTTGATGATTTCTTGCGGCGTTTTGCTTGAACCATACTGATGAATATAAGTTTTCAGCCATGCGTTGATTTTTCCGATGTCGTCATTCTTAATGATTGTTTCTAGATCCAGTTCTTTCAACATAGCATAGTAGATCTGAGCGGAATATGCGCTACCAAGCGCATAAGTTGGAAAATAACCAATCATGCCGCCACTCCAGTGAACATCCTGAAGTACACCATCGCTGTCTTGTTTTGGACGAATGCCCAAGTAAGATTCCATAAGATCATTCCAAATTTCCGGCAATTGATCGACGTTTACTTCACCAGACATCAGTTTTCGTTCAATATCATATCGCAACATGATATGCAGTGGATAAGTCAACTCGTCGGCTTCCACGCGTATAAAGGATGCTTCCACCGTATTGACGGCACGATACATATCGTTTGCGGTGATGTTTTTCGTCTGTTCTGGGAATAAAGACTTGAATTTTTCAAGATGTGTTTCCCAGAAGGCTAAACTACGGCCAATCGTGTTTTCATAAAAACGAGATTGTGATTCGTGAATGCCCATCGATGTTCCGCCATTTAACAAGGTATCGTCAAAATCCGTCGATACTTGTTGTTCATAAGTGGCGTGTCCAAGCTCATGAATCGCCGCGAAAATGCTTGAGAAAACATAGTTTTCCAAATACCTGGTCGTGAATCTAACATCTTCAGGGGATGTGTCCCAAGTAAATGGGTGAACTGATTTCTTCATAAGACCGCGATTTCTGTCAAACTTGAAAACATCCATCAAGTAATCACAAAATGCTTCTTGTTTCTTAGGGTCGAATGTATCACCGATAAATGATTCATAGGGATTTTTGGCTTTGCCTAAAACTTCTTTGACAAAGGGAACTAAATCCTTCTTAAGCGTGTTGAAAAAAGCATCGTATTCTTTTGTCGACATGCCTTCCTCATACTCGTCCAGCAAGGTATCATAGGGATCCTGATCAGGCGCGTAATAGAGCGCAAATTTTTTGTTGAAATCAATGATTTGCTTGAGATTGTCCTTAAAAGAAGCGTAATCGTTATTCTTTTTAGCATCTTCCCAAACGATTTGCGACATCTGAATCAGTTTTTGGTATTCAACATACTCTTCTTCGGGAACATTGATGATTTTATCAAGGTCTTTTTTGGCCTTTTTGACTTCTCTTTGTAGGTGGTCGTCCAAGTCGTCTAATTGGTCATAGAGCCCGTTGACAACATCAATATATGCTTTTGATGTTCTCAGTGCGAATAGCTCCCTTGAAAGTGTCCCAAGCATTTCTGCTCTTCTCTTGAATGATTCCCGTGGTGCTTCCGTATTGGAATCCCAACCAGCCAGCTGCAATACATAGATGTATGCCTTGGCTTTCTTGATCATCTCTCTAAATTTTTGTTCTAAGTTCATCTATTTCACCTCTTGCTTTTTATTATACTATAAACATCGATGAAATAAATTATTTTTGACTGCCCTTGATTCGAATATCACCGGATAATGATTTCTTACGCAAGACTTCGATGGTTTTACCATCATCGTTGTTTTCAATGACAATATCGCCTGAAACAGATGCCAAGGAAACTTTCTTAGGATAGAACTCCTTGCCCTTCAGATCGCCTGATACGGTTCTCATCGATGCTTGTTCGCAACTGCTGTCGGAGATCTTGATATCTCCACTAACGGTGTTCAGAACGATATCACCAGCAACAGTGATACCTTTGAGTTTCATATCGCCATTGACCATCGATCCGTTAAAACTGCCTGCAGTCAAATCGTTGGCGTCGATATCGCCGTTAACGGTCCTAATCTGGAATTCATCCACGATTAAATCATCCAGTTTCATGTCGCCGTTCGTGGATTCGAACTTGAGATGCTTGATTTTTAATCCATGCATCGATACATCGCCGTTGACAAGTTTAATACCGATTTTGTCAATCGCCTTTTCCTTCGGTAAAGTCACGATGAATTTTCCACCTTCACGACGGAAGAACCCCCATTTAAAACCATAGTTTTTGGGTGATGTGATAACGAGTTCGTTATCTACAAACTTGACGGTAAAACGATCGGGATGGTCGATGTTTTTGGCTTCTACAGTGATTTTGTCTTCGTTGCTTAACTTGAAGAACACATCTTCGTTGACCAAAGTGATGTTGACATTGTAGTCATCCAAGACGCCTGTAAACTCGTAGACCTTCTTCGCTTCATTTCCTTCTGAAGTTTCTTTGTCATCATTTGATGAGTTGTTATCTGATGCTGCATCGGCTGACAACTCTTCAGCGACATCCTTAGGGTCTCCGAATTTTTCATAGAGTTCTTCTTCGCTAAGCCCTTCGTTTAAGGCTGAATTGATCATTTCTTCGTGATCCTGCAAGATTTCAGCGATTTCTTCCTCGCTGACCTGGTTTTTCTTAAGTTCTGCTTCTAAATCTTTCAAATACTTCTTCAATTTTTTTTCCTCCCTTGTTTAAAATAACATATACCCCGCCAATAAATTGATCCCATTCATCTCTGAGTTTGAGATAATACTCGAACCCTTTGTCGGTGACATGGTAGTATTTTCTTGGCGCTCCTGAATTCGACTCCTTGAGATATGTCGTAAAGTACCCTTCCTTGGTTAACCTTCTTAAGATGGGATAAATGGTGTTTTCATTAACATTCAAATGTTTTGAGAGATTGCTGATGACCATATACCCATACATATCTTCGGGGAGTAGTTCTTTCAGAACACATAATTCAATAATGCCTCGTTTAAATTGTGAATTCATGACGACCTCCTTAAACCAATTATAACACAGTACTGTGTGTTACACAATACTAATTTAAAAAAACACGCAAACGCGTGTTAATGATGCTGTAAAACTGCCTTAATAAACTGATTGAACAGCGGATGAGGTTTATCTGGACGTGAGAGAAACTCGGGATGGAACTGTGTTGCCACAAAGAACGGATGCCCTTTAAGTTCGATAATCTCACATAGGTTTTGCTCTGGATTAATGCCTGAGAAAACCATGCCGTGCTCTTCAAAAATGGTTTTGAACTTGTTGTTGAACTCATAGCGATGGCGGTGTCGTTCTTGAATCCTTTTTTTCTGATAGGCGCTCTTGGCAATGGTTCCTTCCTGCAAGTCACAGTTGTAGAGGCCCAAGCGCAAAGTACCGCCCATATCGATGCCTTCATATTGATCTTTGAGATAATCTATCACATTATAAATCGTATCCGGTTCGAACTCCGTCGAGTTTGCATACGGTAAAGCACAAACGTTTCTCGCAAACTCGATGACCGACAGCTGCATGCCTAAACATAAACCAAAAAACGGTATAGCATGTGTTCTGGCATAGGTGATTGCTGCGATTTTTCCTTCGATACCTCTGGGTCCAAAACCGCCCGGCACTAGAATGCCGTCGCAGTCAGAAAAAATGCTAGGCGCCGTTTCCTTTGTTACAGACGCTGAACTTATCCATTTAATGTCGACTGAGACGTCTTGATTATAACCAGCATGATTCAAAGCTTCACTGACAGATAGATAAGCATCGTGAAGGTTGACGTATTTACCAACCAGGGCAATGCGAATGGATTTCTTCAACGATTTTATTTTCTTAATCAAATCTTCAAAGACGCTGACGTCGCTTGGGATATCTGGCAAATCAAGCTGTTTGGAAACGCGTTGATCCAAGCCCTCTTTCTTTAGATTCAGCATGACCTCATAGAGCACCTCAACATCTTTGCATTCGATAACCGCTTCCTTTTCGACGTCGCAAAAAAGTGCTATTTTCTCTCTGATGGCATTATCGATTTGCTTGTGGGTTCTTAAGATGATTACATCGGGAATAATCCCTAAAGATCTAAGTTCCTTGACGCTGTGCTGAGTTGGTTTGGTTTTAAGTTCGCCAGTTGTTTCCAAGTAGGGAACTAAAGTATTATGGATATACATCGTATTTGAATGGCCTAGTTCTCTTCTGAGTTGACGAATGGCTTCCAAGAAGGGTAGGGATTCGATATCGCCGACCGTCCCACCGATTTCAGTAATCAAGACATCGCAATTCGTGCGTTCGCCCAAATCAAGCAAGCGAGACTTGATTTCATTGGTGATGTGAGGAATCACTTGCACCGTCGCGCCAAGATAATCGCCTCTTCTTTCCTTGTTGATGACGCTTTGATATATTTTCCCTGTTGTGACCGATGAATCCTTGGAGAGGTTTTCATCGATGAATCGTTCATAGTGGCCCAAGTCCAAGTCGGTTTCTCCACCATCATCGGTAACGAAAACTTCGCCATGTTGATAGGGAGACATGGTGCCGGGATCAACGTTGATATAGGGGTCAAACTTGACCATAAACACCTTGAGACCTTTGTTTTTTAGCAGTCGTCCCAAGGATGCTGCCGCGATGCCTTTGCCTAGGCTCGAGACAACACCGCCAGTGACAAAAATGTATTTTGTGTTTTTCATGTAGCTGTCCTCCAAAAAAATAAAAAGGGTTCCCCTGAATGGAGAACCCCGTTTTTAGTGAGCTCTTTAAGATTATAACAAATATACCTTTAATTTGCAATGATGAATCGACTAATCATCGTACATTTCTTCATAGTCATCCATGTACTCATTATACTCTTCGTCGTCAAACTCTTCTTCCTCTTCATCGAGCAACAGTTCGTCTTCTTCTTCCTCGTCTTCATCATAGATGAGATCTTCTTCATCTTCGATGTAGTCTTCCTCTTCTTCGTCCTCGAAGTCATCGTAAGCGGATTCATCATCATCTTCGATATCGTCTTCATCAAAGTCGTCTTCGTAGATGTTTTCTTCCTCTTCTTCCTCTTCTTCGTCTTCGTCGTCGATTGAATAATCTTCGTCTTTATCGTCTTCAAGTAAGCTTAGTTCTTCTTCGTAATCCGGATACTCATCATAGTAAGCACCGTCTTTGTCCCACAAGTCAATAGCTCTTCTGCCTTTGATATCCCACTCGTCATCACCAACATAGATGAATTTGGCGGATGTGATGAAATCAGCATAAACCTGAGAGATCATTTCTGCTTTTTCTTCAGGGCTGATTTCTTTCTCGGCACATATCAAATCAAACAATTCCATAAACGTCATTGCTTTGTCGTTTTCTTGCAGGATTTGATATGCGAGTTCCATGATCGACATATTTTTTCTATTTGTCATTCATACCATCCATTCCGTTTAGTTCAAAAATAGGTAGATTTTTACGTCTAGTTTTATGCTTTACATATTATATATTAAAGTCCGAAATAATACAAGTAAGTTTTTTTAAAACTTTACTCGCATCAATTAATAATACTTGTCATCATGCTTAAACTCATCGCTCAAAACATTGATGGCCATGTTATTGCAGTGATCACCGATGCGTTCTAGATTCGATAATATATCGACATAGAATCCCGATTCCACTTCAAGACATTCTCTGTCATTGATCCGGTTGATATGGTTTTTACGGTATCGTTTAACGAGTTTGTCCAATAAATCCTCTCTCTCATTGACGACTAGTGCTAGTTGCTTATCCATATTGATGTACGCATTCAGTGCCTGATCGATGGAAGTTCTGACCATACTATACAGTTCATCGAGTTCCTTTAAGGCTTCTTCACGGAAGGCCATCTTTTTATCATGTCTAATTTCATAGAACTCAACGATGTTATCGAGATGATCACCAATGCGTTCGATATCTGTAATGGTATCGATATCCTTCGCTAGGCGTTGTATTTGTTTGTCATCGAGATCGTGTGCCCCGATAGCGACAAGATAATTATGAATTTTATCATCCATGGTATCCAATATTTCTTCGCATTGAAGCGCCATTTCTCGTTCTTTTTCATCGTTATTTTTCGTGTAATTATAAGTGAACTCATACATGCCCCTAGCGACATTGCCCATATTCTGGATTGCACTTTTTGCATTTTCCAAAGCCAAATCTGGCGAGCCTTTGAGGAGCGTTTCATCAAGAATGATATCTTCGAGTTCGATTTCGCCTTTCGATGGTATGATTTTAGACACCAGCCAAACCATCTGTTTGACAAAGAAATAGAGGATGAATACATTGATCAGGTTAAAGCCAACATGAGACAGTGATATCATAAACTTATCGGTCGTCAGGTCATTGATGCCGACAACACCTCCAAGCCATGTGATCGCAGCTGTGTAAGGTCTTAAGAGTATGAAAAATACAACACTACCGATGGCATTAAAGAGCACGTGAATACCGGCTGTACGTTTGGCTGATACCGAGCCACCAATCGATGCCATCACTGATGTGACGGTTGTACCGATATTGTCGCCCAGAACAATCGCGATTGCGCCAATCAGAGGAATGCTGCCGGTTGAATAGATTTCCTGCAAGATACCGATTGTTGCTGATGAGGACTGGATGATGACGGTTGTTGCAGCACCTGTAATAATCCCTAAAATCGGATGATCGGCAACACTGTGTAGCAGGTTGACATAACTCGGCAACTGGCTTAACTGTTTCAGGGCGTCTCCCATGGTATCCAATCCGAAGAACAACATCCCAAAACCTAGGATTGCGCGACCATACTCTTTGGCTTTTCGATGGTGGATAAAGAATATCATCGCTGAACCGACAAACATAATCGGCATGGCATAAGATCCAATATCCAAAGAAATCAAGACCGATGTAAATGTTGTCCCGATATTAGCGCCGAAAATAACACCGACAGCCTGTGGTAAGGTCATCAATCCGGCTCTGACAAGCCCTACGACTAATGCGCTGGTCGCTGAAGAGGACTGAATGACTGCGGTGATGAAAATACCCACAAAAATTCCTTTAAGCGGTGTATTGGTGGTTTTTTCAAGGAATAGTTTTAATCTTGAACCAGCAATTTTTCGTAAAGCATTACTCATCAGGTTGATTCCGTACAGGAAGATTCCTAAGCCCCCAACAATCAGGAACGCGGTCTCTTTCCAATCAATATCCAAGATAATAGACGGCATGGCTTTCTCCTTATGAAAATATGGGTATGTTAAAACCGTCCTTATTATATCAAATGACCTAAAAAAAACAAGTCTAAAAATTATTTTAGACTTTGTTTATATTCTCTTACTAAATCATCTGCATCTTTCAGCAGTTTATCGACGCTTTCCCAGTCTCCTAAGTTAGCGCCACAGGCGAGTTGATGACCGCCACCATCGTACTTGTTTGCCAACTTATCAATTGCTGGCGCTCGGGATCGCAAACGCCCTCTGACAAAGTTTTGCTCGTATTCTGCAAACAGCATCCAGACCGGACAATCGTCCAATGTCGACAACTCATTCACCAATGACGTAGCTTCTTCCAATGACACATCGTATTTAGCTATAATATCCGGTGTCATCTTGATATAGGCAACCCCGTTGGGTGTTTTTTCAAAATTCTGTAGTACATAGCCCTGTAGTTTCATCAAGGCTTCAGAACGAATATCTAATTTTGCTAGAATCTCTGTAAAATTAAGACCATAATCAAGCAGGAAAGCTGCGGCCCTAAGCGTATCAGCGGTGACCGCTCTGTATTTAAAACGTCCTGTGTCTGTCACGATACCGGTATAAAGCGCTCTTGCTGCATTCATGTTGAATTTAAGATCATCAATGAAATCAAGATAAAACTCCAAAATCATCTGTGCTGTAGATGAACGCGTTGTATCGACATATTGATAATTGCCATAATCATTCACAGGGATGTGATGATCGATTTTGATGACGTAATCTGCTAATTTAAAGCGTTGATCGGCGACTCTTTTCTCGTTGGCTGTATCCACACAGATGGATAATGCCCCATTAAAATGAGTGTCTGGAATGTCATCGACATCACCGATGAATTTAACATACTCGGCTGTCTCCCCGACGACATAGACTTCCTTATTCGGAAAGGATTCTTTTATGATTTCTTTTAACCCGAAACCTGCGCCATAACAATCCCCATCAGGTCGAATATGTTTGTGAATGATGATTCTCTGATAGGCTTTAATCTTATCTAAAATGTGTTGTCTCTTATCCATTGTTTTCCTCCGCTAAACGATCGAGATCTCTGATAACCAGATCGGCGTCTTCCCAATGCTCGAGTGTACAGCCACAAGCTGTGTTGTGCCCGCCACCGCCATATTTCTTGGCAACATCTACCACCGTAATATTTCGTGCTCTAATTTCAGTTAATATTTTTCCAGATGCTGTATCAAGTGTGAAATTTACCCAAATCGGGACTTCAGCCATCCCAGCCATCTGATTGACAAAGCCACGACTAACCTCATTAGAAGTCAACGCATAACGTTCCATGAAATCAGCATCATTCATGCAATAAGCCACATTGTGCTCACTATACTTGACGCGACTGAAAAATGCGTTCTTCGTTTCCTTCTTCTTTTTTGTCTCCGTATAAACTTGGTTGTGTATTTGTTGAATGTCGATACCGGTTTCCAACAACGCAGCAGCAACTCTAAAGGTCTCAGCGCTGTGACTAAACATAAACCTTCCAGTGTCTCCGATAATGCCGATATATAGCGCTCTGGCAGCGGCTTGATTG
>NPIE01006751.1_pt1 | contig 10791 bp, 7 predicted proteins | sample 8637661 | NCBI WGS metagenome assembly NPIE01 (sample SAMN07420842, study PRJNA396082) | bioreactor metagenome | isolation source: sample BA12 brine-fed electro-methanogenic bioreactor BA | place: Japan: Kochi | collected 2016-12-09 | reverse complement strand
TGAACACGCCCATTTAAACTTATAGATGGTTCTCATACAAACAGTTTAATGGGTATTCCGCCTGAATATTCCAGTATTTAACTGGATATTCCAAGTTAGTTAAAAATTGAGGATGAAAGTCTGCCTTTAAATACTTAGCTTAAACCTTTAAATACTAGATTAGACAATGTTTTGATTACCCACTTTTTTAAATACTTAAATCAATGCAGGGGTGGCCCAGCCTGGTACGGCGTGGGACTGCTAATCCCATGATCCTTTGGATCTCGCGGGTTCAAATCCCGTCCCCTGCGCTTAATCATTTCATCACGAAATTTTATTTATCACCTCATTCAAAAAATATTTATATAAACTGAATTTAGATGAGGGCACTAAAACGAGCAGTATCCTAAACTAGTGATAAAAAATGGATCTAATATATTTGGAAATACTAATCATTCTATTTTTAATTGTCCTAAATGGGATATTAGCCCTTTCGGAAATTGCCATAATCACCTCCCGTAAAATCAAGCTACAAAAAATGAGCCAAGAGGGGAACAAAAATGCAGATATTGCCATTGAACTTTCTGAATCACCCAATCAATTCCTATCCACCATACAAATCGGAATAACTCTTATTGGTATTTTAGCCGGTGCTTTTGGTGGTGCCACCATTGCCCAGGTCATTTCAGCTAACCTGGCAAAGGTAACCTTTTTAGAGCCCTACAGCGAAGCCCTTGGATTTTTAATTGTAGTTATCATCATCACCTACCTGTCACTGGTAGTGGGAGAACTGGTTCCCAAGAGAATAGCCCTGAACAATCCCGAAGGCATGGCAGTAAAAATTGCCAGACCCATGAAGTATCTGTCCAAAATCACCTCTCCCCTGGTAGCTTTACTCAGTGTATCCATGGAATTTGTGCTTAAAATCCTCCAAATAAAAGAATCAGAAGAAGAAAAAGCTTCCGAAGAGGAAATTAAGCTTTTAATGGAGGAAGGTACTCAAACCGGGGAATTTGAGAAGGCAGAGGAAGACATAATCAAAAGGGTGTTCATGCTGGATGATCGTAGAGCCACATCTCTTATGACACCCCGAACTGGGATAATATGACTGGATATTAAAGAATCAGCAGAAAGCATCAAGTCTAAAATGACTGGAAGTAAGCGTGCCATGTTTCCTGTGGGAAAAAATTCATTGGACCACTTCCTGGGCGTGATACAATTAAAGGATCTCTTTGAAGTAGAAATTGAGGATGGAAATACCCTCAAAAAGTACCTTAAAGATCCGATTATTGTCCCTGAAAGTTCCGATGTCCTGGATATCCTTCAAATGTTCAAAGAATCCCAGGACAACGTGCACATGGCCATGGTGGTGGATGAGTATGGGAGCATTGAAGGACTCATCACCCTCAACGATATCCTGGAGGCCATCGTTGGAGAGATTCCAGCTATTGACGAGCCAGATGAACCCCGTGCAGTCTTGAGATCAGATGGGAGCTGGTTGATTGATGGAGCTATATCCATAGATGAATTCAAAGATGTGTTGGATATCAAAATCTTGCCTGATGAAGAATCTGGCGTTTATCAAACTCTCGCTGGATTTATATTAAACTATCTGGGTAGAATACCCGAAACCGGGGAATCTTTCCAGTCAGAAGATCTTAGTTTTGAAGTAGTGGATATGGATGGACATCATATAGATAAGGTACTGGTTTTTCACAAATAAACTAAATTATTTACCCCCGGCCTGCTGGATTTCAGTTGTTGGCCACGAAACAATACTTTTTTTTGGATTAAACCTGGAACTGGATTTTTATACCAAATCATGGATAAAAATAAGAATATCAGGATACAATTAATAATTATACAATTCAATTTAACCAGGTTTTTTAAGAAATAGGGGGTAAGGGTGATTTGGTTAAGAAAAGTAGGTTTAATCCTTAAACTTGGACGTTTACCGTTTCTTTTATTTGGGTTTCTCTGTTTTAGCACTGGAACCCTACTGGCAGTTACTTTAACCATACCATTTTCAGTGGATCGGTTCTTAGGGGGATACGCAGTTTTATTATTGGCCCATCTATCTGTTTCCTACACCAATGATTACTGGGATTTTGAGGTAGACCACTACAACCAGCCCACTCTTTTTGCCGGGGGAAGCGGTGTATTAATTCAAAATCCGGAGCTTCGGCCATTTGCCAAAAACTTTGGAATAATTTTAATCTTTTTGTCCTTATCTCTGGCTGTGGGGTTTTCTTTTATTTATTCCTCGGTAACATTCCTTTTAATTGCCATTTTGGGAAATTTACTGGCCTGGTACTACTCAGCCCCACCATTAAAACTATCTTACCGGGGTTTAGGTGAAGTGGCAACGGCGTTAAGTGGATTTATCCTTCCGGCAGCGGGTTACGTGGCTATTTGTGGATATTTAGATTTAAAAATAGTTCTGTTCACTATACCCTTTGTTATTTTCATGACTAGCTTTATTCTAAGCGTGGAAATACCGGACATGGAAGGTGATGGAAAAGGCCGTAAAAACACGTTTATAGTGAAAAACGGGAGAAAAAAGGGTTTTATGATGATAGGCCTGGTTGGAGTTATGGGCACCCTATCCCTCCTGTTACTATCCCTTTCTGGTCTCTTCCCCCAGATCAACTTCCAGTTACTGGCTTTGCTGTCAATGTTCCCCACACTGGTAGGTTTATACCTTTTCCTCCGGCGTACCTCTAAAAAGGAAAAGGCAATTCAACTTGTAAATATAAACATCCCGATTCTGGTGGTTTTCATCACTCTTTTTAATCTCTATTTCCTTTCGGGAATCATATTTTGAGTCCTATCATTGATTAAGAGTTATTAAATAATTATAAGTCCTTATTTTTGATCTAGAACCATTATAACAAATTCCACCGGTACTGAAGAACGTTCAGATATCTCTTCGGTGGAAAGACCCTGGCTGGCAAATCTGCGCACCACAAATTCCAGAGGTTCCCCTACTTCAATGATGTAACCATCGGGGTCATAAAACCGCATAACTCTCTGTCCCCAGGGTTGTTCCTGGATCTTGTGGACGAATTTAACATTAATGGACTCTAATTTTTGGCATATCTCATCCAGGTCATCGGATTCGAAGTATAACTCCATGAACAGTTTAGGGGTAGTGGTGTTTACCAGTGAAGATTCGCCTAACAGTCCATGGTAATGTTCCTGATCATGAATGGCAAAACCACCTTTAAAGGCCACGTTAGCCCCGTGATCCATTTCCACTTCCTGATTCAGGATTTCTTCATAGAATTTTCGGGATTTTTCTATGTTCTTTACGGTGATCAGGGGACATATATATTTTAAATCCATTTTATCATCTTTCCATTATTCTTTAACTGATCTTCATTAATTCAGCCATGATCAAATAATAACTGGCCAATCCCTTCCATTTTCCCCATGAACTGGCAATATCACGGGTCTCCTGTGAGGATACCTTATCTCTGTGATAATAATGACCTATAATCCGTTGTAATCCCACATCATCTGCAGGAATAGCATCCAATCTTCCTAAACCACGTAAAAGGGACATTTCAGCTGTCCACAGTCCCACACCCCTAATAGGGGTCAGTGCTTCTATCATTTCAAGGGTACTATTCATTTTCCTGATAGAATCTAAATCTAAATCTCCATGGACTATGTCCAATGAGAGGTCACGAATATACTCTGCTTTTCTGGAACTCATACCACATTTACGGAGTTCTTCCAGATCCAAATGAGTTAAATCTTCTGGAGAGGGATAGGAATAATAATCCTGGCCATAAAGATGAACTGACGATCCAAACTGTTTTATGAAACGGTTCCCTATACTGTGGGCTGCAATTAAGGATATCTGCTGTTCCAGAATGGAATCTACCAGAGCCTCAAAGAGCGTGGGAGTGGAAGGATTTTTAAGACCGTAAAGTCGGTTTGTAATGGGGGATAAAATATCATCGGATTTGGCCTGTTCATAAAATGGTTTCAGGTCCAATCCCAGATTAAAAATCCGGTGAACAGTGGTAGGAATTGATTTAAGAATATCCGGAGACAGTTCCTCCTCGGATTCCACACTCACTGCCAGTTCCGGATCATCCACCGACCCCGCAGATTCAATATATAGAAGCAGCGTAACCTCATCAACGGTAACTGCCTGCCAGAAATGATTATTGGCATATTTTTTTATACTTCTATCCCCCTCGGAAAAAATCCTGCAACTAAGATCAAAATCAAAAGGTGCCTGAGCCTTAATATTGAAAGTTGACTGATACATCTTCATCATTTCCCCATTTTTTAAATATTTTCTGCACCATTGATTTCGTTTGTCTGATTTTCCAGAACTTATTCGGTGTTACCAGATTAAGGGAAGTAAACGGTAGCGAGTTGTTTTAGTGTATTCTTTGTATCCTGCTAACTCATTTTGCAGGGTGCGATCCTCTAATGCCGTACGGATAATTAATATAATGGCTATTAAGGTGCTGGGTATAAGACTCCACCATGAACCAAGAATAAGGGATGTGGATACAATGGAAATAATTCCTGCAGCATATCCCGGATGACGAACCACACTGTAGGGGCCAGATTGGCAGACTTCCTGGCCTTCCTGGATTAGAACGGTACATTCAAAGTAGGAATTCGCACGCATTGCCTGGAGAGAAACGTAAAAAGCAAATAAAATTGTAATGAAACCTAAGAAGGTTAACCATACTGGCATGGTTGACCAGTGATAACGCACGGCATCAAACCCGGCAATGACCAGGATCAAATAACTTAACGGCAAGTAAGAAGCAGCATAGATTTTATCAAAGAATTTGGTGCCTTCTTTAATGAATTTACCACGTTCATTGAGTAATCCGGGGTCAATCTTCATCAAAATTAGAATATAGGCAATTTCATAAGCCAGGACAAGGATGAAATAGATCCATCCATTCACCCAGTAAACTGTGCCTGCTGAAAACATGAGAAATGGTAAGGAAAGGATAATAAAGAAGAAATTCACCACTATGCCCCTTCGGCCGTATCGGTCTAAACTGGAATTTTTGGTGATTTTTGTGGTAGAAGCAGGCATAAAATTCCTCTAATACCCTTATAATTGCCTATTCCGGCAATGCATTTATCTAATTGGCCTGTAATTTTTCAATGGCCTTTCCCAACCTTTTAATTCCTTCCTCAATTTCTTCTACATTTGAATTGGAAAAATTCAGCCTCATGGTATTTATTTCCGGATCTTCAGTGTAGAATGTTTCTCCTGGTACAAAGGCCACATTTTCCTTAATGGCCAGCTGGAAAAGCTCCATGGCGGACACACCTTCGGGTAGAGTGACCCACAGGAACATCCCGCCCTCCGGTGAGGTGTGTTTAACACCCTCAGGGAGGTACTTCCTGATGGACTGAACCATCTGATCCCTCTGCAACTTGTAAAGTTTTCTTATGCTTTGTATATGGCGATCCACATCGTTATCCTGCAGATACTGGTAGACCACCCTCTGGGTGAAGTAGTTGGAGTGGAGATCCGAGGCCTGTTTGGCAGTGATGAGCTTTTCCATGATCTCTGGAGGGGCCACAATCCAGCCCATCCTCATTCCTGGAGAGACGATCTTGGAGAAAGTCCCGAAAAGGATTGAATCAGGCGAATACGATTTAATAGGAGCTATGTCTTCCCCCATGAACCTTATCTCACCGTAGGGATTATCCTCAACCAGTATGGTGTCGTATTTTCCCATTAATTCCGCCACCTTTTTCCTTTTACTGGCAGAATAGGTGATCCCCGTGGGGTTCTGGAAGCTGCTGACAGTGTAGAAGAGTTTAACATCTTCCTCTTTCAGTGTGGTCTCCAGAGCATTGAGGTCCACCCCATCATCTAGGAGGGGTACCGGGTGGAATTCGGGTTCATACAGTCCAAAGGCATGTATTGCTGCCAGGTAAGTGGGTCGCTCCATGATCACTCCATCATTACGGTCCAGGAAGACCTTACCCACCAGATCCAGGCACTGCTGGGAACCATTGGTTATGAGGATATCATCCACCCCCACTTCCAGTCCCTGATATCTTTCGGCTATGTATTCCCTTAGCGGATGGTATCCTTCGGTGGTACTGTACTGTAAAACTTTGTCCCCATCTTGAGTTAAAACTTTAGACGTGGCATCTTTTATGGCTTCAACCGGGAATGATTGGGGATTGGGTAATCCACCGGCAAAGGAAATCATATCCTCATCATCGGTAACCTTAAGGATCTCCCTTATAAAAGACCTTGGTATCTTGTTCATACGATTAGCAAATCTGTAATTCATGAAAAATCCTCTAAATTAATTCTAAATTGAAATAAATATTTGGTCCTTCCATCTATTCTTTTATCCTTAGGGAGTTATTTTTTTATCCCTGGGAGTTATTTTTTTATCCCCGGGAAGGTTTACTTTTTGCGGCGGGGTATCATTTGTAGTGAATATGTTTTTTACTTCCGTAGCGGCGCACATGCTCCCAGGCCTGGTGGTACTTCTCAAAACCAGTCCGGGTGGTGTACATGGATGTTTTCCCTCTTTTGAATGTTTCCCGGTCCTGGCCCACCGGGCAGACCTTAATACAGATACCGCAGGGGGACCGGTATTCTTTTCGCAGTCTACGGCTGCGTGTGGCACAGCTTACTTTATCCATAAGTGGTGGGAAATCTGCCTGTTCCTCCATCTCGAGAGCATCTACGGGACAGTTCCGGGCACAGGATAGGCAGCGGGTGCACAGATCATCACCGGAAATGGTATCTCCTTCCAGTTCCAGGGTGGTGAATATGCTGGTGAAGCGGACCCTGGGCCCCCAATCAGGAGTTAAAAGGACGTTGTTCAATCCAAATGATCCCAGACCAGCCAGGTAGGCGGCGTGTTTATGGGAGAAAAAAGTCAGGGGTTTTTCCAGGAGAACTTCAATATCACCGTAACCATCCCGGGGGATGAAGACGGAAGGGTGCCCCTTCATAGTCAGGAAGGTTGATAATTCATAGGCCTTAATATCCAGGATGGTGTTTACCGTGTTGTAGAGTTCATGATAATAGATGGAGGGTGCAGTCTCCAGAATGGGCAGTGGTACAGATTGCCCAATCACCACCACGGTCCGGGTTTCCGGGTAGATGGACTGAGGCCAGAATTCTGGGGGTATCCAGGTGGAGAAGTCATGGGGAAGTTCTTCCGGGGGATGTTCCCATCTTTCCACCGGTGCAAAGCCAACCAGGGGTATTCTCAGGCGGGAGCATTCTTCACATATTTCCTTTTTTAAAAGGGATGAATCTACCGGTTTCATTAATAACACCAATTGGAGGAGAACTTTTTTGGGCTAGTACTATATTGGTAGGGAGTAGAAAATAAAAATTGTGGATACCACTGAAAAATAAAAAAGGAGAATGGGGAAATTTTTATCTGTGTTTAAGGATTATCCGGATGGTTCCAGATTATCCCTTTGCCTGTTTTTGAACCATTTCAATCCCTCAAACCATATCACACTCAACATACCGGCCAGGAAGCAGCCCAGAATTTCCCATAGGCTGAGGGGGCAGAATTTGAATAGCTGCTGCAGTGGGGGGAAGTACAGAACTGCTGCTAAAAACAACACTGCACCTCCTAAAACCCACCACAGGGCAGTGTTAGGGGTGCGGAGAGTTTGGATCATGGTACGGGACCAGGAACGGTTGGTTAGTATCAGGGCCAGGTTGGCGAAGATCAAGGTGATGTAACTCAATGTCCGGGCACTGGACTCCCCCTGCAGGTTAAGACCCATCAGGTAAACGGCCAGAACAACAACTAAAACCACGATCCCCTGGAGAATGCTCATACCAATGTTCTGCCGGTTGAAAAGGGTTTCCGATGGACTGCGTGGAGGACGTTTCATGGCGTTTGCTTCTGCTTTTTCCGCTTCAAAGACTACTGAACAGGCAGGGTCAATGATCAGCTCCAGGAACACGATCTGAACCGGGAAAAGTACCAGGGGCCACTGGAAAAGTACGGGTAGGAAGGACATTCCAATAATGGGAACATGCACAGCGAAGATGTAGGCTGTGGCCTTTTTCAGGTTGTCATAGATACGGCGTCCCATTTTTACACTGGATACAATGGATGAAAAGTCATCCTGCAGTAGAACCAGGGATGATGCCTCACGGGCCACATCCGTCCCACGTCCACCCATACTGATACCGATCTGGGCAGATTTAAGGGCCGGGGCATCATTGACACCATCTCCAGTCATGGCCACAGTTTCCCCATTGGATTTAAAGGCCTCTACCAGGCGCAGTTTCATCTCCGGCACCATACGGGCGAAGATGTTAACATCCTTCACCTGTTCTTTAAGGGTTTCATCATCCATATCATTCAATTGATCACCCGTTATAACCTTTTCCGGGTCTTTAAGGCCTATTTTCTGGGCTATGTTGCGGGCGGTGCCAGGATAGTCTCCGGTGATCATGACCACCCGGATACCGGCCTGGTAACACTCCTCTACTGCCTGGGGCACTTCCTCACGAACTGGGTCCAGGAATCCCACCAGTCCCAGGAACTGGAAGTTAAAGTCGTGCTGTTTACCCGGTAGATCTGTCTTTTTAAACCGTGCACGGGCCACCCCTATTATCCTCAACCCTTCACTGGCCATCTGGGATATGTTACGGGATAACTGTTCCAGTTCTGCTGATTCCATGTGGCAGAGATCAGCTACAGCTTCCGGTGCTCCTTTAGCAGCAATGATGTAATCTTCACCATCTGGGGATTGCCACACATGGGACATGGCCAGTAATTCCTGGGACAGGGGGTATTCGCGGATGAGTTTCCAGTCCTCATGGAGGTGTTCAGTTTCCTGTAGTGTGTCGTTACCAAATTCCTTAAGGGATTTCTCCATGGGATCAAAGGGGTCCCGTTGACTGGCCAGTATGCTGAATTCCACCAGTTCGTGGAAGGACTCGGGTAAGTGGTCTGTGCCACGGGTAACCTGATAAAAATCATCACCATTCATGATCATATCCACTGACATCTGGTTAAGGGTGAGTGTACCGGTTTTATCCACACAGAGTACGGTGGTTGATCCCAGGGCCTGGATAGCATGGGAGCGTCGGGTGAGCACGTTTTTCCTGCTTATTCTCCAGGCACCCAGGGCCAGGAAGATGGTGAGAACCACCGGGAATTCTTCGGGGAGTATGGCCATGGCCAGGGTTATACCGGCCAAAAATCCGTTGAGCCAGTCCATTCTGGTGATTCCATAGATTACCACCACTGCGGCACACAGGGCCACACCAACTAGGGCCATGTTACGTACCAGGGTCCGGGTTTCCTTCTGCAAACTGGTATCCTCAGTCTCCAGGGTCTGCAAGCGTTTTCCAATGCGTCCCATTTCGGTGTTAAGGCCAGTGGACACCACCTGGGCCACACCTTGACCCTGCACCACCAGGGTTCCGGAGTAGACTGAGGGTAATCCGTCTCCACCCGGGGGATGCATATCCATCACCCCACCGCACTGCACTTTCCTTACGGGCACAGACTCACCGGTGAGCAGGGACTCGTTTACGAGGAGGTTACTGCAGTCCAGGACCACGGCATCTGCCGGTACCCGGTCACCCTCTTTGAGCATTATGATGTCACCGGTGACCACTTCCCTTCCCGGTATCCGTTTTTCTTTACCCTCTCGTATAACCAGGGCACGGGGACTGGAAAGATCCCGCAGTGCTTCCAGGGTGCGTTCAGTTTTCCTTTCCTGGTAAAAAGTTATGCCCATTATCACAAAAACGAATGCCAGAAGCATTAATGCTTCCTGGAGGTCTCCTAGGATTAGGTAAATGGTTCCACAGCCAATCAGGAGGAGAAACATGGGTTCCCGGATTACTTCTAGGACTATGGTAAAAAAAGACCTCTTTTCTGAGGATGGGAGTTCATTATATCCTTCCTCTTTTATTTTCTGTGATACTTCCCCTTCTTCCAGGCCCTTGATGTTCTCCAGATCCATTTCATTTACCAAAATTAATACCTCCTTCATTACTCTGGGTTTATAGAATATGAAAACAGGCATATATATCTTTTTCCCTAAATTAACGTGTTAGGAATGCCTAATTGCCTCAAATAAATTGTTAGGTTTATCTAATTTGTGATAGGCTGGCCTAACTTTTAGTAAAATTAAAAAAAGGATTCTGGATTTTATTTTCAACAAAAAAAAGTGGAGGGGAGAATCGGGCTGGGTTCCTTTTATAATATGTCTTTACCAGTGCAAGGACTCCAGTCGATCCATGGATTTTTCCAGGTCCTGGTAGGATGCAGCGTAAGATATCCTGAAGTGCCCCTCTCCGTATTTACCAAAGGAAGAACCAGGAACCAGAACCACGTCCTTCTTCAGGGCCTCTTCCACCAGTTTTTCCGGGTTTTCCACTGAGGGGAACACGTAAAAGGCTCCGTGGGGTTGATGGCAGTCTATTCCCATACTGCGCAGCCGGCCAACCACCAGATCTCTGCGCCTTTTAAATTCATCACGCATTTCTTTCACACTGTCCTGGGGTCCCTGCAGTGCAGCCAGTGCTGCTTTTTGTGAGATGGAAGTGGCACAGGTAACACTGTACTGGTGTATTTTTAAAATATCTTCCATAACTTCTGGGGGTGCTGCCAGGTATCCAATACGGAAACCAGTCATGGCATAGGTCTTGGAAAATCCATTAATGGTTATAACCTTATCACAGTAACGTGCCGGACTGTAATGCTTCTTTTCATAGATGATCTGGTCGTAGATCTCGTCAGAGATAATCATAAGGTCATGATCATGGGCAATATCAGCCAGTCCCTTCACATCTTCCTT
>NPIE01005468.1_pt1 | contig 10799 bp, 9 predicted proteins | sample 8637661 | NCBI WGS metagenome assembly NPIE01 (sample SAMN07420842, study PRJNA396082) | bioreactor metagenome | isolation source: sample BA12 brine-fed electro-methanogenic bioreactor BA | place: Japan: Kochi | collected 2016-12-09 | reverse complement strand
CCCTCCACTCTATCTCCGGTTACCCGGTTTTCCTCTATGGTACATCAAAAGTGCCCCCCAAGTTTAGCCTCCCTTGAGCGGGGGAATGATCATCACCGTATCCTCGTCGTCGAGCCTGACGGATTCGAGCTCGTCTTCACGAAGAAATCGCCCGTTGACGCAGATAATGCCGAGAAAGGCTTTCCCACAACCAGGCAGCGTGATAGCCCTGTCCCATTCCGGTCCGAACCTTCGGGACAGTTGATTGAGAAGTGAAGAAAGGGATGCAGCATCGAGTTGCAATTCAGTTTCTTTTGCTACCTCTCGTAAATACCCAAAGAGCCTGATACGCATATCTTCCTCCTTATTTTTAATGATGCAAAAGATCTAGGTGAGACGTCCCTATTGCCTCACATAAAAATCTATACGAAACGGTAACGTTGCCTCACGAAGAAATCTAGACGAAAGATGGTTCTCTATTTGCAGCCTTCCTTGCTTCGTTTTTCTTTTTGTGGCATCGTTCCAGCTTTATCTTCAATCTGTCAATCCTTCGTTTCAGATCGGCGGGGTTGAGCGTTTCGTAAGCCTGCCGCAAGGCTTCCTTGGTCGCCTCATCTACACAGATAGACTCGAGCAGCCTTTGGCACGGCGTCTTCGGCGTATCGTAATGCTTTATGACCTTCGACCCTATCCGTTCCTTCGATACCAGTTTAGCCGAGGGCTGGAAGAAATTCACGTACAACCTGAGCACATCGTAGAGTTCGTTCATGATGCGCACCTCTTCTTCCGTATCGTATCGTGCGTACCCGACGGCCCTTCTGGCTACGGCCCAGTTCTTCTGCTCCACGAAGCAGTTGTCGTTTTTCCGGGACGGCCTCGAACGGGTGAAGGTCACACCTTCAGCCATGCAATACCTGTAGAGCTGGTGGTTGATAAAGGCCGAGTCGTTGTCCGAGTCCAGGCCGAGCAGAGGAAAGGGTAACCTGTTACGGATCAGTTCAAGTGCTTCAAAAACCCAGCGCTGCGCCTTGTTCTTGACGGCCCGAAGCTCCGTCCACCCCGAGGAAACGTCGGTGAGGTTGAGGGTGAAGGCGAACTCGCCACTGGAATTGCCTCCCTCGTGGGCGACCATGGGTGTTCCAGCTTCGGGACCAGCCACGGAAGCATGGCTGCGAGGCGCTTCCCGCATGGATAGTCCATGATGCGCCATATCTTCACGAGCTCCTTTTCCACTTCCGGCCCGTAGATGCGCTTTCGCACGTGACGCTTTACAGGCTTTTTCCTCTCCGCCTCAACGATCACCTGCCTGCCGCCGCAGTCGCGAAGGAAGAGCCGTTTACCGTACAGACACAGCCGGTGGGAGGCATAGACCCTGTTGTAGCCGGTAACTTCCACGACATGGTCCAGTATGCGCCCCTTTTCCCTTTTGGTGGCCTTCCTGTACGCTCCCGCCATCGTGCGGAGGATTTCGTCCCTCGTTTCCATCGTCAGCCTCACCGTGCATTCCTCCCTCCGGGTCGATTACCCGGAGAAATCGTAATCCCTTCGTCTAGATTCTTTCGTGAGGCAACGAATCCGTTTCATCTAGGTTTTAGGTGAGGCAACTCGACGTCTTGACGCGAATTCGATATTATATATAATAACGGGCAGGAAAGGGAGGGAATAATCTGTGAATTTTCAAGACATCGTGCAAGAGGCGAAATACGAAGGCTCAGCGTCCTCGTATATCTCAGAAATCCTACGACGCGCCATTTTCAGCGGCTCGTTGGTCGGGGGTGCGCGTTTACGTCAGGAGGAAATAGCCCGGCAGCTTGGCGTCAGTTCTATTCCCGTAAGAGAAGCTCTTAGACAGCTTCAGGCAGAAGGGCTGGTCGAAATAATACCTAGACGCGGTGCAGTTGTGACAGATCTGGATGTTTCGGAAATCAGAGAAATTTATGAAATGAGATCCTTTCTGGAGACGGGTGCTCTTAAGCTGGCCTTTGATGATATCGATGTAACGATCATTGAGAGAGCTAAGTTTTGTCTAGATGAAATGGAAATTACTGATGACGACATCAAATGGTGTCAACTCAACGAAGAATTTCATGATCTTTTGTATCGAATCAGTGGCAGGAAAATGCTTTTGGGATTTCTCAAAAACCTCAGGAGCAGGGTGAACAGGTACGTCATAACTTATCTGCGGGCCATGAGAAAAGAATCGGAACAGGAACACCGTAGGATTCTTAAGGCTATAAGTGAGCACGACAAAGAGCGTGCACTTCGAGAACTGGAAGATCATTTGGCAAACGCTGTCGATGCCATTGTTGTCGGAAAAAGAAGTGAAATGGAAGAACTGGGAGAGCTGTTCCAGTCCTACTCCGGGGGAAAGGTCAAGAATAAAGAGGAAGAAAATAAGGAAAAGGGGGGGCAGAAAAGGAGAACAGAACATAGCAAAAGGGGGTAAACATGTACATGAATCCGGTCTTGGGAAAGTTTGTTTTTGACGACCCGACGAAGCTTGTTTATGGCGAAGGTGTCCTAAAAGAATTGCCCGAATATTTGAAAGCCATGGGAGCTACGTCGGTAATGCTCGTCTGCGATCAGGGAATTGTAAAAGCGGGGCTTGCTGATAAGGTTGCCAATATCATAAGGAAAACAGGAGACGTAAAGCTCTGCCTCTTCGACAAGATCATGGCGAATCCGCTGGATACGATCATGGACGAAGGTTTTGAGTATGCCCGGGAAAACGGTGTGGATGTTGTCGTCGGACTGGGCGGAGGAAGTTCCCTCGATTCAGCAAAGGGTATTGCGCTTTTGATGACGAACGACGGGAAACTTCGGGAGTATTTGATGGAAGGAAAAGAAGTAACAGAAAAGATTGCTCCCACGATTTGCATTCCCACCACTGCTGGTACCGGTAGTGAAGTCACAAGAACGGTGGTTGCAACGGACCATGTAACGAGGTTCAAGGACGGTTTTAAAAACCCAGATACGATTGTTGCCGACGTGGCATTACTTGATCCCGAACTGATGGCAACCCTTCCTTCCAAAATTCTGGCTGCCTGCGGAATGGATGCCCTTACCCATGCTATTGAATCCTACACTTCGTGGAAAGCGAACCCCGTCACGGACGGCTTGAATCTTCAAGCGATCAAGCTTATCGGCGAAAACATTCGAAAAGCCTTTGCCCAGCCGGCAAATCTGGACGCAAAGGGAAGATTGCTTTTGGCAAGCTGTATGACGGGGATCGCTTTTGACCAGGCTGGTCTTGGTGTAGCACACTGCATGGGCCATCCCCTAGGCGGGTTGTACGATGTGCCTCATGGTGTCGCCTGTGCCATGACCCTACCTGTCACGATGAAGTATAACCTGATTTCCTGTCCAGAGAAAATGGCCGAAATTGCCGTAGTGCTGGGAGAAAACATTGATGGATGCACGTCTCTTGAGGCAGGGGAGAAAGCCATAATGGCGATCCAGAGGTTGATGCAAGACCTTGATCTGCCAATGCGCCTGTCGGATCTGGGCATTGGAGAAGATGCAATTGCAAAACTGGCCGAGGATGCCATGGGCTTCCCCGGCATGAGAAACGCGAACCCTCGAGATATCGATCAGACCGGAATGGAAAAACTGTTCAGGGAACTGCTTTAAGGGGTACATGCAGAAGCTCTATATTTTCTGGAGGTGAACCTGGTGTCGAAAGAAAAAGAAATCAGGAAACCGGGATTAGGCCTTTCGGTAGCGCTGCTTGCCGCCATTTTTGTGTTGATCTTTCTGTTCATTGTCACCTTCGGGCTTCCTATCCAACTGGCTCTGTTCGTCAGCTGGTTTTTTGCAATCGGTGTTGCCTTTTATCTGGGATATGGATATCAGGAGTTGGAGGAAGCCGCCTGTGATTCGGTTCGCAAAGGAATGGGAGCTCTTTTGATCCTCTTGGCCGTTGGCGCTCTTGTGGGAACCTGGATCGCAGGAGGAGTGGTGCCCACGCTGATTTACTATGGCCTCAAGCTTATTTCACCGTCTTTCTTCCTGGTTGCGGCCTTGTTGATTTGTTCCCTGACGGCACTTTGCACGGGGACATCATGGGGAACGGCCGGAACCGTCGGAGTGGCGATGATAGGAATAGGGCAAGGACTCGGTGTTGGGCCTGCCATGACCGCTGGGGCTGTCCTTTCGGGGGCTTATTTCGGAGACAAAATGTCTCCCCTGTCGGATAGTACCGTTCTCACTGCATCGATGTGCGGCATTGATGTTTTCAAGCACATTCGAAGCATGATGTACAGTACCGTTCCCGCCTATCTCATTGTCATCGTGATGTACTGGCTTGTGGGCCTCAAGTTTACTGGTGATACAGTAAACTTGGCGAAGATACCGGAGTACATGGAAATGATTACCTCGCAATTCAATGTAAGCCCCCTCATGATCCTTCCAGCACTCATCGTCATCACCCTGATGGCCATGAAAAAACCTGGATTCCCATGCATTGCTTTCGGAGCCTTGCTTGGAGTGATCTGGGCAATGCTTTTCCAGGGGGCCACTTTTTCAGAAGCCATGAACCCTGCCTGGTCAGGATTTCGACTGGATTCTGGCGTAGCCTTCCTTGACAACCTTCTGAACCGCGGTGGCATCCTGGGGATGCTCGGCGTCGTGGCAGTCATGCTGTTTGGGCTCGGCCTCGGGGGGCTTTTGCAGCATATCGGGGTTCTTGAAGCCGTCATCGCTCCATTGTCCCGTAAGGTCAAGAACGTCTGGCAGCTTGTGCTGGGCACGATCTTCGTCGGACACGTGACCAATGCCGTGGGTACGAGTATGTACATTTCGCTTATCATGACGCCACAGATGATGGAGAAGAGCTTCAGGAAATTCCGGTTGAAACCGGAAGTCCTTTCCAGGACGACGGAAGATGGAGGAACTCTCAGCGCCGCGCTTTACCCCTGGACGGACAACGCTATCTACATGTCCGGAGTCTTGGGGGTTGCCACGTTGGCCTATGTGCCGTGGGCCTTTTTTCTCTGGGTGACGCCGATCATTTCGCTCCTGTTGGCGTTCTTGAACAACAAGGGAATGTTCTATTACACGGATGAAGAATATGAAGCATTGCTGAGAAAAGAAAAGCTGGAACAGCAGCTTTACACCACGGAAGAGGAAACGGCAAAGGCATAAACCATCCAATCCACGCGGGCAGGCAGGGTTTACCCTGCCTGCCCGCGTTCTTCAAGCAACGATACGGAGGTATGTGACATGCATGGCTATTCTGGAACCTGTATTAGAGTACGTCTTGGCGATTCCGCCGTGACGGAGGAAAAAATTCCGGAAGAAACGCTCAGGAAATTTATCGGGGGCGTTGGGATTGGAGCCTACTATCTTTACAACGAAACCGACGGGAATACCGACCCCCTGGGTCCCGACAACAGGCTGGTTTTCTCGACCGGCCCCTTTGCCTTGAGCGGGATTCCTTCGACAGGCCGCCATTCTGTCGCAGCCCGTTCACCCCTTACGGGCATATGGGGAGAGGCGGATTGCGGCGGTTACTGGGGCTTGGCCCTCAAAAGCGCCGGTTACGATGCCGTTGTCGTTCAGGGGAAGTCGGAAAAGCCAGTTTATCTTTATATCGAGGAAGGCGATGCCAAGCTCCTGCCGGCGGAAGAATTGTGGGGGAAAGACACCTTTGAGATCGACGCGCTTTTGAAGAAAAAGCACGGCGAAGATATTGTCGTCCAGAGCATCGGCCCGGCCGGGGAGAACCAGGTTTCCCTTTCCGCCATTCTCTGTGACGGAAGGGACGCCAGAGCGGCAGCGAGGTGTGGATTGGGAGCGGTCATGGGCTCGAAGCATCTCAAGGCCATTGTCGTGAAGAGGGGAAGCTGGAAGCCTTCCATCGCCCATGAGGAGAAACTGCGCAGCGAGATCAGGGAGACCGCGGCTTCCCAGGTGAAAAACCGTAACGGGATGTACGAGCACGGAACGGCCGAAGGCCTTATCGGAAACGAGGTCTCTGGGGATCTACCGATCAAAAATTGGTCGATGGGCTCCTGGGATGGGAAATCTGAAAAGATCACTGGCGAGATTTTGACCGAAAAATATTTGACTGACCGGTTTCATTGTGGAAATTGTGTCGTTGGTTGCGGCAGGACCATAAAGTTCACCGACAAGGATGGAAATGAGATCCATGGCGGAGGACCGGAATATGAAACAATTGGATGCCTTGGAAGTAACCTGCTGGTCGAGGATATGGAAACAATCTGCAGGGCGAATGACATGTGCAACAGGTGGGGCCTGGACACTATCTCTACTGGTGGTGTCATCGGCTTCGCCATGGAATGCCAAGAAAAGGGCTTAATAGACTCTAGTCTTACTGAAGGTCTGTCCCTTGAATGGGGAAACGGGGACGCTGTTCTGTCGCTGATAGAAGCCATCGCTTTCAGAAAAGGGCTTGGGAGGATACTTGGCAGGGGCGTGAAAAAGGCTGCAGAAAAATTTGGTCCCTTAGCGAGGGAGTTCGCCATCGAATCGAAGGGGTTGGAATTTCCCGCACACGAGCCGAGGGTCTTCAACAGTACCGCCTTGTCCTATGCGACCTCGAACCGAGGTGCATGCCATCTGGCAGGAGGAAACACGAGGTTTTATGAAAAAGGGCTGACCATGCCAGAAGTCGGTATCATGGAGCCACAGGATCCATTTGCCATTGAAGGCAAGGGTGAAATGGTGGCCAATTTGCAGAATGTGGCGGGACTCTATGACTGCTTGAAGATCTGCAAGTTCATGGCCGTTTTCGGTGTGACCGTTACCAGGCTTCTCGAATGGCTCAACCTGATAACAGGTTGGAAAATGTCGATGGAAGAATTTCTTAGAGCCGGAGAACGTGTCTATAACGCACGACGGATGTTCAACGTCCGGTGCGGTGTGAGCCGGAAAGATGACAGCCTGCCCCCAAGAATATTGTGCTCTACGAGAAAAGAAGGTGGTGCTGCCAATCATCTGCCGCCTTTGAATCTCATGCTTCCCAAGTATTATGAGGCAAGGGGTTGGGACGAATTCGGAATTCCCACAGAACAAACATTGGAACGACTGGGTTTGAGCACAGGGGGGCAATAAAACATGGCAGACAGAAAAGCCGTGCTTCTACACGAAAAAGATAATGTGGCAAATCTGACTGAGGATGCGGAAGCAGGAGATACCGTTGTTCTTGTAGGTAGTACGGAAAAAGTGGAGCGCCTAAGTGTGTCGGAAAAAATACCTTTTGGGTTCAAGGTGGCTATAAGGGATATCGCAAAGGATGAAAAAATCCTGAAGTATGGTCAACCCATGGGTGTGGCGTCCGCTGATATCCTGGCGGGCAGCCTGGTTCACATACACAATGTTGAAGGTGCCCGCGGTCGGGGTGACAGGCAGGAGACTGAACGATGAAAGAATTTCAGGGTTATGTCAGAGCCAATGGTTCAGTTGGTATCCGGAATCACACATTGATTCTGTCTGCGACCCGTGCGGCTCATGTCCTTGCGGCCCATGTAGGGAAAGTCGTGGCGGGGACGAAGTGCTTCATACCTGGTGATGAGGATGGGCGAAGCAGGCAGGATCGAGAAACGATCGCCAGGGTCATGGTTGGCCTGGGACTCAATCCCAATGTCGGGGCAGTTCTCGTGGTTTCGAACAAAAAACATGGCGGCTACGCCGAGTTCAATCCATACAGACTGGCCGAGGAGATCGGTAAAAGCGGAAAGCCCGTGGAGGTGTTGATTCTTGAGGATGAAGGCGGATTCTACAATGCGCTTGGAGAAGGCCTCAAGAAGGCGCGTCGGCTGGTTTTCGAGTCCTCTCGTGTTAAAAGGAGCAGTGCTGAATTCGGCCGTCTTGCCCTTGGCGTCAAATGTGGGATTTCCGATGCGACGTCAGGAATTGCAGGTAATCCGGCGGTCGGATATGTCGTCGACCGGTTGATAGAACAGGGGGGAACGGCGTTTTTCTCCGAGACCACCGAGGTCATTGGAGCTGAACACATCGTGGCGGAACGGTTTGAATCCGAGCGGGAAAAGATGAGGTTCCTCGAAGCCGTAAAACGAGTGGAGGACGAGGCAAGAGAGACTGGAGAGGACATCCGGACGATCAACCCGATCCCCGCAAATATCGAAGCCGGTCTTACAACGCTGGAAGAAAAATCACTCGGCGCCATTTCAAAAACGGGGACGAAACCGATCAAAGGCGTCCTCGCCTACGCGGAGAGGCCACAGGAGCCCGGGTTGTATTTTGTCGATTCATGGATGTCATCCACTTCGCTGTTTCTGGGATATGCCGCCTCAGGCGCAAGCCTGATCGTTTTCCAGATGGGCGGGCAGGGACTCCCGGAGCACGAACCGGCAGTGCCTTCAGTGGCGACTGGATTTGTTTCGCCCATTTTCTATACGACTGGGAATCCCAGAACATATGCCAAGGCTTCCCATGAAATGGATTTCAATGCTGGAGGGATTATTACTTCGGGGGAGAAGCTAGATGTCGTGGGGTCCAGGTTGCTTGAGCGAGTGCTGGAAACGGCATCCGGAACGGTTACGAAGGCTGAAACGCTGGATTATCAGGATCCGGTGGAGATATACCTCAAAGGGCCCTGCCTGTGATTTTGTTTCCGTGTTGACTCATGCCTTCGGTCGTTGGTCCCCAAGGGGAGACAGGAGATAGTGTCCGAACCATGAAGGAAATTTTCACAGTATGTCCGAGAAATTGTTTCGGCAGTTGCCGGCTCAAGGTCCAGACACAAGACGGACGCCTTCTCAAAGTGCTTCCGGGCGGTTTTCCGGCAGGGGAGGTTCTTTGCAGGAGAGCCGCCCGTTTCCCGGATTACGTGCATAACCCCCGTCGTCTCCAGCGCCCCATGATTCGTTCGGGGCGCAGAGGCGATGGGGAGTTTCGTCCTTGTTCCTGGGACGACATCTTGAGAGTGGTTCAGGAAAAGCTTTCAGGCTTGAAAGCATCATTCGGAGCACAAAGCATTCTTATGCTGGAGGGATCGGGGAACATGGGGGTGGCGCGCCACTCTCAGTGGCATTTTTGGGAGGCCTTCGGCGGGTGCTCCCTGGCATACGGGGATCTGTGTGATCCTGCCGCTCAGGAAGTGATTCGCCTTTCTTTGGGTAGCGTCAAGATGAACGCCACGAAGGAAGTGGCAAACGCTCCGTTGATTGTGAACTGGGGTAAAAACCCCGTTTTCACACATCCCCAGATAATGCCATATGTCGTCAAAGCTCTTGGGAACGGGGCGAAACTTGTGACTATCGACCCTCGCCGGAATGAATCGTCGCGGGGGAGTGACCTCTTCCTGCAGCCTTTTCCCGGTACCGATGGCGATCTCGCACTGGGGTTGTGCCGGCTCGTCCTGGACAGGAATCTGGAGGACGAGGGTTTTCTCCGACAACATGTCCATGATGCTGAAGATTTCGTGGAGCTCATCAAAAAAAATGTCAGCCTTGACCAGGTTGCGGAACGGACCGGAGTCTCCGTTTTTGACATGGAAAAATTCTGCGCTTTGCTGAAAGAAACCAGAGAGGTGGCCCTTTTGTGTGGGTCGGGACTGCAGCGTTACCCAAATGGAGGACGGACGATTCTTTACATTCTTTCCCTTGCCGTCTTGCTGGGTCTCATAGGCCGCAAAAACAGAGGGTTTTATTATAACGACAAGCAATCCCCCGAATTGCTCTGGCCTTTTCCCGTTTCCTTGAACGAAAGGAACTTCCCGAAAACGGTGCATGTGGGTTCTATCGGTAAAGATCTACAGAGAAAGGGATCTTGGGTAAGGGCCATGTGGATTACGAGGTCCAATCCGATGGTTAGCCACCCCGACAGGAACGCGCTCGAGAAAGCTTTTTCTCAACTTGATTTCATTGTTGTCTCCGATTTGTATCCCACGGAGACGGTCAAATGGGCCGACATCGTACTCCCCGCCGCCTCCTTTGTTGAATATGATGACCTGATCAGGGGCTATGGACATCCCTATATACAGTACCAGCCACGAATTCTCAATCCCCTTGGAGAATCTCTTTCGGATCTGGATTTGACACGTCGTCTTATGGAGGCATTCGGTTTCGATCCAGGACCGTTATCCTTGAGTGACAAGGATATTCTCCAGAAGGTCCTTGATGTTTCCGGCATTCCACGTCTTATTGACGACTTGTTGCGTGAGCCCTACCTGTTTCCTGAATATGATGAGATTGCTTTTTCAGACGGTGCCTTCGAGACTCCTTCGGGAAAAATCGAGCTGTTCTCCCGGGATCTTCCAAATATTTTTGAGACAGGTCCTGACGAAACCGGAGGGAAAGGGTTCCCCTGGACCCTGCTTTCGAGTCATTCTGACAAAAGCATCAATTCACAGTTTTCATTTACGCCCGGTTTAAAAATCGCTCCTGTTCTCTCCGTCAACGAAGAGGAAGCGAAAGATGCGGGACTGGAGGATGGGGATACGGTTGAGGTATGGAACGAAAGGGGGGCTATCCGTTGCACCGTCAAAAAGACCGATTCGATACGATTGGGTGTCCTGCACCTGTTTTTCGGCGCGTGGGACGTGGAGACGGGCTCGACGATCAACCGGCTGACGGCGGGAGGCATGACGGATATCGGGTGGGGAACTGCCTTTCACAATTGTGGCGTCAGCTTGCGTCGTTTGCCTTGAGAAAAATCGTGATTTGGTAAGCAGCTTGAATGGGATGATCGCTTTCGGTCGATCGGTTGATGGAAAATATTCTCGTTAAAAAAGGCATCTTGGTATACTGTTTTCATAGTTTCATACGGACTGTCGGAGGCCATCCTGTTGCCGGTGACGTTCGGATATTTCACGAAAGGACGCGAGAGGATGTTCA
>NPIE01000023.1_pt1 | contig 10809 bp, 15 predicted proteins | sample 8637661 | NCBI WGS metagenome assembly NPIE01 (sample SAMN07420842, study PRJNA396082) | bioreactor metagenome | isolation source: sample BA12 brine-fed electro-methanogenic bioreactor BA | place: Japan: Kochi | collected 2016-12-09 | reverse complement strand
TCCCGGCATTCTCAACAGCCGCCGGTTCACGTTCATCTTTCGTGTCGACGACCGGGTGGTGGAAAACCGCTCCTTTCGCGCCGAAATCGAAGCCCTGGCCCCGGTTGCCGTTGCGGCGGGTGATCTGCGGCGGGGGGTGAGGCTGGGTGAGCATGATATCAATATGGTTGAAATGGATCTGGCCCAGGAGCGCAACCCCTGCCTCGACTCGCAGGAATTGATCGGCAAGGAGCTCAAACGCTCGATCCGTATGGGGCGCACAATCGACCGCAGTTGGGTCGAAGAACCGGCTCTGGTCCATCGCGGGGACCGTGTCTCCATTGTGGTGCGCAGTGGGGCCATGGAACTGACTGCCACCGGCGTTGCCCGTGAGGACGGTGCCAAGAACGATGTTGTGACAATCCGCAACACGTCCTCTCAGAAAGATATTCTCTGCCGGGTCACGGCTCCCGGCGTCGTGCAGGTGGAGCTTTGATGATGAAAACGATTGGATGGACAGTGATTTCAGCGCTGCTGATGTTTGCAGTCGGCTGCGCGGGCCATACCCGACCCCAGATGCAGGAAGAGGCCTTTGCCCCTCAGGAGGTTGAAATTGTCGCAGAGAGGCCCGCGACAAACGGCTCCTTGTGGACCGAAAGCCGAGGATCTTTGTTTAATGACCGTAAGGCGCAGCGCATCGGCGATATTTTGACGGTCGCCATCTTCGAGCGCGCCAGCGCCAGCAAGGAGGCCAGCACCTCAACTGGGCGCAGCAGTTCGGCCTCGGCGGGAATCAACAACCTGTTCGGCCTGGAAAAGCAGATCGCCACCATAAACGGCGCGATCGATCCCACCAAACTGATCGGCACGCAATACGACAATGAGTTCACCGGCTCGGGCAGCACCTCGCGCCGGGAGGATCTGGTGGCCACGATTACGACTCGCGTTGTGGATGTGCTGCCCAACGGCAACCTGCGCATCGATGGACACAAAAGCGTCACCGTCAACAATGAGCAGCAGCTGATCCGCCTCTCCGGCATCGTGCGTCCCACCGATGTGTCGTCCAACAACGTGGTCGATTCGAGCCAGGTGCTTGACGCGCAGATCGTCTATACCGGCAAAGGGGTGATCAGCGACAAGCAGAAGCAGGGCTGGCTGGTGAGAATACTAGACAACGTCTGGCCATTTTAGAGGAGCGCCGCTTTTGCACGAGCTCCGCGTCAGCCTTCGCGCCGGCTGCGCTCGACGTATTGCAATACGCCTCGCTTGTCGGCTCTCGGCTTCCTTGATCTCGCACAAAATCGACGCTCCCTGGAACGGGCTACGGGTGAAATGAATGGAAAACACAAAGCATAAAATATTTAAACCCCTAATGATTTTGGTGGCTCTTGTTATCTTGTTTGCGACATCGGCTCAGGCGGCGCGGATCAAGGACATTGCCAAGATCGAAGGGGTGCGCAACAACCAGCTGGTTGGTTACGGGCTGGTGGTGGGGCTCAACGGCAGCGGCGACAGCCAGAGCACCGAGTTCACGATTCAGTCGCTGGCCAATATGCTGGAGCGTCTCGGTGTGGCGGTCGACCCGGGACAGATCAAGGTGGATAATGTGGCGGCGGTGATGGTCACCGCCGAACTGCCCCCCTTTGCCAAGGCGGGCACTGGCATTGATGCGTTGGTCTCTTCCATTGGTGATGCGGACAGCCTGGTCGGCGGCACGCTGCTCATGACACCACTGAAAGGTCCGGATGGACAGGTATATGCCGTGGCCCAGGGGCCGGTCGTGGTGGGTGCCATCGCTTTCGGCGGTAAAGCGGCCACGGTGCAGAAGAACCACCCCACGGCGGGTCGAGTGCCGGGGGGGGCATTGGTTGAGCGTGAAGTGCAATTTGATTTTGGAGTCGGCAACCAACTGACTTATCGCATCCTGCAGGCGGATTTCACCACCATCTCCCGCATCAGCCGGGTGGTCAACGAGCGCTTCGGTGGCGATATTGCCCGCTCCGTTGACGGTTCCAGCCTTCAGATCAGCATCCCCGAATTTTATCATGACCACAAAATTGATTTTATCGCGGCACTGGAAGAGCTCGAAGTGCGCCCGGATACTGTGGCTCGTATTGTTATCAACGAAAAAACCGGCACCATCGTCATGGGTGAGGACGTGCGCATCGCTACCGTGGCGGTTTCCCACGGCAACCTCAATCTGGTCATAAGCGAATCGGCCCAGGTCAGCCAGCCCAACCCGCTGGCTGAAGGGGATACCGTGGTCGTGCCGGAGACCGAGATGGAGGTGACCGAAGAAATCGGCAACCTGGTGGTGGTCAACCGGGGCGTAAGTATCGGCGAAATCGCCCGCGGCCTCAATGCCATCGGCGCCACCCCCCGCGACCTGATCGCCATCTTCCAGGCGATTAAAGCCAGCGGGGCGCTGCATGCTGAGTTGGTGATCCTGTAAATCTCTAGAAATCCTGAACCACAGAGACCACAGAGGGCACAGAGGAAAAACAGAATCTAGGAAAATCTAAAAAATTTTATTTACTGTTTTAGATTTTTTGCTCAGATTTTTCTTCGTGTTCTCTGTGTGCTCTGTGGTGAATAACTGCAAAGGTTTTCCCCATGGAAATGAAAATCGACCCGCAACTGCTCGCCTCCCGCGCTCTGGAACAGAAGAAATCCGCAACCGGCGCGCAGAAAAACGACCCGCAGAAGCTCAAGGAAGCCTGTCAGCAGTTTGAAGCACTGTTTGTGAATTCCATGTTCAAGGAGATGCGCAAGAGCGTACCGACCGATGGCTTGCTCCCCCCAAACGGCGGACAGCAGATGTTCCAGGAAATGATGGACTGGGAAGTGGCCCAGAAAGCCTCCGCCACCCAGGGCATCGGCATCGCCGAAGCGCTCTACCGTCACCTGCAGGGGCCGGTGGAAGACAAAAAGCCCTGAACCACCCGTTCACTTCGTTCTCTAGAGATCACAGAGGACTCAGAGTTTTACAAAAAGATTCTCTCTGTGGCTTTTCCTCTGAGTTCTCCGTGCCCTCTGTGGTTCAAAGCCTTTCTCCCACCTCTCTAATTTTTCCCTAAAGATCCCCCGCACCCTGCCGATAAGTATTCCAAGTGAAAGAAACCAAGGGAGCATTGCGATGTCCATTAAAAAAATATTCGGCAATCAGATGGTGCCGCCGCCCATCACAACGCGCGCCACGCACAAAAACGAAGCGGGAAAATCGGCCGGCCCACGCCAGGGCGACAAGGTCGATTTTTCTTCCGTTCTGCAGGGGGTGAACAAAGCTCGCGAAGCCTCCAGCCCGGCGGATGCGCAGCGTGCTGAAAAGGTGGCGTCCATCAAGGCGCAGGTCGCCGGAGGCACTTACAATCCGGATATGCACAAGGTGGCGGCCAGCCTGCTCAAATTCGTTTCTCAGGAGCCGCGCAATGACTGAAGAGTTTGTCCATGAGCAGTTGCTGCAGCTGCGGGACCTGATCGCTCAGGAGCGTCGCGCAGCGCGGGATTTTGATATGGAAGCCCTTTCCGAAACAGCCCGCCGCAAGGAAGAACTGATGGAGATTCTGGCGGAAGCTCCTCCCTGTGAAAGCCTTGAATGCAGGGAGCTTGCGGAAGAGGTTCGTGCTGAGAACCGCCGCAACGCGTTCCTGTTCTGGTCGGGGCTGCGCCTGGTGCGCGATACGGTGGCTTTTTTCGAGAAGCAGATCCCGCCGCCGGCTTACGGCGCCTCGGGGTCTCTGACGCCGGGCAAGGGTGGCGGTAAACTGCTGGCGGGGAGGATTTAAGCCATGGCTGGACTGATGAGCGCACTCAACGCCGGGAAAACGAGCCTTCGCACCAGCCAGAAGGCGGTGGAGATCGCCGGCAACAATATCGCCAATGTCAATACTCCCGGTTATTCGCGGCAGAAGGCCGTGTTCCAGCCGGTGCCTTCCCTGGAATTGCGCGGCTTTTTTATCGGCCAGGGCGTCAATATCAACAATATCGCCCGCGAGCACGACGTTTTTTTGACTCGCCAGATTCACGACAAAAGCGGACAGCTCGGTGAAGAGAGCTCCCGTGCGGCCCCTATGGCTGAATTGGAGCGCATCTTCAGCGTCGCTGAAAACAACCTCTCGACAGAGATCGACAGTTTTTTTGATTCCTGGAAACAGCTTTCCGCCAATCCTGCCGGGCAGACTGAGCGCCAGATCGTGCTGCAGCGCGGCGATCTGCTGGCGCGCTCCTTTGACGACGCTGTCACCAGTCTTAGAAGTGCGCAGCGCAATATCAACGCGTCCATTGAATCAAAGATCACTGCCATCAATCCGGTCTTGCAGGAGATTGCCGACCTCAACCTGAGGATTTCGACGGTGGAGATTTCCGGCCAATCGGCCAACAGCGACCGTGACCGGCGCGACATGCTGATCGAGCAGGTCTCGCGCGAACTTGGAGCGACCTACTACGAAGAGAACGGCAAGGTCTCGCTGCAGTTGCCTGGCGGGCAGCCGCTGGTGCAGGATACTTCGGCGATGTCTCTTGAGCCGCAGCTCGATGCCGATCTCAACCTGCAGTTGGTATTGCGGACCGGGCCCAATTCAACTACTGAGCTCAAGAGCCATATGGTCGGTGGTGAGTTCCGGGGGTTGATGAGTGTGCGGGACGAAGTGATTCCGGAGAGGATGGCAGAGCTTGATCATCTGGCCTTTACGCTGGCTAAAGAGGTCAATGAGATACATACGGACGGTTTCGACCTTGATGGTGCCGGGGGGCTGGATTTTTTCCAAATCCCTGCAGGCCCTGATCCTGAAAATGGCTACGCCAAGGCTATGGCTGTTGCGATAACAGATACAGCCAAGGTTGCCGCCGGAAAAGGCAACACCGGCATTGGCGATAATCGCAACGCGCTTAACCTTGCTGCTTTGGCCGATGACCTCACGGTGATGGACGGTAATGATTCCTTCACCGGCTATTTCTCCAAGATTACTTCCAAGGTCGGAATCGAGGCCGCTCGCGCGCAAACCAGTGCCCAGGGTCTTGAAGATGCCATGGTGCAGATCCGCAATATGCGCGATGCTACAGTGGGCGTGTCCCTGGAAGAAGAAATGGTCGACCTGATGCAGTATCAGAAAGGCTTTGAGGCCTCGGCCAAATTTCTGGCCGTCGTCGATGAACTGATGGAATCCCTGCTGAGTCTCAAGAGGTAAGCCATGCGCGCCACACTGACCACCACATACCGCAGCCTGCTCGCCAATATGACCCAGTCCAACACTCGGCTGGAGGAACTGCGCCTTCAGGCGGCCACCGGCAAGAAGGTGACCAAGCCTTCCGACGACCCGTCGGCGATCCGCCCCATGCTTAACGCCCGCGGGCAGATCCGCGCCTCCGACCGTTTTCTCGACACCATGGGCATTGCCGGGGAGCGGCTCGATGTGCTCGACACCCATCTGGAGCGGGTCGAATCGGTCATGGTGCGCGCCAAAGAGACGCTGGTTTATGCTGGCAACGGCAGCCTTTCTGAAGCTGACCTCAAAACTCTAGGGAACCAGATGCAGTTGATGAAGGATGAACTGCTGGCTCTGGCGAATTCGAGTGTGGACGGAAAATATCTTTTCTCTGGCTTCAAGGAGGATACTCCTCCCTACTCAGGTGATCCTGTCGCATATGCTGGAGATAATGAGGCTTTTGAACTTGAAATCGGCCCAGGTGAAAAGGTCAAGGTCAATCTCACCGGCGAGGAGGTGTTTGGAGATCCCGGCACTGGAAAGGATATGTGGCAGTTGTTCGACAACATGGTTTCTGCCCTTGATGTGGGGGATTCGGCCGCAGCTCTTGCCGAGATGGATGATCTGGACCGGGCTGCGGACCAGATGCGCTCTCAGCGTTCACGGATGGGCAACCTTGCCCAGCGGGTGGACAGCGCCAAGCTCAACATGGAGGATGTCCGTATCGACATGGAGGCCATGCTGTCGCGTTACGAAGATGCCGACCTGGTGGAAACGATCACCAATATGACCATGCAGGAGACTGCCTTCAAAGCGGCTCTCGATATTACCTCGCGGGTTTCGCGCCTGTCGATTCTCGACTATATGCGTTGACAAGGCATCTTTTGCGCACGATGATTGCAGTCCAGGGAAGGACAGCAATCGATGATTCAAGTGTCCTGTGCGGGTAGTTGCGCAGGACTCAAGCCAGGGAGGGCGACACAATGCTGGTATTGACCCGCAAATCGGAGGAAGGATTTCTCATCGGTGACGACATCCGCGTGACCGTGCTTGAAGTCAAGGGCGGCGCGGTGCGACTGGGAATCGAAGCCCCCGCCGACAAGAAAATCTATCGGCAGGAGGTCTTCGACCGCATCTGCCGTGAGAACCAGGAGGCCGCTCAATGGAACCCGGCCGACCTGGATGCCTTGAGCGAAAGCCTGAAAGGTGTCGAGAAAAAATGAAAACTTTGACCGGTACCCGCTTCGGCGACATCGAGTATGATTCTGAGCAGACGCTGCAGTTTCCCGAAGGGCTGATCGGCTTTCCGCATCTGCACCATTTTATCGTCATGCCGCAGACAAAACCCGGCCCTCTGTTCTGGATTCAGAGCGTGGAGGACGCGGCCTTGGCTTTTGTCCTCACCGATCCATGCGGTTTTTTCCTCGATTATGCCGTCACGCCCGATGCCGGCGAGCGTGCCAAACTGGGGATCGGCGACGAGGATGACTGCCTGCTACTGGCTGTGGTCACCGTGCCTCCCGATCGTAAGATCACCCTCAATCTGGCCGCTCCCATTCTCTTTGCACCAAAGACAAATCGTGCATTACAGGTGATTCTGGAAAAAACTTCCTGGCAAACCCGAACTCCGCTGCCTGCTGCCTGAAGATGAAAATTTTCTCTAAACTCTTTCTGGTTGCGAGCCGATAAGAGTCCCAAGTCCGGCTGGGGGTTTTGCCCTCTGTCTTGGAAAACTTTCGCGCGCAAGCAAGGAGAGCCTTCATGGCCATTCAAATCGGTGGATTAGCGACCGGCCTCGATACCAACGAGCTCATTACACAGTTACTCAAGATTGAGCGCAAGCCGATCGAGCGGTTGCAGCGCGAGCAAAGCTATCTCAAAAGCCGTCTTGATGCCTTTACCAAATTTGACAGCAAGCTTAAAGGGCTGCTGGAAAAGGCGGAGGGGCTGGCATCGTTCGATAAAATCGCAGCAAATAAAGCCGTGGCCGCTTCGGAAGACTATTTTTCCGTTAGTGCCTCGTCTTCTGCGGAACAGGGTGATTACAATATCAACGTCGTCAGCCTGGCCCGCCGCGAGAAGGAGGTCAGCCAGGGGTTTGCCGACATCAGCGCTGGTGAGTTCGGGACCGGAACCCTGAGCCTGACAGTGGGCGGCGAATCAGTGGATATCACGCTCGATGAGACCAACAACTCCCTCGGCGGCATCCGTGATGCGATCAATGCGGCCGGTGCCGGGGTCAGCGCCAGCATCATCAATGACGGTGATCCAGACAATCCCTATCGCCTGGTGCTGACTGCCGATGACGCGGGAACCGCCGTTGAGTCAACGGCCTCCCTAACAGGGGGAACCTACGCCTCGCCCCTGTTTACACAGACGCAGGAAGGGACTCAGGCTCATATCAAAGTCGATGGCATCGACATCTATCGAAACAGCAACAGTATTACCGAGGCCATTCCCGGCGTTACCATTGATCTTCTTAAACCTCATGCCGATGCAGCTGAAACGACCGGTGTGCAGGTCGATCTGGATGTAGATGCGGTCGAGAAGAAAGTGAAGGATTTCGTCACGTCCTACAATGAGGTCGTAAGCTTTATTTCAGACCAGAGCGATTCCAGTTGGGGGCGTGACTCCGGCCTGCACATGCCCTTGCGGCGCCTGCAATCCATGATTGGATCTGCGTTAGGCGGTGACAATAGCATCCAGGCGTTGACCCAACTGGGAGTCTCAACGCAAAAAGACGGCACCCTTAAAGTTGATGGTGCTGTTCTTAAAGGCGCTATCAGCGATGACCTGGATGGGGTCGTCGGCTTGTTTGCCGGTAGTGCTGCTACTGAAGGGCTCTCCGCTAAGCTCGTGGACTACCTTAAAAGTGTCACCGACCGCAGCGACGGCATTCTCGCCAGTCGCAAAACGGCCACCGACAGCGGGTTGCGTCGTTTGGATTCGCAGATTGAGCGCCAGGAGGCGCGTCTGGAACAGCGTGAAGAGACTTTGCGTGCCCAGTTCACTGCGATGGAACAGTTGGTCAGTTCCATGAACGCCACCAGCAGCTACCTTTCCCAGTTACCCAATCTAACTCATCTGGCAGGGGGACAGTAACCGATGAATGCTTATCTTAAAAACTACCAGAACACCCAGGTTCAGACCGCCTCGCCCGAACAGATTCTGATCATGCTCTATGACGGCGCCATCCGCTTTCTGGAGCAGGCTTCCGAAGCCATGGGAAGCGGCGACTACGCCGTTAAAATTAAAAATATCGACAAGACCCTGGCAATTATTTCTGAACTTAACGCCACCCTGGATCATGAGATCGGTGGAGAAGTTGCGGCCAATCTTGCCTCGCTCTATGACTTCATGATGCGCGAAATTCCGCGTGCCAATGCGCGTAACGACGCCTCTGTTCTGGCTCCGGTGACTTCAATTTTGCGTGAGCTGCGCGAAGCCTGGGTGGAGGCGGCGGAAATCGTCCGCAAGGAACGTTCGTCTCAACCCTCTAATCCCTCCGTGGCGGTCGGCTGATGTCGGGTGATGGTCGTTCTGGTGCGGATATGACCCTGGAAGAAGTCTACAAAACGGTTGATCTTTCGATCAACCATTACCGCGAAATTCTTGACGCTTTGGAGCGCTTCGATGAAAATCTCTGCAAGGTGGATTCTGAGCGCATCAGCCTGTTCGCTGAAGAGCTGCGTCAACGCCAACAGCAGATCGCTGAGATTGATACCGATGTGGAACGAGGCGTCTGTGCTCTAAACTGCAAGGACGCAACCCTTGAGGCGGTCCTGGAGAGACGCACACGGATTATGGCGCGGGTACGGGAACACAACCAGTTGCTATCCGGGAAAATTCGTGGCATGATGTCCGTCATTTCCGACGAGCTTTCTCAGGCCCGCACCGGCAAGGCCGCCATGAGCGGCTATCGGGGGCAGGATCAGGGCAAGGGGTCGATTCTGACAAGCATTTTCTAAACACTTTTTTCCGAATTTTCTCATGGAACGCATTTCTCCCCAGGACGCCCTCCAACACTTGGGGGGGAAAAAATCGATCAAGGTCTATCTCCCCACCAAAGGGACGGGCTCACTCCCCTTTGAAGGGGTGGCGATGCCGGTTGCCGCCACGCTGATCAAAGTCAACTTTCTTCCCGATGTTCTCCCCAACAATATCGATCAGGACGGTGAATTCAAGCTCTCCATCCAGGTTGCCGGCCCAACGGTGGCTCTGCATGGCGTGGTCAAGCAGATCGTCAATGACCGCCAACTGGTGCTTGAGGTCACTGAGGCCTACGAGCATCCGCAGAAGCGCGAACACTTTCGCATCGACGTCGATCTCCCGGTGCGCTACTGGCGTCATGTCGAAGACGATAATGGACGCCCTGAAATCCTCCAATCCCCTTCCGAAAGAGTGAATCTCAGCGGCGGTGGAATATTCTTTGTCGCCGAATTCAATCCCGCCATCGGTCAGCAGCTCGGACTCGAACTCTCCGTTCCCGGCCCCCCCCGCACTGTTGTGCGCTGCGTCGGCCGCGTGGTACGCAGCACCCCGCGCGGCGAAAAGCACTGGGGCGTGGCTCTCCATTTCACCGACATCGAAGACGAAGATCAGGAAGTGGTCATCTCCTACTGCTTCTCCGAACAGCGGCGCCAGCTGCGCACCAAGGTGGATGTGGTCGGGCGGTAAAGAGCCATTCACCGCTGAGGTCGCGGAGCGCGCGGAGGATTCTTAAAGTCAAAGGTTTGAACCACAGAGAGCACTGAGGACACGGAGGGAAATCAAAAAGCATCCGGCCATTTACGCGAGGAATGATACACCCGCAAAATTTCAACGACATCGTTCTTGACGCGATACGGAACGATGTAGGGTGTCTCGGCAATGACGAGTTCACGCGTGCCGGGTACTCGGCCGGCTCGACCAGCTCCAGGCTGATCTTTTAGCTGGGATACTGCCTTGACGATCGTCAACGCGATCTTCGCCGCGGCTTCCGGATTATCCTGCGCGATAAACTCCTCTGCTGCATCAAGATCACGCACCGCTCGCCGCAGCCATCTAATGCGCACCTTTCTTCTCCCGTTCCGCCATAACCGCCTCGTGATCAATCCATTGAGCGTCAGGGCTGTCGGCCTCGGCAAGTGCCGCTTCGATCCCCTGGGTCTGCCATTCGTTGATTTCGAGATATTGTTCCAGTGCCTCTTCAATCATGAAGGACCTGGAGCGGTGTGTCACACGCGTCAGCGCATCCAAGCGCTCTTTAGTGTCTGGCTTGACACGCACGGTAAGGGTCGCGGTTTTGGGCATGGATTTTCTCCTGAGAGGGGTGTTGAATACATTGTAATACGGATTGGAAGGTGTTTCGAGGAAAAGCGTTCTCCGCGTCCTCCGCGCTCTCGAGTGAGTGCAGCGAACGGGCGGTTCAAGCTTCTCTTCAGCCTTTCTCCCACTCAAACCCGGCAATATTACGCTGCTCCGAATCGAAATCGATGCCGATCAGGTAAATATCCTTCCCCGTCCCCTGAAACTTGTGATGATAGCCACGTGCCTTGATCTGTTCCAGGGCGCGCCCCTCGCCGTCGACCTTGAATTCGATGATGTAGATGCGGTTTTCCATTTTCACGGTCAGGTCGATGCGCCC
>NPIE01008296.1_pt1 | contig 10810 bp, 9 predicted proteins | sample 8637661 | NCBI WGS metagenome assembly NPIE01 (sample SAMN07420842, study PRJNA396082) | bioreactor metagenome | isolation source: sample BA12 brine-fed electro-methanogenic bioreactor BA | place: Japan: Kochi | collected 2016-12-09 | reverse complement strand
GAGAAGATGCGGATCTCGCGGATGTCGGTGTTGAGGAAGCGATCCAGCACGGCGTTGCCGAAGGTGCCGGTGCCGCCGGTGATCAGAAGCGTTCGATGGGTAAACATAATCCCTCCTGGTTTTGAGATTGCACAGAATCACTGTGCGTATTTTCTTTTCCCATGTAATAAATCAACAAAATACCTTATTTTTTGACCTTGCGCTAAAGGGGATAATTCATTTTGTAAAAAATCCAACGATTTGATACGCCAAGACTCATATTGTTCATCTGACCACAATGTAATTTCTTCTATACAATGGAATAAGCTTTCTGGCGTGTCCGATTTTGCAATAAGCAGATGCCGACGGAAATTCTCATCAAAAACAGGCAAGTCTGTAGTAATGACAGGCTTGCCCGTTGATAGATACTCCACGAGTTTAGAGGGAAAGGCAAGAGCAGCAATTGGACTGGATGTAAGTCGGGGATTCACCAACACATCCACATCCTGGTATATCCCACTTAATTCTTCAGGGGGCAGAAATCCGAGATACTTAACACGGATATCTCGCGCCGCAACCATTTTAACTCGCGCTTCTAAGTCTCCTACGCCTGCGATTACCAAATGCTGATTATGCCGATTGTCCAATTCCCAAATATCAAGTAGCAAATCAACTCCATAACTTTCGTACAATCCTCCAAAATAGCCAACAGTTAGAGTTCTGTCTTGTTTACGCCTTTTCGGCAAAGCAGTGAATGAATTATAAGAATTATGGATTGCATGAATAATCAGACTCGGTCGTCCTGGGGCTAATCTGTCAGCTAATTGCTGCGTCATTGTCAAGATACCTGAAACTCTCTGTAATCCCTGTTTCATTAGAGCAACGTCAATGCGTCGAATCATTCTTGAAAAACGGCCTTCCCATCTCATGGGAAGGCCGAGATCGTCTGTCAGGAAAGAAAATGTCAAAGCCGGTAGAAAAGCACAGGCACACAACACTCCCCAAATTTTACAACTTTGTACTCCATGCATAATGATAACACGTTTTGACGACCTGTTTTGCAACGCCCACTTAAGAGTGAAGAGAAAAGTCGCTACAAATCTCGTCAAATGTTTCAACCCCATCAAGTTAATGAATGGAAGCATTGTCATCAGGCTTGACTCTTTGAAATACCATCTGGCTTTGGGTGCAATTAATAGTTTGCATTTAGGAAAATCTAATAACGATGCTACAGAAAGCCCTTGTACAGATTTTCCAAACCCCTCAATAAGCGCAAGCATTAATGCCTCGCCGAATCTTTGTGTTTGCACAGGCGGAAATGGTTGGTCAAGTATAACCGATTCTAAATGTTGTGGGTACAAATGTCCCACAAAAAGCACTGAAAAGAGTTTTTCAGCCTCGGTTCTCATATCAGGCCGACCTTGCTACAAATTCTCTGTTGAACATATTTTTGTAAGGTTGCAATATCATGATTTTGTCTGGCAATCTCATATCCATATAAAACAAAGTCCTTACCTTGATTTAAGGCAATGACTAAGCCCTTAATAAGGTTTTGGGATCCATGCTCGTCCACGACAATGCTCCACCCGAAACGTTTGGCATAATCCACTGTGCCGCTCCACGCAGGGCCGTAAACCAGAATCGGCTTACCAATCATCATATAGAGATGCGCTTTAGTTGAAAGAGAAAATTCGATAGCGCTTTTGTACTCAGGTTCAAATGACTCGGGAAGAAAAAGTATATCATACTGGGAAAGCACCCGCGGCAAATCATTATGATTAGGCAAAGGCAAAAAACTAACCTTTGGAGAGTCTAATAACTCCGCAGGAGCATCGGGGGGGATGCCAGGACAATAAATATCTATTTTACAAGAACGTTCTAGCTTGTCACAAGCACTCAACAAATCCTTAAATACCGCCAGCCGGCCTAGATATAAACTACCTACATAGGCGATTGTCACTGAACGCTCTGAAATATCTTTTACCGGCTCTGACACCGCAAAGCGGGATAGGTTATCAGCATGATACAGGCATTCGAAAGGGACCCCATACCGCGCGCTAAAGGTCTCAGCCATCTTAGGTCCTAAAGCAAATCTGAGCGTTGCGCGTTTAGCAACTTCATTTGCCATTATCTCTACACGCCGATGGACAAGACTATTTGAATAAAGATATGAATGCCAATCATCCATTGGGAAATAACATATCGGTATTTGCAATCGTCGGGCAACATCCAAGGCGAGGTGGGTAAAACTGAGGCTATAACCCTGTGTAAAAATTATCTGGGGTTTGAATTCACGAATGAATTGCCATAAAGCATTGCTGGGGAAAACCGGGAAGATAACATCCCAGTAGCCAAGCATAACCAATTTAGAAGCCAGTTTTGTTCCCCATGATTTCCAGAATCTCCAATCCAGATTTCGAACACGCGCTTGCGCAACTGGTTGATTTGCCAATGCGCTCACGGCTTTGGGCTTGAGCGCGTAAAACAGCCAGCCCATGCGCCGTTCACGGGGGCCAATCTCGAAATAATGCCCGCAGAAATCCCCAGCGCCGGTGTAATGCCCTGTATAGATTTGCGCCAAGTTCTCTGTGGGCCAACCACCAAATAGACTCCGCACTATTAAATTGTGAGGGTCATTTTGATGCACGCGGGTCATGTGAATGAGTAAAACACGCGGATATTCCATTGTCAGCGTCTCCCAATTCACACGCCGCCCCGTGATTCAGCGATGACCTGCTGATAAATCTCCAACTGCTTTTGGAGAATTCGTTGCGAATCATTCCGCACCAGCGCAATGGCGCGCGCATTCTGAGATAGTCGCACCGCCAGCGCGCGGTCGGTCAGTAAACGCTCCAGTTGATAGGCGCACATCTCCGCGTCTCCTGGCGGGAAAAAGAACGCCGAGTCTTCGTCTCGAGCGAGCGAAGGTAGGCCGCCAACATAAGACACTGCCAGGGGCACACCGACCAGCATCGCCTCCTGCATAGATGTGCAACAGTTTTCAATGAATGTCGGAATAACCATCGCGGAGCACGCTTGCTGTTCGGCGACAATCTCGCTTGCCGATAACGCGCCAAGCCAGCGCACAGCATCCTCTATACCCCACTTTCTAATCTGGCGGTTCAACCAGCGCACATAGCCATCTTGACGCAAGCCGAATCTTTGGATGTTTCCACCTATCCGAATTTGAACGTTGGGGAGACGATGCTTTAGTATTTTTACCGCACGCAAGGCGACGTGGAGCCCCTTAAAAGGTGACGCATAAGCCGCCAGGCAGAAAATCCTCCGACTCTCAGAGGGTTGCCAGGGAGACGCAGTGGAGAAGGCATCGCGCAAGAGCCGGTCAGTGTAAAATATATTGGCAGACAGATTGAGTGAGGAAACCTGAGCACGCATCCAATCCGATTGCGTCGAAATAAAACGATGCCGCTGCATGATCTCGCGCTCAAACATACCCCATCTTTCGAATTGTTTCTGCATTTGAAAAATCGTGCTGCCGCGCACAATCTCTTTCAATCCAACACATTCCAGTTGCTCACGGACGCTCAGCCCCCCTGCAAACACACGCGCAATGGCCCCTTTGAGTCCCTGGGTTTCCACCAAGGCGGGAAAACGGACAATGTCGCGCGCGGTCAGCAAGCCCCAATACCCCTCCGTCCCCCAGATGTGTACCAGGTCGGGCGAAAACTCTTCCACCGCTTTGACTATCGCTGCCACGACGGATTTCGGCGGCATCCCATCAGGCCTGACCTTATGATAAGGAATGACCCATTGGCCAATCGAACTACAATCCTGTCTTGTACACTGCGCCACTTTCCCTTGAGCAATGTTGCCCAGTTCCACTTCGCCGCAGCGCGCCAAACTCTGCGCCATTGCATCCAGCCAGGTACCTGTAGTACCTCGATCTTCTTGCGACAGTATTTTGTTGCTGAACCAGAGAACCCGCATTACTCTTCTCCCGTCACGCAGGCGAACAAGGACCGGCATCATCAAACGGAGAGGGTTTCCCCGCTTCAATCGCCTCGCATAACTTCAAGAAGCGTTCAGCCGCAACTTCAGGCGACCAGAATGATACCATCGTCCGATGCGCAGCAAGCCCCATCTCCCGCGTGCGCGCCGGATTCTCAATGCAATGCAACAAAATACGCCCCAGTATCTCGGTCCTGTTGTCGTCAAAGACGTAGCCATTGATGTCATCCTGAATAAGCCACGGCACCGAGCCCGTGCTCTTACTCCCAATGACACAACACCCACGCGCCATCGCTTCATTGACCACCACGCCCCAGCCCTCCTGCTGATTGCTGGGAAAGACATAAATATCCGCTTGCTCCATTGCCGCCCAAACTTGCTCTGGTCTCATGGGGGGATGGAACTCGCAGATATTTTCAATCCCAAGTTGTTTAGCCAGAATGCGCAGGTATTCTTCTTCAGGCCCATAGCCAATCAACCGCACGCGAAAACGTTGCTTATCTTGCGCGTGCGCCCACGCCGCCGCGCGCAAGAGTAAATCCACGCGCTTCAGGTGCAGCATCCGCCCCGCCCAGAGTACTACCATCTCGTCATTATGTTCCTGGCGATTGGGCCGTTGCGGGACCTCTGGAAAGTATCCCCAACGCCACATTCGTCTCGTAAATGAGCGGAGTAAGCGATAATCGATTGCACAGTATGGACCGACGGCAAGCAAATGGTGCGCGTTGGATTGACTTAAGGCGTAGATCTGCGCCGCCGCGCGCAAGACGCGCGGATCCAGGATGCGCCAGCGTCCGCGCTTGAAAAAGCGCTCTGTATAACGAAAGGTCAGTTTGTGGTTGGCCAGACGCGCGGCGATCTCCTCGTGGGGCGCGTAACCCCAAATCACAACCTCGGCGGTTCTGAGTACTTCAATCGCTCTGGCATATTCTTCTGCCGAAGCCGCCGCCCGAATGAGCCAGGGAAAATCGTAATCCTCTTTCCAGCCCAGCCGCGCGCGCTCTTCAATCCCCGATTCCCAGCAGACCAGCGCAAAATCACCAGCCAATCTCTCGGCGAATGCCTGATTGAGCGGGATTTGGTGATGTGAAGGAATGTTCGTAAACAGCGCCAATTGCATTTTTCCCCGCCTTTTCAAAGACCGGATTGACGAGAAGCCATCCTGCTTCGCAACCGCCATACAGAATTATCATCATACAGCCAGATCAACAGCAAGCCCAATGCACTGTGCAGGGTAGGATTCAAGACCCCGCCCACAACCAAGAGTATCCACGACAGTGCGCCGCCTGCCGCGCCATCGGCAACTGACCAGGGGCGCCTTCCCCTTTTCCAAGATGGCGATAGGAACGCCAGCCAGAGAGACAGCCCAAAGAGGCCTTGCCACGCCAGCGTATCCGCCCAAGAGCTGTGTCCGCCCACGAAATAATCGGTGGTCGCTAACCCCCACGCGCCAAAGAGCGGATACTTGAGAAAAGTCTCCATTGAACTCGCGAACCTATCCGTTCTGCCCGTTTCGTCAGCATCCATCAAGCCGATTTCGACCGCGCCTGTGAGTAACCGCGTCGCTTTCTGTACCTGGAATTGGGTTGCTTCGAACGTGCTTCCAAAGAAATACAGCGCGGGAAAAGACAAAAGCATTCCAATCAGCACCAACGCTGCAAGCGCACGCGCAAATCGGCTTTTCCCTGTTAGAACGACCAGTCCAAGCCAACCGAATGCACCCGCTCCCAACAAAACCATCGCCATTGTAAAAGTGGAAAGAAGTGCCGCTATGGCAGCCGCCAACAACATTCCCCAACCAATGATCTTCACTAACCGTCTGGTAGATGTATTGGCAAGCCAATTCGCTATCACAGGAAAGGCAAACGCTACAGGCGTGTACCAGGAGTAATTTGTTACCCCCTTAGGATACAACTCTGCCGCGTATACCTCTGCCATTGGATTTCCCATCGTCAAACGCCCGATGCCTGGCTGTTCAAGCAGAAGGGGAATGCCCATCCCCAAACTCACACCCAGAGTCAACAAACTGATCCAACGGACTGGCTCCAACGCCTCAGGAAACACAGTTCTCAGGACAATGACCGCAATCCACACCCCAACGCACACCATGGCATTGATGCCTTGATTTTGTAGAACAGTGGGGCTTGGTTCAGAAAGGTGGCGCAACAGCGATATTCCCGCAAAAGCGACTCCCGCTGCAATTGGCAGAGAATGTCTGTTCAATGCGAGTCTTATATCGCTTCCGCGCGTCAATACGGTTATGCCCACAAACAGGATGAAAAGCGGCAGTGCGGTTCGCAGACCACGACCCCACAAACCCAGTTGGGGTGAGACAAAGGTCGCGAATAGCGCGCTTGCAAGCACAGTAACCAACCCCATCGGCGTCCGCGCCAATCTCTTTGGTGTAGTGCGTTGCACCGACATGCGCATTATCATTTCCTGCTTTTGAGTTATCAAGATGTCACCTCTGATACTTCCCGTTCCGTTCTTGCTCTCGTGAAAACCCATCCTAGACAAATCGCGGCAAAAGTCGCCTGCCCTGCCAGCGTGCCCCAAGCTACCGCTTCACCGTGCAAGCCGTATTGCTGGAGCAAAACTGCTGTCACAAGGAACACAGCCAGCCCCACCACCGCCGCCAGAATTTGTGTAAGGTAACCTTCCAGAACTGCCACCATATAGAGAGGCAAACTCACACTTACGACCAGAGTTTTCAGGACAAGGATTCGGAGCAGGTTGACCGATTCGACATACCTGGGAAAAGCAAACGCGAGAATCGGTGGAATCAGAATCCAAACTCCCAGGATGGCCACAACCGAGACCCCCAGGTTGAGCAAAGTGGGCTTGGCGGCCAACTTGAGGCACGCATGGATGCGCTCGCTCTGTCCAAATGTTTGCGCCAGCCGCGGGATGTATACCTGATTGATTGCAAAAGAGATTTGTGATACGGCTTCCGCAAGCATATTACTGAAGACGAACAAACCCACCCCCGCATCACCAGCCAGTCGCAACATCAACCAGATCTCAACCGTCAGCCAGAAACTATAACGGAGGTAGGTACCGATGTATAAACGCATCCCGCGCTTGACCAAATCCCGAAACTCACGCCACGGCAAACACCAGCCCACTCGCACAGGACGCACACCATGCAAATAGACCGACGAGACCATTTGCCCCGCTACCGAACGCGCAACCAAGGCGGGAAAAGGTAGCCAGGCGAACAAAGGGAGCGTCAAAACGCCAACCAGTGAAGCGGCAAAATGCCCTTTAGCAAGACGGGTAAATTCCTCCCCAGAGCGAAATGTGCAGGTTAAATAGCCTACATAGAGTGCCGACCAGACGGCAATAACTTGTATAAACCAGGCGGCGGCTTCGCGCCACTGACCTTGAACCAATGCGACGATCGTGATGATGGACAACGCGCCGCAGACCACACCCGACGCCAGCAAACACCACGATTGAACGATGGCGACCACGCGGCGTGCCCGCTCGGGTTCGCCTCGCCCGATCAGGACAGGGTATTCGCGTTGTAAGATTGTGAAGAGTCCAAGGCTTAGGAAGATGGCATAACTAGCAACTATAGAGTATTTGCGGACAAACCCCAAATCATCTGGCGAGATAAAACGCGCTTGCACCAACGAGCCTACAATGCCTAGCACAGTCCCCAGTAGGTTTGCGGACGCAATTGTGCTAATTGACTGAATGGTTTTACGACTAGCCAGAGACCTGCTTCCAAGTAACATCTTAACCGTGTCAAGTTTCATAAGTTCATACCAGGCAAAGGCTTTGCTCTTGACGAGCATGGTTCAAGCCTCAATGCTTTATCAAATCGGGTATTGATAAGAACAAAGTGTGAATTTTCTCTATAGCATCTGGGACAGAATCAGCTGGTTTGTGCATTCTCTTGATCAAGTCATTAAGAGATTCTTCCCCTGAAGGAAAATAAGGCTGACGTGTTTCGCCAAAAGCTGAATAATAATCATGGAACTTAAATTCACCATTGCCGCACAAGTCCGACAGTACCATCCAGAGATTACTAATCCCCAATGAATCAGCTACCACCAGACCATGAAGGCTCGAAGAAAATATGTATTCACAGCCACAAATCTCATTAAAAACGTTTTCTGGGCTTTGAAGCACGTTGATTATCTTTGCTTCATTACCAAAACGTCTGGTCCAGTCATCTATTCTGATGTCTTTTTGATCAGCGTAGTGCGGTACTATCCCTAGTTTATATTTTTTTTCTGGTCGACTTTTGAAAAATTTCGGCAAAATAAGCCCGCCATCTCCTAGTTGAACATCATATTTTACCCCAGTCAACCTCTTGGAAAATTGCCCCCGAACCCCTAAAACTTTTGCCTTAACAAGTTCCTTCTGCTTTCTGTTACTAAGAAATCCACTACCCAGAATGATCCCTTGATAGCTATTATCTATCGAATCAAGAATACTACCAACAAATAAAAACTCGCTGCTATTTGCGCTCATACTATTTATAGGTGTATATCCTATCTTGCGCAGCAAGATAGGAGTTATTAAATCGCCAAAATTTCTAAACCCCCAATAAGAACATATACCATTCCCTCTGATCTTGGCTATCGTATAGGCAAGATTTCCTTGTAGCCAACGAAAAGCTACCTGTTTGCGATAGGATATGTTCGTCTTCAGCCTCTTTATTCTCATATTTATCATTCTCATTTATCCTCAAACAGCACAGTGAAAGTACCATGCGGTACATTGTACATAAAGTGCCTTACCATCCATCGGAGTATGTCTAATTTTTACAAGAAGTTTTCCAGTATTCAAACTGTCATTCCAATCGAGATTAGGGAACGCATTTCTTTGAAAGTATTTCGATCTTTTGCTCAACCAATTTTTTCTCTGCTCCTATCTCTTGCGCGCTGGCATATGCCATGCGTGCCCCTGCGCAATCGCGCCACCCCAACCGCCAATCGCCCAGTTCTATCCACCACGCGGCTTTGGTATCGCGCCAGGGGATCCGCGCCAGCGCGTCCAGCATCCACTTTTCGGCCTGGTCGCGATTGCCCTGGTCATAATTGATTTTGGCAACATAATACATGCTCAAGAAATGTTCAGGGTCCATTTGTAGCGCTTTATTGAAATACTGACGCGCTTGCGCGTAGTCCTTCGTTGAATAGTAAGTTTCTCCCATACGGTAATATGCTTCTGGATCTTGAGGAGATTTGGCTTTCGCCTCCTCGTACCACCGCAGCGCGTTGGTGTGATCTCCACGCGCCTGATACACTCTGCCAAGAGAAATACAAGTCCACGCCGCTGAATTTTCCTGATACGCACGCTGATACGCTGCGATTGCCGCGTCCCATTGCCGCGCCTGCATCCAGGCTGACCCCGCCCGCATCCAGAAATCATAGGGTTCGTTCGCCAATTCTGCGCCGCGTGTATATGCCTGTGCAGCGGATTCCCGTTGATTGTTCAATGCGTATAGCTCAGCCACCGCCCACCAGTGTTCCGCCTCCGTAACGGGTAAAGCATCTGCCATCTCGTGCCACAATTGAGAAATAGCTGCTGTGTTCTCTGTTTTGCGGTAATAAGCTACCAGCGCGCCGGCACCCCGATGGTCTGGCATCAGGTCAAACGAGCGCCGTAACCATACAAATGACGTTTCATCACCTTGCGACTTAGCAACCGTTATGCCGTGCTGATAAAACCCATCGGCAATGGCACGCCGAACGTTAGATGGTAGCATTGCATATTCACCGACACGCGCCAACTCAAACGCCGCCGCGGGGTCACGCGCTATTGTCCATGCCTGTCCCCAGGTGTGTGTAGCCTCTGCGCAATGTCCTTCCAACCACTGCATGCGCCCCAGATGTGTAAGCGCGCGCGCATCGCCTAGAATAACCGCTGGTTGGAGCTGTCGCTCAATTTCGGGAAATCTCCCATCCGTATAACATGGCGGGTCGAAAATCTGGGTTAACCGCTGTTGCCATAACGGGTATAGACTCAATGCCGCCAGGTTCTTCATCCCCGCTGCATAAAGCGCTTGTGCGAATGAAAGTATTAGCAATACTATCAAAAAGCATAAGCACGTTCTAAATGCTATAGGCGCTAATTTCTTCCTGATAATTGAAAGTTGGGCTGTCATTTCAAGAACCTAAAACAATATTGAAATTGTCGATACGTCTTGTAACAGCGCATGTCTGGTGTCCACCACTACCCGCGCGCGCCGCGCAATCTCCCCCCAACCATACGCCGCATGGTCCGTCGCTACCACCACGCAATCGGCGGCATCGAGCACGGCATCCAGATTCGTCTCCCCCGTCATCGCCATCCCATCGTGGTCGAGCGCAGGTACATGCGGGTCATGGTAGGATACCACAGCGCTCTTTTCCTGCAACAGATGGATAATATCCAGCGCGGGCGATTCCCGCATATCACTGATGTCCTTCTTGTAGGCCACGCCCAGCACCAGAATCAGGCTGCCCTTGACGGGCTTTTCCACCTCGTTGAGCGCATCCTGCACCCGCTGGACCCAGTAGCGGGCATGGCGGAGTTGACCTCGTCGGCCAGTTCGATGAAGCGCGCCATGAACTTGAGGGATTTCAATTTCCACGAGAGATAGAGCGGGTCAATGGGGATACAGTGCCCGCCGATACCCGGCCCTGGCGTGAACTTCATAAAGCCGAAGGGCTTGGTCGCCGCGGCCTCGATGACCTCCCAGACGTCCAGGCCCAGCTTCTCGCACATCAGCACCTCGTTGACCATGGAGATGTTGACGGCGCGGAAGGTGTTCTCTAGCAGCTTCACCATCTCCGCCGCCACCAAGGATTCTTCACCCGACACCCATATCTTAACCTCACCACCGATGAGGTCAAATCCGTTGTGG